>ERZ1645192.76-NODE-76-length-59290-cov-10.822031_pt1 | contig 59290 bp, 52 predicted proteins | sample MGYA00575354_ERZ1645192 | MGnify/ENA primary metagenome ERZ1645192 (study PRJEB40844, sample SAMN11349763) | freshwater sediment metagenome | isolation source: river sediment | host: Sediment | place: India: Faizupur Khadar , New Delhi | collected 2017-02-21 ... | reverse complement strand
CGCCGGCGCCGACATCGTCGACCTCGGCATGGGCAATCCCGATCTCGACGCCCCCGCGCACGTCAAGGCCAAGCTGATCGAGACGGTCACCAAGCCGCGCGTCGACCGCTATTCCGCCTCCAAGGGCATTCCCGGCCTGCGCCGCGCCCAGGCCAATTATTACGCCCGCCGCTTCGGGGTTAAGCTCAACCCCGACACCCAGGTCGTCGCCACCCTCGGCTCGAAGGAAGGCTTCGCCAATATGGCGCAGGCCATCACCGCGCCCGGCGACGTCGTGCTGGTGCCCAACCCCTCCTATCCGATTCACGCCTTCGGCTTCCTGATGGCGGGCGGCGTCATCCGCTCGGTTCCCGCCGACCCGACGCCGGATTATTTCGTCGCGCTCGAGCGCGCCGTCATCCATTCGATCCCCAAGCCGATCGCCGTCGTCGTCTGCTATCCGTCGAACCCGACGGCCATGGTCGCCGACCTCGATTTCTACCGGGATCTCGTCGCCTTCGCCAAGAAGCACGAAATCTTCATCCTGTCGGATCTGGCCTATTCGGAAGTCTATTTCGACGGCAATCCTCCGCCGTCGGTGCTGCAGGTTCCGGGCGCCTTCGACGTCGCGGTGGAATTCACCTCGATGTCGAAGACCTTCTCCATGGCCGGCTGGCGCATGGGCTTCGCCGTCGGCAACGAGCGGCTGATCGCGGCGCTGTCGCGCGTCAAGTCCTACCTCGACTACGGCGCCTATACGCCGATTCAGGTCGCCGCCGCCGCGGCGCTGAACGGGCCGGAGGATTGCATTCAGGAAATGCGCGCCATCTATGGCAAGCGCCGCGACGTCATGGTCGAGAGCTTCGCCCAGGCCGGCTGGACCATTCCCGCCCCGCGCGCCACCATGTTCGCCTGGGTGCCGATCCCCGACCGCTTCAAGCAGCTCGGCAGCCTTGAGTTCTCCAAGCTGCTGATCGAGAAGGCCGACGTCGCGGTCGCCCCCGGCATCGGCTTTGGCGAGCACGGCGACGATTACGTCCGTCTCGCCCTCGTCGAGAACGAGCAGCGCATCCGCCAGGCGGCGCGCGGCATCCGCCGCTTCTTCGACGGCGCCGACAAGACCCTGCACAATGTCGTGCAGATGCCGGCGAACGGCTGAGCCACAGAACCGAACGAATTCATCAAGCCGGGCCTCGCGCCCGGCTTTTTGTTTCTGGCCGACGCCGATTGCGCCGCGGTCAGGCCTCGGCCTATGCTGGCGCAAACATGCGCGCGCCCGATCAACGGTCGCGCACGGGGGGAGAAAGCATGAAGAAGACCTGGATCGCCGCGCTTAGCCTGTCCGTCCTTTCCGCGCAGGCCTTGGCCCAGCCGGCCGCGCCGACCTTGCCGCCCTCAGTCGGCTGGCAGGAAATCGGCCTGATGCAGGGCTTCCCCGCCGCCGAGGACAAGCGCGTCACCAAGCTCAACTGGCTGAAATATCCCTTCTCCGTCTATTCGCTGCAGCATGTGCGCGAATTGTTCCCGACGCGCCTGATCTCGCGCGGCCTCGGCCCGATCGCGCCGCTGCCCAACGGCCAGCCGCTGAAGGATTTCAGCTTCACCGACGAGAAGGGCAATCCGTCCAGCTTCATCAAGTTCCAGCGCGACACCTATGCCGACGCCATCCTCGTCCTGCACAAGGGCAAGATCGTCTACGAGCGCTACGACCACGGCATGACGCCGACGACGCCGCATCTGCTGTTCTCCTCGACCAAGAGCGTCGTCGGCCTGATCGCCCAGATCCTCGTCAGCGAGGGCAAGCTCAACGAGACGGCCAAGGTCGGCGACATCGTGCCGGAACTGAAGGGCGGCGCCTTTTCCGACGTCACCGTGCGCGACGTCATGGACATGCGCGTCGGCGTCAAGTTCGACGAGAACTACAATGATCCGAAATCCGACATTTACGCCTATATGATCGGCGCGGATTTCTTCCCCGCGCCGGCGGGCTATCCCGGCCCGCGCAATCTCTACGCCGCCATGTCGGCGCTGAAGGAGCGGACCGGCGCGGCCAACGACGCCTTCGCCTATCAGTCGGTCAATTCCGACGTTCTGGCTTGGATCATTCGCAAGACGACCGGCAAGGCCGTCGCCGATCTCGTCTCCGACATGCTGTGGAAGCCGATGGGGGCCGAGCAGGACGCGTCCTTCCTCGTCGATCCGCTCGGCGCGGAGGTCGCCTCCGCCGGCATGAGCGTCACGCTGCGCGATTTCGCCCGCTTCGGCCAGGTGCTGGCGCAGGGCGGCAAGTTCCGCGGCAAGCAGGTCGTGCCCAAGGCGGCGATCGACGCCATCCGTCAGGGCGGCGACCGCGCCGCCTTCAAGAAGACCGACCCCCAGCCGACCCGCCCCGGCTGGTCCTACCGCAGCCAGTTCTGGGTGACGCATAACGACAACGGCGGCTTCTGGACCCTCGGCGTCGGCGGCCAGCGCCTCTATGTCGATCCGAAAAACCAGATGGTCGTCGCCAAGTTCTCGTCGCATCCGGTTCCGGGCAACGCCTTCACCGATCTGGCGCACAATGCCGCCTATGCGGCGTTGCTGAAGGAACTGACGAAGAAATAGGGCGGGGGCCGCGCCGCCCCGCGTCAGCGACGGAGCCGAATGCATGCGCCATCGCCTCGCGCCGCCGCTCGCCGCCGCATTGATTGCGGCGGCGTCCGCCGCCCCGCCCGCAGCGGCGGCGGAATTGCAGAGCCTTTACGGCGACATCGCCCGCAAGGCCTGCCGCAACCCCAACCCCAAGCCGGCCGCGCGGCTCGGCGAACATGAGCTTGTCGTCTACAATTGCCCGGTGTCCGCCGGCTTCGGCGCGACGGTGAAATATTACGGCGCGCAGGCCGGTCTCGACCTGCGGCCGACGGGCGACAAGGCGTTTGTCGGCGAAATCGCCGCCCCGCATGATTTCGGCGAAAAGATCGAATGGCGCGGCGAAGGCGTTGGAAAAGCCTTCCGGCCGCGCGCCGCCATCGTCCGCATCATCATCCGCGACGGCGAGACGACGAGCAGTTCGGCGCTCGCCGTTCTCAAGATCGAGGATCGCCGCTTGTGCAATGCGGCCTATGTCAATGGCGCCGAGCCGGAGGCCAACGCGCTCGCCCGTCGCGAGGCCGACGCGGCGCTGACCTTTCGCTGCGGTCAGGACCAGCCGCGCGTCATCGGCAAGCGGACGCCGGGACTGCAGGAGGTCGTCGATCTCGCCCGCTGATAGGCTTTGGTGAACCACGGCGTTGCGTCGCGCCCCAGCTTCCTTGATCCGGCCGGCCAAATAAGGCACAACGCGCGCAATATCGCGTGCGTTTCGCTGCGCGCGACTCGTTCTGTTTTTGTCGGGTGCCCATCGCCATGAACGCTTCCGCTCCCCTGCGCGTCGGAATTGCCGGCCTCGGAACTGTCGGCGCTTCCGTGATCCGCTTGCTGGAGCGTCAGGCTCAGGCGCTGCAAGGCAGCACCGGCCGCGAGATCATCGTCACCGCCGTGTCGGCGCGCGACAAGTCCAAGGATCGCGGCGTCGCCGTCGCCGGCCTTGCCTGGTTCGACGATCCCGTCGGGCTGGCGCGCTCGCCCGAGATCGACCTGTTCGTCGAACTGATCGGCGGCGCCGAGGGGCCGGCGCGCCTCGCGGTGGAAACCGCCCTGGCGCACGGCAAGTCGGTCGTCACCGCCAACAAGGCGCTGCTCGCCAAGCACGGCCTCAACCTCGCGCGCCTCGCCGAGGAAAACCATGTGGCTTTGGCCTTCGAGGCGTCCGTCGCCGGCGGCATTCCGATCGTCAAGACCTTGCGCGAGGGCCTCGCCGGCAATCAGGTCGAGCGCGTCTACGGCATCCTCAACGGCACCTGCAATTACATCCTGTCGCGGATGGAGCTGGAGAAGCTCTCCTTCGACGCCTGCCTCGCCGAAGCGCAGAAGCTCGGCTATGCCGAGGCCGATCCGACCTTCGACATCGGCGGCTTCGACACCGCCCACAAGCTCGCCATCCTCGCCTCGCTCGCCTTCGGCGCAAAGGTCGATCCGGACGCGATCTCGGTTGAAGGCATCGAGCAGATCACCCTCGCCGACCTCGAGGCCGCCGACGAACTCGGCTATCGCATCAAGCTTCTCGGCGTCGCCCAACGCACGCCCGAGGGCGTCGAGCAGCGCGTCCATCCGACCATGGTCGAGAAATCCTCGCCCATCGCGCAGGTCATGGGCGTCACCAACGCCGTCACCATCGACGCCGATGCCGTGCACGAGCTGACGCTTGTCGGCCCCGGCGCGGGCGGCGGCGCCACGGCCTCGGCCGTCGTCGCCGATATCGCCGACATCGCCAAGGGCATCCGCTCGGCGCCGTTCGGCCTGCCGACGGCCATGCTGACGCAGGCGCCGCGCCTGCCGATGCAGATGCATCAGGGCGGCTATTACATCCGCCTGTCGGTGCCCGACCGGCCGGGCGTCATGGCCGCCATCGCGACGCAGATGGGCAATCGCGGCATTTCGCTCGAAAGCATCGTCCAGCGCAGCCGTCCGGGCAAAAAGCCCTCCGGCGTCGCCACCGTCATCCTGCTCACTTACGCCACGACCGAGCACACCGTGCGCGAGGCGCTCGACGCCATCGTCGCCGACGGCTTCGTCAGCGAGAAGCCGCAGGTTATCCGCATCGAGCGCGAGTAAGAGTTCCCGTTTTCCATGGGCCGGGCGTTCCCGGCCATGCCTGAAGGACTGACCATGACCGACCTTCTGATCAAGGAAGAAAAAATCATCGAGCGCATCCTGTCGATGGAGCTCGTCCGCGTCACCGAACGCGCCGCTGTGTCTTCCGCCCGCCTGCGGGGCCGTGGCGACGAGAAGGCCGCCGACCAGGCCGCCGTCGACGCCATGCGCCGTGAGCTGAACCGCCTGCCGATCCACGGCACGGTCGTCATCGGCGAAGGCGAGCGCGACGAAGCGCCGATGCTGTTCATCGGCGAAGAGGTCGGCACCAAGACCGGCCCGGCCGTCGACATCGCCGTCGATCCGCTCGAAGGCACGACGCTGTGCGCCAAGGACATGCCCGGCTCCATCGCCGTCATGGCCATGGCCCAGGCCGGCTCGCTGCTCAACGCGCCCGACGTCTATATGGACAAGATCGCCATCGGCCCCGGCTATCCGCACGGCATCGTCGATCTCGACATGACGCCGGAAGAAAACGTCCGCGCGCTGGCCAAGGCCAAGGGCGTGCCGCCGAATGAGATCACGGTCTGCATTCTCGACCGTCCGCGCCACGCCGAGCTGATCGCCGCCTGCCGCCGCGCCGGCGCCGCGATCCGCCTGATCACCGATGGCGACGTCGCCGGCGTCATCCACGTCACCCAGCCGGAGCAGACCGGCGTCGACCTCTACCTCGGCACCGGCGGCGCGCCGGAAGGCGTGCTGGCGGCGGGCGCGCTGCGCTGCGTCGGCGGCCAGATGCAGGGCCGCCTGATCCTCGACACGCCGGAAAAGGTGGCCCGCGCCGCCAAGATGGGCGTCAAGGACCCGAAGAAGAAGTATGACATGAAGGAACTCGCCTCGGGCGACGTCATCGTCTGCGCCACCGGCGTCACCGACGGCGCGCTGCTGCAAGGCGTCAAGTTCAACAAGGACACGATCGAGACCGAGACGGTCATCTACCGCTCGATCACCGGCACGGTGCGCCGCATCAAGGCCGAGCACCGCGAATTCGGCAAGTTCAAGCTGGATTGATCGGTTTTTGATCTCACGCAACAAGCCCCCGGCGCAGGCCGGGGGCTTTTTTGTTGGGCGGCGTCAGCCGCCGCGCGTCATCCGTTCGATCATCGCCGCGTGTTGCGGATGCTCCGCCAGCAGCGCGTCGCGGTCCGCCATCTCGAAATCGTCGAAATGGAACCCCGGCGATACGGTGCAGCCGACGAGCGCAAAGCCGGCGCCATGCAGTTCCGCGCCAAACCAGCAGCCGCCCGGCACCATCACCTGAAACCGCTCGCCCCGCGTCACGTCCGGCCCGAGCAATTCGCGGCGATAGCCGCCCTCGGGCGCGATGACATGGATCGCCAGCGGCGACCCGCAATGGAAATGCCAGATCTCGTCCGACTTGATCCGGTGCAGGGCGGAAAAGTCGCCCTGTTCGAGCAGGTAATAGATCGCGGTCGCATGGGCGCGGGCGCTGTCGAAGCGCGCGGGCAGGGCGTCGGCGTGGACATGCTCCGCGCTGCGATAGGTTTCGCGGAACCAGCCGCCTTCGGGATGGGGCATGAGCCCGAGATGCTCGATAAGTTCGCGCGCGGACGTCGCCGTCATGTCTTTTTTCCTGCTTTGCCGCGCGGTCCTTCGCCATCCGCAATAAACGGTGGGCAAGCGCGCGCCGCGAATTTATAGCTGCCGGGCGCGGAGGGCCACGTCTTGATCATCAGCCATGCACACCGGTTCATCTTCCTCAAGACGGAGAAGACCGCCGGCACCAGCATCGAGATCGCGCTGTCGGAATTCTGCGGCCCGGACGATGTCATCACCCCCATCGTCGCCGAGGATGAAGCCATGCGGGCCGAGGCCGGTTTTCCCGGTCCGCGCAATTATGATTTCGGCCGCCGCGCCCGCACGCTGAAAGACGCGGTCCGCGTCGTCAAAGGCAAGCCGATCGGCTTTCGAGCTCATTCGCCCGCCGCCTATGTCGCCCGCTACGCGCCGGCTGCGGCATGGCGCGACTATCTGAAATTCACCATCGTCCGCAATCCGTTCGATTGCGCCATCAGTCGCCATTTCTGGGCCAACCGCGACGGCGGGGCAGGGGCGGACGCCGCCGCCATCAATGCCGCCATTCTCGCCGAACGGCCGGAGCGCCTGTCCAACTGGCCGATCTACACGATCGGCGACCGCATCGTCGCCGATGTCGTCGTGCGCTACGAAAACCTTGCCGACGATCTCGAAGCCCTGCGCCTGCGCCTTGGCCTGCCGACGCCGCTGCGCACATTCCGCGCCAAGGGCGGCGTGCGCCGCAACAAGGCGCATTACAGCGAAGTGCTCGACGCCGCCGCGCGCGCCCGCATCGAACAGGTTTGCGGCCGTGAATTGGCGGCCCACGGCTATCGCTGGGAAACGCCGCGGGACGTGTGATCGGCTGCAAATTTGTCCCGATAAATCAGCCGCTCAGACGCCACGCTTGAATCAAATCGTTAACCACGCTTTTCAACCCGCCGTTAACCCTGTTTTGAAGCGATGTGTTAACGACCGGATTCAAAACTTTCATTCAACCGGACAGGGCACGGAAATGACTCAACAATTTTTCGCCCCGGTTGCGGCGCATGGCTGGCGCGCATGAGCCCTGACGCTTCCCGCCGATTCTTTCTCGATGTCGAGCATTCGGCCCTCGGCCGGCCATGGCGCGACCGTCTCGACGCCGAAGGGCAGGGCCGGGCGCTCGCCATCGGCCAGCTGCATGGTCTGCCGGACATTCTCGCCCGCGTGCTCGCCGGACGCGGCGTCGCGCCGGCCGATGCGCCGGCCTTTCTCGACCCCACCCTGCGCGCGCTCATGCCCGAGCCCTATGCGCTGGTCGATATGGAGGCGGCGGCCAACCGCCTCGCCGATGCGGTGGAGAAGGGCGAGACCATCGCCATCTTCGGCGACTACGACGTCGACGGCGCCTGTTCGTCCGCCTTGCTCGGCGGCTTCCTCGAACAATGCGGCTGCCCCTACATCATCCACATTCCCGACCGCATCACCGAGGGCTATGGCCCCAATGCCGAGGCCATCCGCGTCATGGCGGCGGAAGGGGCGAGCGTGCTGGTGACGGTCGATTGCGGCACGACCAGCCACGAGCCTTTGGCCGAAGCGCGCCGTCTCGGCCTTGCCGCCATCGTCCTTGACCACCATCAGGCGCCGGAACTGCTGCCCGAGGCGCTGATCGTCAACCCGAACCGGCAGGACGACCTGTCCGGCCTCGGCCAGCTCTGCGCCGCCGGCGTCGTCTTCATGGCTCTGGCGGCGCTGACGCGTACGCTGCGCCAGCGCGGCTTCTTCACAGCTGCGCGTCCGGCGCCCGACCTGCTCGCCGGCCTCGACCTCGTGGCGCTGGCGACGGTGGCCGATGTCGCGCCGCTCACCGGCCTCAACCGCGCCTTCGTCGCCAAGGGGCTGGCGGTCATGCGCGGCCGCGCCCGTCCCGGCTTGCGCGCCCTGTTCGACGCCGCCCGCGCCGACGGCCCGCCGCGCCCCTATCACCTCGGCTTTCTCATCGGCCCGCGCATCAATGCCGGCGGCCGCATCGGCGACGCCGCCCTCGGCGCCAAGCTGCTGCTGATGCAGGACGACGCGGAGGCGGCGCACATCGCCTCCGAACTCGACCGCCTCAACCGCGAGCGGCAGTCCATCGAGGCCGAGACGGTGGCGGTCGCCGAAGCCGAAGCCCTGGCCAGCCTTGGCCTTGAGGAAAAGGGCGCGGCCGTCGTGGTGGCGGGCGACGATTGGCACCCCGGCGTCGTCGGCCTTGTCGCCTCGCGCCTGAAGGAGAAGTTCCAGCGCCCGGCCTTCGCCATCGCCTTCAATGGCGACATCGGCACGGGCTCCGGCCGCTCCATCGTCGGCGTCGATCTCGGCCGCGCCGTGCGCGCGGCGGTGGAGCAGGGGCTGCTGGTCAAGGGCGGCGGCCACGCCATGGCGGCCGGCGTGACGATCGAGCGCGCCCGACTCGGCGATTTCCGCGCCTTTCTCGAAGAGCGGTTGACCGCCGCCGTCGACCGGTCGCGCGCCGACGCCGCCCTGCATATCGACGCCGCCATGACGGCGGGCGGCGCGCGCCCCGAGCTGATCGCGGCGCTCGAACAGGCCGGCCCCTATGGTTCGGGCAATCCCGACCCGGTCTTCGCCTTCCCCGCCCATCGCATTGTTGACGCCGCCATCGTCGGCGGCGCGCATGTGCGCCTGCGCGCCGCCTCCGGCGATGGCGCGCGCGTTGACGGCATCGCCTTCCGCAGCGCCGAGACGCCGCTGGGCCGCATGCTGCTGGAAAGCCGGGGCGAGAGCCTGCATCTGGCCGGCCAGCTCGCGCTCGACCATTACGGCGGTCGCGAGCGCGTTCAATTGCGGCTCATCGACGCCGCCAGACCCGCGCGCCGGCGTTGAAAGCGTCAAGCGTTGAAAACTTGCCGGTTTGCGCTTGCGCGCGCCGAAAGGCCGCTTTATACGTCCACCCGTTCGCTCGGCACACCTGAATCAGGAAGCAGCCGAAGCAGCCCGCGCCCATCGTCTAGCGGTCTAGGACGTCGCCCTTTCACGGCGAAAACAGGGGTTCGAGTCCCCTTGGGCGCGCCATATCATTTCTGACATATTGAATGGCCGCCGCTTGTAGCGAATGGCTCAGCCTTTCAAGGCTGGGGACCGGCGTCTTGGACGCGTTCCTTCCTTCTGGCTTGATGACGGCGCGCGCCACAAGCCTGGCCTGATCTGCCGCGCGGCTCTATCGGCGGCCGGCCGCCCTTGTCGCGCCGGGCGCGATAATCATATTTTTTTCAATATGATATGCCGCATCTCGGTCAGCCTGTCCTTGACAGGAAAGATGCGGAAACCTAGCGTGCGCGCACACTCGCTTTGGACTGGTGATTTGGGCGCCGCGGATTTCTTTTGGGGAGTGTTCAATTGGCTTCCACTCAAGGGAGTGGAGCTGATTATACTGATGACTTTCGTCATTTTCCGGATTGGCGATCATCTCAGCAGCCGGCAGTTCATCCAGCAAAATTTCGTGCTTTTGCGATCGAACATCGATTTCTACGAGCCGCTGTTCTCCATCGTCATCTATGCCGGGCTCATCCTGTGCTTCGTCTCGGTCAACGTGTCCCGCACGACGGAGCTGGAAAGACTTGGCGCCGCGCGCCTTCTGCATTGGGCGCAGACGGAAGCCGCCGGCGGCTCGCCCGGCCCATCCGCCTTTGATTACGAAAAGCTGGAGCACAAGATCTACGCTTCAGCGCAGGAGATCTCCGACACCTTCGCGCAAATTCCCAGCGAGGATCTGGCCGCCTCGCTGCTGGGCAAGCTGAGACCCGAGAAAACCAATGCATTGATGCAGACGGTCCTGTCGCGTTTCGGCGCCATCCTGATCGCCATCGCCGCCCTGACCTATGCGGCGACGGCGTTCCAGTTCGCGGTCAATACATTCGACGCGCCGGTGCCGCGACTCGGCGTCGTTCTCATCCTCATCGTGATGGCGTCGATGCTGGTGCTGCTGACGACCTTTTCGCCCCTTGTCATGAATATTTCCGCAGACTTGCTCCGCCGGGACCTTTGAGAGAACCGCGCCTCCATGTTCGCCTATCTGCAAAATCTGCCGTTGAACGTGTCGATCTGGCTGATCGTGGGGACCGGAATCGTCCTGTTCATCCTCGGCAGTTCGGTGATCAATTCGATCTACACGCCGGACGAGTTGGCGATCAACAATGAGGTCGCCGGCGCGAAGTTCACATTCCTCGCCCAGACGGTGATGACGCTCGTGGGCTTCGTGCTTGTCGATTCGGCCACGCGTTTCGTCGGTTTCCAGTTCGCGGCCGACCGCGAGATCGCGGCGATCACGCGGCTGGAGACGCTGCACACCGTCTATCCCGGCTCGATGGACAAGCTGCGCGAACTGAAGGTCGCCTATATCAAGAGCGTCATGCATGGCGAATGGCGGACCCTCGAGGATGGCGCCGGATCGCCGGAGACCGCAAAGGCTCTGGAAACCTGGTTCCGCGCCTATGTGTCGATGAAGCCGGGCAATGACGTCGAGCGCTCCGTTCTCAATATCTATGGCCGCGTGTTCCAGGAAATGTCGGATGCGCGGCTGCGGCGCATCAGCGATTCATCGAGTCCGTTTGAATTTCTGTGCCAGGTCTGCGTCGTCATCGCCGGCCTCATCACGATCGTTTTCTGCTGGTTCTTCGGCTCGACCAATTTCCTGATGAAGATCGTTCTGGGAGGATTGCTCGTTGGAGCAACCTTTGCGTTGATCGCCCTCGGCATCGTGCTGTCCTCGCCGGTGCGCGGCGATCTGGCCTACACGCCCGACATCTATCAGAAGCTGATCGATGTCGCGCATTAGCGCGACGACGACGCAGCCATTCGACAATGATTCGATTGGATCGGCAGGAGCGGGAATGAGCGCCAAGACATGTGCAGCCGTCCTCTTCCTGCTGTTGGCGGGATCTGGCGGGCCGGCGTTCGCAGCGTCGGCGACGGCGGGGGAGGCGAAGGCTGCATCGGCATCCGCCTTGCCGGCGCGCGAAGCCGAGCCGAGGGGCTATCTCGACCGCTTCAACGAGAACATGCACGCCTTCAATCTCTGGATGTGGCGCAATTGGGAGGAGCAAAAGGCCGCCTTCTCGTTCGCGCGGCTCGCGCCGGACTCTGCGGCGCATGTGCCGAAGATTCTGTTGAACCTGGTGAATGAGCCGACAGCCGCCGTGAGCTGGCTGATTGCCGGCGATTATGAGAACGCCAGGCTGTCGGCGTGGCGGTTTTGGATCAATACGACGCAAGGCTGGCTCGGCGCCGTCGATGTCGCCAGCGATCGCGGCGTGCGCCCTGCGCATATCGACGTCGGCCTTGCCCTGTGCGCCCGCGGCGTCGGCGAGGGCGGCTATATCGTCTTGCCGATCGTCGGCCCGCGCACGGTGCGCGACGGCCTGTCGGATTTCATCTTCACCAATGTCGTCACCTACGCGGCTCTTTCGCCCATCATCGGATTCCCGCCATCGCTCGAGACGTTTGCATTCGTCGAGGTGGCCGAAGAAGTCGCCCGCGTCGCCGTTGTCAGGCAAATCGACAGCGCTGACGAAAAGCAGCGGTCGTTGCAGGATGTGCGCGACGAATATCTGAAAGGACGCCGTGAGCGCTGCGGCGCCCTGACCAAACGGCTGAAGCAAATCTCGGCGCGATAGCGTCTGCGCGCATCAAAGCGATTCGTCGGCGCAGTGACATTTGTAACGCGCCCGCGCTCGATAATCCCTTTCTGATGAAATTGTGCGCCGCAGAACAGGTCGTCACGCCGCGGCTCGCCGGATAATGCGGCGCATTTGTGGCCGCAAAGCGCAACGTTGGCCCTAAAATTGCGCTATGTATCGAAAATCATTGCATAACAAGCTGTAGCATAACGTCGGGGAAATTCTTTTCGACGAGCAATTCATGCATTCCAAAGTTCCGATGGTCGTTGCGCCGGCCGTCAACGCTGCGCATGCCAATGCGAGCGGGAATTGGCTCGTCTATTTTCTTGTAACTGTCGCAATTGGTTTGCACTTCGCGCCTGTCGGGCTGGACTATCTCAGGCAATTCGTTGGCGCCGACCCTGCTGCGCTGCATGTGATTGCGGAGAGTGAACGTATTATCGCCCCGCAAGCCGCGCAGATCGAGCGCGTAAGCGCCGACGTTACTCGTCTGGGCGATGAGCTCAGGGCCGCGCTTCAAGATGTGCGCCAGACGCAGCGGCAGGCCAGCCAGGCGATGGCCGCGCCCGCCGCAGCCGCGCAAACGGCCGTCGCCAGCCTGACGGCCGCGGATCGGCGCGCCGGGGAGTCCGCCCTCTCGGTTCCGGACGTCGCCCCGCTGCACGCGGCGCTGGCGCGGCTGGAGCAATCGGTCGCGCGCACCGCGGCGGACTTGGAAACCATCAGGCGATCGGCCGATCAGGCGAAGGCCGGCGCTGCGGCCGCGGTTCAGTTCCGGGAGCGCGTCGAGCAGGACGCCGCCGCGCAGGCGCGCGCCATCCAGGAATTGCGCGCCGCGCTCGACGTCGAACGCAACAAGAGCGCCGTGCTGCTGCTGCTGTCGGGCCTGAACGTCGAGCGCACCGACGCGACGCAGGTCAACCGGCGTCTCGTCGACATTGCCGGGCGGTTTCCTGACGATGATCCGATCAACCAATGGGTCGCCGAAGTCAAATCGCTGCTCGGTTCGCAATTGCTGACGACCTCGGCGCTGAGGGACCGCTTTCAGGCGCTTTTGCCCGAGGCGATCCGCGTGGCGCGTCAGGCGAGCGGCACCTGGGTGGAGCGCTCGAAGTCCACGGCGATCACGGCGCTGTCCAACATCGGTTTCGCCAATCCGCCCGAGGCGGGCGTCAGCGAGATGGCCCTGACCAAGGCCGCCGACCTGCTGGATCGCCAGGATTTGCGCGGCGCTCTGTTCGAATTGAGCGCGGTCGACCGCGAGGTCGCAGATCTTCTCTCAGCCTGGCTGGTGGAGGCGAAGCTTCGCCTGAAACTCGCCGATGGCGTCAATAATATCATTTTGCGTGCAAATGCGCTGACGAACTAGGCGTCGGCGTGCATGGGGGTGCACAGGCATGACTGGCAAAGCTGAAAAAATATGGTCGCGAAACCCGCTGAAGGCGCTGCTTCTGGCGACGATGTTGGGCGCTGGAATCGGCGGCGCGAGCGCCCAGGACGGCGCGTTCCTCATTGTCGCCGGTCCGCAATCGGCCGTCTTTGTCGACGCGATCTCGACCGCCGTTCAGAAGAAGACCGACGCCCCCAAGCCGATCGTGCAGGTCAACTCGACCGCCGGCGGCGCTGAAGCGTTTTGTCGCGGCCACGGACCGCAATATCCCAGCGTGCTGCTGGCGTCGCGCGCCCTCACCGCCGGCGAGATCGAACGCTGCGCCCAGGCCGGCGTGACGGAAATTCTGGAAGGCCAGCTCGGCTTTTTCGCGCAGGTGCTGATCCAGAAGCGCAGCGATCCGCCGCTCAAGCTGTCGACCTACAACATCTACAGCGCGTTCGCGGCCGAGACGCCGCGCGGCGATGGGCTGGAGCCGAACAAGGTCAGCACCTGGAAGAACGTCAACGGCGGCCTGCCGCAGAACCCGATCAAGCTCTTTCTGACGTCGCCCGCTCTCGGCAGCCGTCTGGTGTTCGACGCGGAAGCGATGGCCGACGGCTGTCGCGAAGTGAAGACGATCAAATTGATCTTCCGCGCGGAATATCGCACCCGCAAATGCATCACGCTGCGCAAGGATGTCGTCGTCGAAGAAGACAACACGGAGAAGCGTCTCGCGGCGATCAAATCCGCGCCGCCCGGCGCCATCGGCCTCGTCTCCTATGACGTCTATTTGAAGAACAAGGATTGGGCGGCGCTCGTCGACATCAACGGCGCCACGCCAAGCCCCGAATCCGTCGCGAAGGAGGAGTACACGATGACCACTCCCCTTTACATCATCGCCAAGAAGCCGACCAAGGACGCGGTCGTCACCCGCCAGCGCCTGTTCGACTGGATGACGCAAGCCCTGAGCGAACAGGCGATAGGCTCTGACGGCTACTTGAGCGCGCTTGGCCTGATGGCGCTGCCGTCGGCCCAGCGCGAAGCCCAGCGTCGCAGCCTGACGAACATGGCCAAGAAGTGAGGTCCGCCGTGACGAAATCGATAATCCGCTCGCTCCTCGCCCTTGCGGCCATGGCCGCTTTCTCGGGCGCTCCCGCCGCAGCGCAGGGCGCAACCTGGTATGAGCAGACCGCCACGACGCTGCAATCTCTCGCCGCGTCCGCCGCCGACTATGCGTCGGCGGCCATCGACTACGTGAAGCCCGAGAACCGCGGCGGCCTGCTCAGCAAGCGCCTCAGGGAGGAAACCAAGGAGTCGCCGCTCGACTTCAAGGGCCTGATGGACGCCGCCGGTTACAAGGTGAAGGAAGTCGAGACAGGCGTCGGGCTTGTTCCGTATCTGTCGTTCACCTTCGGTCAGGCGCGTGAACTCGCCGAGCATGACGTCATCCACGTCCAGCGTCTTTTGAAGAAGCATGGGCAGACGCGCTCGGGCCCCGTCGCCTACGCCGAGCGCGCCATCGTCTCGGCGGTCCTCGATGTGCAGGAAATGAAGTCCTACACGCTCGAGAAGGTGCAGGTGGATTTCCTTCCGGTTCCCAAGGTCAAGTTCATCGCGGTTCCGGCAGACGCGCCCCTCAGCGACGAGGGCAGCCGCATCATGCAGGCCATCGACCGCCTGAACAACAACCTTTCCAACAACGGCAAGAGGTAAGGCCTTGTCCCGCGCCCGGCAAATGCTTCGGCTCCTGGCCGCCGCCGCCTGCATGCTGCTCACGCTCATGCAGGCGCCGGCGCTTGCCGCGATTCCGGACATTGCCGACAGCGCGACGGAGGTTGACCTGATCTTCGCGCATGAGGCCGCGGCCGTCGAGAAATACGGCGATTGGGTCTACGGCTGGGCGTCGAGCTACGCCTCGGCCTATCGCATCGGCGGGCGTCTGCTCATCAGTCTGGTGCGCGATCCCGCCGACTTTGCATCGAACATCGCGCCGACGATCGAGGGCTTTTTCTACGAGCAATTGCGCGAGCGCGTCCTGACGCCGGAGCGCAACGCCAAGCGACTGGTCGATGTCATCGAACGACAGGCGGATGCGCGGCTGTTCACGGCGTCGCGGCAATTGGCGCAACGCGCCTGCGCCGCGGGCGACGAGCCGTGCCTGCGGCGTCAATTGGCGCGGTTGCAGCCGATGCAGGAGGCCGTCCTGCAGGAGCTCAAGAGCGTCGATGTCCGCAACGCCAACCAGTTCGCGGCGGAAAAGCTGTTCGACATCGCCGCCGACCAGAATGCGGCGGTGCTGCGGACGACGCGGCCCATCGCCACGCGCGTCGCGCTGTTCCTGCTGCGCGCAACCGAGTTCGCATCCGTCCTCACCATCGTCACCATCGCCATGCGTTCGGTCGCAATGCCGGTCACCAGCGTCACAACCGCGGCGGTGATGTTCGTGGCTGCGTGGGGCGTCGACTATCTCATCCACTCGGTCGACGCCTCGATCAACCGCTCGGCATATACGGCCGGCATCCAGTTGAAAGTGGAGCGCACGCGGCCCGGCATTCTTGAGTTCGTCAATCGGACGCAAGACAGGATCGACGCGGAATTTCTGGCTCTCGCATCAGCGCATGGGGGAGAACGGTCGTGGCAATGAATTCCGGCGAGTTCGGGCTTCAGAACGCCCTGTGGCGGCTGATCGGCTGTGGCGGCTTCGTCGCGCTGTGCAATCCCGTCCATCCCAAGATCATTGAAATTCAGGCGCTGCACATGCCTGTGCCCACCACTCTGGTGGTGCTGGAAATAGCCCTGATCATTTGCATTCACCTGTATCTGATGACCCGCGCCTATTACGCCCTGAAGCTGACAGGCATCGGCGTCTTCGTCGTCATTTATGCGCTGGGCTTCATCATTGTGGTCGACTGGTTGCAGACCTCTCTCGGCCTCTATGTCTGGATGAAATACTTCTTCTCCGGCCTGTTTGCGCTGCTCTACTTCTACGGCGTCATCTTCAATCATATCGACGCCCGCATCGCAGGCCTGATTCACAATGTTGACGTGAGGTGACGCGCGTGGGCGAGCGCAAGAATGACAAGCCGACTTTCTTCGTCGTCGCCTGCAGCGACGCGCGCCTGTCGCCGAACGAGGGCGAGGCGTGGCACGAGCGCGCCGGCGTCGACGGCGACGTCTTCGAGGTGCGCCTGCCGGGAGGCGCGCTGGTTCTGGCCGAACCCTACAGCACGTTGGCGCAGTCGGTGCTTGACAGCTTCCAGTTGCTCAGCTCGTCGAGAAAATTCGATCACGTCGTGCTCACGTGCCACGAGGATTGCGCCTATTACCGCCTGCGCTATGCGGTCGACGAAATCTCCGCGCGTGACGAGGGCGACGCCCATCGCTATCTGATGCGGCTGGCCTGCGAGCGCATCGAGAGCCTGCACCCCAGGGTCAGCGTGCGCGAGGTCTACATCGCGACGCGCGACGACAGCGCCTACGACCCTTCGCCGAATGACGTTCCCGACGACGCCCGGAACGACCACGACGACAGCGCCGCAAGGGAGCAGGGGCGGCGTCTGGCGCAAGCCGCGACGTTCAACGAGAGCGATCGCGTGCTCGACGAGCTCGCGCCGCTGGCGGAAGGCCTGCCGCAGGAAGTGGTCGAGCAGACGCTTTACGATTCCCTGCTCAATCGCGCGGCGACGGATGCGGACGCCGCGCAGGGGCCCGGCTACGCAAAGTTCGCCGAGCAATTGATCACCGCAAAAAAAGTCGAGCAACGAACCCGCGAGTTTCTCGAGTTGGTGCGGGCTGAAGCCGGCGTGCGCTCCGAGGCGACGCTGCGGAAGCTCGGGTCCACCTTCATTTCGCAATACGGCAAGGGGCGTCTGAGCCAGAGCAAGAAACAATCGATCCTTGAGCAGATCAACTTCAAGGAAAAGTGAAACCGTTCGGGGCGTCCGCCCCATGCCATTCAAAGGAAAACCGTGATGGAACGTTGGCCTGCATATCCCGAGGGCGTCGCGGAAAACCGCTTCCGCGAACTCATCCGCATTCGCCTCATGCGCGAAAAGGTGCTGTCGAAAGACGCCGAAAGCGACCTGTTGAAGGACGCCGTCACCAAACTCGGCCTTTCGCTCGACAAGGCGCGCGGCCTGCTCGTCAGCGAAACCGACAATTCCAGCATTGATCTGGAAAGCGACATCGACGACGCCACCAGCGGCATTCTCGCCTCGCTCGCCAACGACAAGAAGAAGATCTCCTATCGCGACTTCGAGATCGCCTCGCGCTTCCATGCGCGCAAGACGCGCAAGAACATGGAGGACGCCCGCCGTGAGGTGAAGCGGATCATGGAGGTCAATCTCTACGAGCCCAAGGCCGCCGGCATCCTGCGCACGCGCCGCTGGTATCGCCGCATCAAGGTCTGAGCCGCGCAAGCTCCGGCATCTTCAGGGCAGCATAGAGGTCGAGATGCGCGTCGCGCTGTTTGGCAGCTTCTATCGAGGGTTCCATGTGCTCCACGAGCTCATCTCCGGGCCGCTGGCGTCGCGATTGACGATCGTCGGCGTCGCGACGGACGACCCTGAACAGCGTTACGTCACGCCGCAGCGTCGCGTCTGGCAATACGGCTATCGTCCCGAGGAAGCGACGATGGTGGCGGACCTCGCCGCGCGGAACGGCATCGAGTTGTACCGCGCCAAAGTGAAGGACAATGCGTTCTACGACATGTTCGAGGCGCGCTGGCGGCCAGACGTCTGCGTCATGGCGACCTTCGGACAGAAGCTGAATGCGCGCATCTTCTCCTGGCCGAAATTCGGCGTCATCAATCTGCACCCCAGCGACAACAGGGGCTGGCCGTCGAAATACGCGGGTTCAAACCCGTTCCAGATGATGCTCGACGATGGCTTGGACAAATGCGTGATCTCGCTGCACATGGTCAACGAGGACTTCGACGCCGGGCAGCGGCTTTGCGTCTCCGAGGACATCTATATCCCGCCCGGCGCGACCGTGCGGGACATGCACATGATGAGTTCGCCCATCGCCGCCCTGACGGTTCGCAAATGTCTGGGGGAACTGCTTGCGCGCAATCAGGCGCTCAGCGCCTGAAGCAGGAGCCGAACAACGAAATTGACGCCAGGTTACGATTGGAAGCTTCCGAACATAACGAAAGGAGACGCCCATGAAATCGATTGCCAAGGTCGCCGCTCTCGCAGCCGCGCTCGCCATTTCCGTCAACGTCGCGCAGGCGCAGACCATGCAATTGCCATCGCAGACGCCGAAAGTTCTTGAGGACGTCCGCAAGGCCGCGTCCGAATTGACGCTGAAGCAGGCTCTTGTGGTCGGCGCCGGCGTCGTCGGCGGTCTGGTCGCCGGTCACGTGATCGTCGCCACCGGCATCTGCGTCGCTGCGGCCGGCGTCGCCGGCGGCTATCTCGCCAACGCCTGGTATGCCGAGGATGTCGCGGCCAAGCCGGTCGCGCCGACCAAAACGAGCGGCTCGGCGATCTGACCTCTGACGGCCGGCGAAACGCCGGCCGCCTTTCACGGCAAAGCGAAGTCTGTTTGATCCGGCTGCGCGCCTCGGCTGATGCGCCGCGCAGACGCGCTGCGCCCGCGATTGTCGCTTACACGGCAATCTTGCTGAAGACGCCGATGTTGCGGCCCTTGCGCTTGGCTTCTTAGAGGGCGTCGTCGGCGCGGCGCAGCAGCTCTTCGATATCGACCAGCGCGAGGCTGCGCGCCGTCGCCATGCCGACGCTGATCGTCACTCTGATTTGCGTCGGGCCGCTCGACGCGTAGACGGCGATCGGCTGCTCGCTCGAGCGCATGCGCAGTTTCTCCGCCACCATCTTGGCGTCTGCCGGCCCGGTTTGCGGCAGCAGGATGCAGAACTCTTCGCCGCCAAGCCGCGCCAGCGCGTCCGAGGAGCGGATCGTGCCGGACCAGCGCCGGACGAGTTCGCGCAACACGTCGTCGCCGGCGCCATGGCCATATGTATCGTTGAGCTGCTTGAAGTGATCGAGATCGATCATCAGCAACGTCACCGGCGTGTCGAGGCTGCGCGCGGCTCGCTTGGCTTCCTTGATATATTGGTCGAAGCCGCGGCGATTGGCGACGCCGGTCAGCGGATCGGTGTGCGCGTCCGTCAGCAACGAGCGATTGGCCTCGCTCAGTTCTTGCCGCAGGCGCTTCTCGTTGGCCAGGCGCTCCGCCAGATCGGCGGCTTCGGTCACGTCGGTGTAATAGACGACATAACGCGAGATCCGCCCCCAGGCGTCGAGGAAGGGAGCCATTGTCGCCGAGTGCCAAAGGATCGAGCCATCCTTCGCCGTCCCGCGGAATGTGCCGGACCAGATGTGGCCTTTTTCGAGCGTCTGCCGCGCCTCCGGGAAAACCGGACGTTGATCCTGGGCGGTCATCAGCACGTCGATGTTCTTGCCGATCAGCTCTTCGGGCTTGTAGCCGGTCCGGCGCAACAGGGCGTCGTTGACCCGCAGGATGCGCCCATTTGCGGGATCGCAGTCGCTGACCATCAGATGCGCGCCGACGGCGCGGTTCTGATTGACGACTTCGGTGATCGAGGCCTCGTAGCGAATATACCAGCGATATGCCAGGCCGATCAGGACGAGCAAGGCGAGGGAGATGAGGATCGCCGCGATCAGGATCGTGTCGGCGTCGCCCCTGTTGGAGCGCAGGAAGGCCGGGATGTCCGCCTTCACGACAAGCGCGATCGGATGCGATTGACTGGCGCGGTAGGCGATGAGGCGGTCGTCCGCGCTGCGCCAGATGCCGATCTGGCGATCGCGCAGCGCCTGGGTCAGCCGCGCCGCGAAATCCGAGTGCGCTTCGCGCGAGCCGCTCTCCTGGAAGACCGAGCGCCCGGCATAATCGTAGATGCCAACCGTGATGACGGCGTTCTTGTCGATGAGCTTCCAGAAATTGTCGAACACCGAGATGTTGATCAGCGCCGCCCAATAGGAATCCTTCGGGTCGACGCGATGGTGCGCGATGATGGGCCAGAAGCCGACCGTTCGCGGTTGCGGCGCGCCGGCAAAATCATAAAGGTCGCGATGCGACCGCGCGTAGCCATAGGCGACCCAGTTGCGGTCGTGTTCGACCTGCCGGGGCGGCAGAACGCCTTCCGGCACGGTCTCGCCGGTATTACGGTGGTTCGAACTCGTCACCACCCGATTGTGGCCGTCGAGCAAAGAGATGCTGCGCACGGCGACTTCATTGAAGATCATCTCCTGCAACGTATCCACCGCCGGCGGGCCGGGCGATGTCGAGGCGAGCAGGGAGGCCGTCTGAAGGCGGGCGACGACGGCGTCGAGCGTGCGCGTCAGATGCTCCTCGAGCACGACGGCGTTCGATTCGATCTGAATGGCCAACGCGCGCTCGAGGTCGCGGCTGCGCAGGACGGAAATCGCCAGCCACGACAGCCAGACGAAACAAAGCCCGGCGACGATGGCGGCGAGGAACAGCGCCCGAACCCGCCCAGGCGCCAGACGTATGTCGGCCGAACCGTTCATTCCCGGACGATGATCGGGAGCAGCCCATGCGGCTGGGCTGCGCTCGCGAGGCGGCCGTCGCTCTTGACCGCGGCGACGAATGCGTTGAGCCGCGCCAGCAATTCGCCGCGCCCCTTGGCGACGGCATAGGCGTAATCCGTCATGCTGATGGGTTCGTTCGGTTCGACCACCCGCGCCCAGTCCGTGTTCATCAACATGCGGCGGCTGTAGGGATAATCCGTCATGAAGGCGTCGGCGCGGCCGCTCTGCACCTCGCGCTCGCGTTCATTGGGGCGCTGCACGGCGACCAGACTGGCGCGCTTGAGCTGCTTGCGCATGACGGGCTCCATGAAAGTGCCCTGCTGGACGACGATGACGCGGCCGGGAACGTCGAGTTCGCTCCAGTTCTGAATGGGGCTCGACTTGGTGACGATCGCGAAAATGTCGCTGCGCAGGTAAGGCGCCGAGAAGTCGAGGCGCTGCAGCCTGCTCGTCGTCACGCCGACGCCCATCATCGCGGCGTCGCAACGATTGCCGTTGAGGTCCTCGACCAGTCGGTTGAAATCCGTTTCGACATATTCGAGCCCGACGCCAAGCTCTCTGGCGAAAGCCCTCGAAAGGTCGATGTCGACGCCTTGAAGATCGCCGGTGCGCGGATTGCGGTAGCTGATGCCGAAATAATCGGGCCAGATGCACACGCGCAGCTTGCCGGCGGCGCGGATCGCTTCAATCTCGCCCGCGGCGAAAGCGGGCAAAGGAATGGCTGTCGCGAAGGCGAAGGCCGCGGTCAGGAGCCCCGCCCAAGTGAGACGAACACGTTTACGAAGCGACATGCCGAACAGCTCTCCAAACGCCAGGCAACATGATCCGTGCTTATTCGTAAGAATATGAATTATCAATATATTTTTGGCAGATACGCGGCCGTGGCGCAAGCCTCGGTCCAGCTTGGCGCCGCTATTGCGGCGGCATCATCCAAAGGCGCGTCGGATGAGGTGTTTCCAGAGGGTTTTTTTGCGCGTCGCCTGCGGGATTTCGGTGCTGAAGTCGCCGCTGAACAGATAGGCGATGAGCCTGTCGCGGCAAGCATCGTCGCCCTGCTCGTCCCAGACGAAGGTGAGCGCGAGGCCGTTGCTGCGCACGCCGACGATCTTGGCCCGCAGGGCGCCCACCATCGGCAATTCGACGGTGACGGCGTCGCCGGGCGCATAGCCGCTCGCCTGCATCTGCACGAACATGCCGCCGAGCGAAACGTCCATCGCGGCGCCGCTGCGGCGCGCGTCTTGAGCGTCTGTCACGGTGACGGCCCGATTGACGAGAAAGCGCTCCTCCTTGCGTTTGCGCGGCGCGTCGAAACAGATCAGCGAGGCAAGGCCGAGCACGATGAGGTTGATGAAGGCCCATGTCGCCGCGATGGGGAAGAAACTGTCCGTCGGCAAGGGACCGAATGGCGTGACGCCGTTGAGCACGATGCCAGCCGCCGTCAACACGAACGCCGCAATGATGGCCGACAGCGAGATCCAATCGACTCCGGCGTTGATCGCCGCGCCCTTTGGCGTGACGTGAAACGCCTTGCCGAACGGGCGGATGAGGCTGGAAATCACCGTCGGCAGCAGGCGGAATGTCGCGAACAGCGCAATCGCGTTCGACAGGATCGGTTTGTATTTGTCCCTCATCAGCCAGTTCATCGTCAGCGCATTGGCGACGAGAGCCGGCGCCTGATAATGAAACAGGTCGTTGAGATCGGTAAAATGCAGCGGCGCCAGTCCGAAGAAGAAATAGACGATCGGCACGATGACCGCCGTCATCCGCACCGGATATTGAATGATCCAGCTCCACGGAAAGAAGAAAAAGCGGTCGCGCAGTCTGACGCCCTTGCCAAGCGGCCCTTCGGGCAGGAAGAGCGTCTGGATGCCGCCCTGGCACCAGCGGGCGCGCTGCACGAAAAAGGCTTCGAGGCTCTCGGCCGCAAGCCCCATGCTGAGCCGCTCGTTGAGATAGGTCGTGCGCCAGCCGTAGCGTTTGCCCGCCAGCGTGGTCAGGATGTCCTCGGTGATGCTGGCGGTGGGAATGCCGCCGATCTCGTCGAGCATCTGCCGGCGCAGAATGCTGCATGAGCCGCAGCAAAAGGCCGCGCCCCAGGCGTCGCGGCTGGCGGCCATCTCGTCGAAGAACATTCTCTGCTCGTCCGGCCAATCGTTCTGGATGAGCAGGTTGGTCTGCACCGGGTCGCGATTGTAGAAATGCTGAGGCGTTTGCAGGATGCCGATGTCGGGCTGCCGAAACATGCCGACCGTGCGCCGCAGGAAGTGGCGGTGCGGCACGAAATCGGCGTCGAAAATGGCGACCAGTTCGCCGGAGGAATGCGCCAGGCCGTTGTTCATGTTGCCGGCCTTGGCGTGACTGTTGTCGGGCCGCGTCAGATATTCGACATTCTTCGCGCGGCAGAAATCGCGCAGCCAGCTCCGCCGGCCGTCATCGAGCACATAGACCTTGAAGTTCGGGTAATCGATCGCGCGCGCGCCGATGATCGTCTTTTCCAGAACGTCCAACCCTTCATTATAGGTCGGAATGAAAACATCGACGCTCGGCCAGTTTCCCTCGGCTTCCAGCTGCTGCTGGCGCTGGTTGGCGACGGCGCTCTCGCAATTGACGCGCATCATGATGACGTAAAGAACCAGCGCTTCGACGAAGGCCAGCACCTCGACGAGAAACAGCGCCCAGACCCAGGCCTGGCCGAGCATGTCGCCTTCAAATGGCAGCACCGTCGCGACCAGACGCCAGGCGAGATAGCGAATGCCGAGGGTGATGGGGATGATGATCACGGCGACGCGCGCCAGGCTGAGGTCGCGGCGCAAGTCCGGCGCGAAACCCCAGTACAGCGCGAGCAGAACTAATGGAACGCCGAGCGAGGAAAGCTCAAAATGCATTTATCGTGGCCCGCAGCCCATCCACCAGTCCCGCCTTGCGCGTGAACTTGATTTCAGCGCGGCGCCCGATGTCGCAGAAATCGCCTGACGGCGATTTCTGTTTTTCGTCCAGCATCTGCGCCCAGATGCGGAAGCTGTCGCTGCGGTGCTTGTCGAGACGGGCGGCGAGCGTTCGGTCTTCCTCGACGGCCGAGGGGCCGCGCTTGGCGATGACGCGCGCCTGCTGGAACTCCTTTGAACCGGCGAGGCGATAGCTGATGAGGTCGCCAATGGCGATTTGCTCATAGCGCTTGTCCGACACGAGAATGTCGAGGAAGGTCGACGTGCAGTCGAGAACTTCGATCAACTCCTGCCCGATCACGACTTCGGTCTTGTTGGGAACCATGACGCGCCACACGAGGCCGTCGACGGGAGATTTCAGTTCGACCCGCGAGGATTGCTGCAGGCGCTTGTCCTCGACCGCGATCTGTCTGTCGATTTTCGCGATGCGGGCTTCCTGCTCCTCGCGTGTGGATTTCATCTCCAGCAGCCGGATGGCGATCTCGTCCTTGCGCTGTTCCATATAGGTCGAGCCGAACCGGCTGGCGGAAACGAAGACGCCCTTCGCGGCCTGGCGTTGAAGCGTCTGATTGAGGCTCAATTCGGCTTCGATGCGCGCAAGCTCGTAGGACAGGCGGTCCCTTTCCGCCTGCGCCTGCTGCAGCGCCTTGAGCGTTCCGGCCCCGGTCGCGCTCAGCTCCTTCTGGCGCTTCAGCTCCAGCTCGCGTTCGATCAGGCTCGCACGAATGGCCTCGCGCGCCGCGGCGCGCTCGCCCGCTTCCTTGCCAAGGGCTTCAATGGCGCCTTCCTTGAAGGATTTCATGCGCTCGTCGAGCTCGTCCTTGAGCGCGAGCATGCTTCTTTCCTGATCGTTGAGAGCGAGGACGCGTCGGGCCAGACCGTCCCGCTCGGTGACCAGCTGATGCAGGACGCCCTCGTTGATGCGGTAGTTCTTGACGGTGACGAGAGGGTCCTGACGAACGATAGGTTTGCTTTTGGCGACCTGATCGAATTCGACCATGCCTTCGATCGTCGCGTGCAGCATGGTGGTGTGCCCGTTCACGATCGCCGCTTCCGGGCGGATCATGAGGACATGCGTCGCCGCCGAGGTTATTCCGACCAGCAACAGGACGCCGGCGATCCCCCATCGGAAGCTCTTTCCATTCAACGCGGCCGCAAGCCTTTCCTTGGGCATGCTCTGCGGCGGTCCGAATGCCTGCATTTCACGGGCGGATTGCATTCGATGACGATCCTCAATACTGGCGGGCGAACCCTAACCTCCGCAGCCTTCAAGACTTCCTAGCTGCAAGCGAGGTTGGGATGCTGATAACACGCTGATTGTATTGAGGTCGCATACACTTCACCTGCGTCACCAATGTAGTAAAAAGCGCTTATAGCATCATAAATATTGCGTTATTGAAAATAATAGCTTAATTCATTTGCGTTCAAACAAAATAATAATTCCATTTCATCAACGTATACATCGCATGTCGTGGGTGTATGGCTACGAAAATTTGAATATGCCCGTTGGGAACAAACGTATCGTTGCCGTTTTCGTCGGAATATAGCGTGATGATGACGTCGGGCGTAAGCGCAGCGCTGCGAGTTGCTCAAGCGTAAATCTTATGGCGCAGCTTATTGGCGTGCAGCTTAAGTCAATCGGGCGATCGCTGTCGTTGAAAGGGGCGATATAGGTTGGCGAATGCCGCTGGTTCGCCGCAGCTGGGCTTGTCTGCGTCTCCGCACTGTGCGCCGTTCGCCGTTCGCCCCTCCAGTCTGGTTTGGCCGTGCAGAATGGGCGTGTCGTCGCGCGGCTGCGGCTGAGGCAGCCTTGGCGGTGTCGCGTCCCTCAAGCCGCGATATCTTTTGTAACTGCCGGCTTTCAATATTGCTCGCCGCTATGACGTTGGGGAACCTATTGTTTTGGCGCACGCTTCGCGATGCAGGCGCGCTTGTGGCCAACTGAATCGCGTATCGGATCGAGAATTGTCGGGGCCCTTGCGGTCTTCGTATCTCTCGTCCCCGTCGCGTGCGCATATTTGGCCATTGCCGGCCCTCTGGCGGTTGTCGCGTCCGCCAATAATGCACAGCGAGGACGCAGGTTTGGCGATTAGTATCTTTCTTCCGGCGCACTACATTCTTGCAGGCATATTGATGTATGCCAGCATTATTAATTTTGTCGACGCATTCAGAAGCAAGCGGAAGGGTGCGAGTCTTAGCTTCGGCCTTTTGTGTGCGATGGCGGCAATTTTGTCGATCATAAACGCGTATGGATTCGAGGCTGTCGATATTGAGTTGATGGCATTTTATAACAAATTATCGATATCAATAACATTTATTATGCTTGGAGTTCTGACATTATTTTTTTCGTATATTACGAAATATTTCAGATGGAAATTTGCAATTGCGCTCTCGGCTTGCGTTTTTGTCCTTTCTGTTCTGAATATGACATTTGAGCATAGCTTTCTTTATCGAGAAATTAGCGCGATAAAAATTATTCATCTGCCGTGGGGGGAAGCCGTTCTGCTTCCGGCGATGAACAGAACGAGATACGCTTTTTTTATCATTGGGGGTGTCGTCTCTGTTTATTCCTTTTCAATTTATTGTTCTGTACATAATTACAGGCGATATCGAAGGAGATTGTATTTTTGGGTTGCCGTTTCGCTTCTGGCGAGTTTGGGGTTTATTGTTCAGGGGGCGCTTGCACGCCTCGGCGTTATTCATTTTCCGCCGTTGGGGGCCTTTGGCGGCCTGGCGATGATCCTGATCATGCATTTCCTGCTCGCGCAGGATGAATATCAAAGGCTCAAGCTGAACAGATTGATTCATGAAAACAGCGTCGAAGCTCTCGTCGTCGTCGACATCGACGGCCGCATCACGCTCGTGAATCACGCCTTTGAGGAGATCACGGGCCTGTCGCGCGAGGACATCGTCGGCCAGGATATCGTGAGCCTTCGGGCGATGGGCGAGGATAAGGAGATCTTCAAGGAAATTGACGCGGCGCTGCAAAATCAGGGGTCATGGCAGGGCGAAATCAGGAACCGCCGCAAGAATGGCAGCTATTTCGAGATTTTTGCAAAGATCAACAAAGTTTTCGACGACTTTGGCGCGGAGACTGGACGGGTCATCCTTTTTGTCGATATCACCGATAAGAAAAAGGCCGACGCCGATATCTGGCATCATGCCAATTACGACGCGCTGACCGGCCTGGCCAACCGCGAACTCCTTGCCGATCGTCTGGCCGTCGAGATGCGCAATGCGCTGGCGACCGGCACCGTTGTCGCGGTTCTGCATACCGATCTCGATCATTTCAAGGCGCTGAACGAGGCAGGGCAGGCGTTCGGCGATCTGGCGCTGCGCAAGGTGAGCGAACGTCTGTGCGGCAGCCTGGAAGGGAATGGCTTTGTCGGGCGTTTCGCGGGCGACCAGTTCATGGTTGTCGTGCCGGGGTTCAAATGCGTCGGCGACGTGGAGACGTTCCTGGGCAAGCTTTTCAGGAATATCGCCAAACCATACGATCTGGGAGATCGGAGCTACGTCATCACCCAGAGCGTCGGCGTCGCGCTGTTTCCCTCCGATGCGGAGGACGCCGGCAAGCTGCTTGATCGGGCGCAACTCGCCATGGGCATCGCGCGCAGGGATGGCGGCAATTGCTACCGCTTCTATGCGCCGCAAATTCAGGCTGACGCCAGCGAGCGGTTCCTGATGAACTCCGAGATGCGCCTGGCCATTCAAAAAAATCAGTTCGAGCTGTTCTACCAGCCCATCGTGGACCTCGCTTCAGGGCATATTTTGAAGGCTGAGGCCCTTTTGCGCTGGCATCACCCGCGGCATGGCCTGCTCGGCCCGATGCGCTTCATCAAGCTGGCCGAGGAAAGCGGTTTCATCGGCGAGCTGGGCGACTGGGTCATGGCCGAGGCTGGCCGGCAATTGGCGCGCTGGAGCGCGCGCTTCCCAAATCTTCAGGTCAGCATCAACATATCGCCGGCGCAGTTTCATCAAAGCGCGCATCATAATGGCGCGCAGCTCGCCGCGCCGACGCTCGATATGCTCCACAGCAACATGTGCATCGAAATCACGGAGAGCACGTTGGCCGACGAGCGTTTCGGCGAAGTGCTGACGCTCTATCGCGGCTCGGGCGTCGAGATCGCCATCGACGACTTCGGCACCGGCTATTCGTCGCTGTCCTATCTGCGAAAATTCCGCATCCATTACCTCAAGATCGACCGCTCGTTCGTGCAGGAGCTCGATACCTCCGCCACCGATCGCTCGATTTGCGAAGCCATTATCGTGATGGCGCACAAGCTGGGCATCAAGGTCATCGCCGAAGGCATCGAGACGCAATCGCAACTGGATCGCCTGTCGATCGCGGGCTGCGATTACGGCCAGGGCTTCCTGTTCTCAAGACCGGTGCCCGCGCTAGAACTGGAGAAGTTCATGGCCGCCTGGATCAGCGAACAGCGTTACGCGGGACTTGTCGGCTCGGACGTTGTCCTGGATCTGGCGAGCATGCGCGCCTGACGGATTGACGCCGCCGGCAGCGCCGGGCTGCCGGCGAGTGGGCGCCGCGAGGGAGGATTGCGGCGCGGGAGAGGGGCCGCGCGATTCAAATAAATTGAATCCGCGGGCCTGCGGACGATACGTTTGCGAAAAAGGGTCGCTTCGGCGCCTGACAAGAAAATTGTTTCGCTCAAAATGGAGGATGCGTTTGTCAAGCCCGCCGGATTTCAATGCGCATGGCCTGCAAAAGGAGCGCGCGTTGAGGGGAACGCATAGCCGATTTCTGCAGACGGTCTGGCGCTTGATTGCTGGCGCGATTGCGCTTCTGTCGCTGTTTGCAGCGGCCGAGGCGGACAATTCGCAGACGCCTGCGCCGTTTCCGGTGCTTGAAATCCGCACAGCCGAACTCACGAGCCTCAGCGGCGCGCGTCAGGTGCAATTGCCGAACGTTCTCCAGGATGACGATTACAATCCCGCGGGCGATCGGGTGAAATATCGGTTCCTCGTGACATTGCCGCGAGCGCCGCACGGTCACCTCGGCATTTTCATTCCAAAGATGAGCGTCTCGGGCAGCGTCTACCTGAACGGCAAGTGGATTGCCGATTGCGAACACGGGCCGATCGAGCGCGCGCGCTGTCTGCATCGGCCTTATCTGTTCACGCCCTCCGACGCGTTATGGAAGGACGGCGAGAACGTCATTGACGTGGAGGTTTACGTCAACCCCCGACAGATGAATGGCCTTTCCCCTGTTTTTGTCGGCGATGCCGCGGTCCTGCACGACAATTATTTCGCCACGAAGCACTTCCTGCAGGTCGAATTGACGCGCGGCCTGACGTGGGCCTGTCTGATTATCGGTATTGTCCTGGTCTCCGTCAGTTTCTGGTTGCGCGATCAGCCGATGTATTTCTGGTTCGGCGTGGCCAGTCTGGCGGGCGCGATCGCCAACGTGAACGTCATCGCCGTTCGGGTTATCTGGACGCCCGAGTTTTACGGCTGGCTGGTTTTTGCCGGGCGGCTGATCACGGTTCCCCTGTTCTACGTCGCGATCTTAAGCGCATTCGGCTTTGAGCGGACGCCGAGGGCGATCATTCGGTCGCTGATCGCCTTTATCTTCATTGGGCCGGCCATCGTCGCCCTGACCGCAAGCGATCGACATATCCTGGCGGCGCTTTACATTCCCTGGATCCTGGCTCTTCCGGTTTTGCTGTATTTTGCCGCCAAATGGAGCTGGGCCACCAAGCGCGCCCTTCATGTCGCCGTCGCCATCATGACGGGCGTCGCCATTCTGGCTGCTGTTCGCGACTGGATGCGGCTTGCCGGCCACTCGCAATTCGAAGGCGTCTATATGCTCAGCTTTGCCTCGTCCGGCATTTTGCTGATCGCGGGCGCGCTGCTGGTCGGCGCCTTGGCGCAAGCCATGAATTCCGCCCGCGCCTTGCAGCGCGAACTGGCCGAAAAGGTCGCGGAACGGACGAAGGAGCTCGCCGAAGCCAATCGTCAGCTTCTGGACCTGTCGCGCACGGATTCTTTGACCGGCCTCGCCAACCGCCGGCATTTCGATGAGGCGTTGCAGCAGGAATGGAATGTCGCGCGCCGCGCCGCCGAGCCATTGTCGCTGATGGTGCTCGACATCGACCATTTCAAGGCTTTCAACGATCTCTATGGCCACCTCGAAGGCGATCATTGCCTGAAGCGCGTCGCCGCGATCATCAAGGCGAACGTTCGGCGGCCGCGCGATCTGGCGGCGCGCTATGGCGGCGAGGAGTTCGTCATTCTCGCCGCCGGCGCCGACGCGACGGGCGCGGCGCACATCGCCGAGGCGATCCGCGCGCAGATCGAGGCAAGCGCCATTGCGCACGGGCAAGCGCCCGAGAAGATCGTCACGGTCACGTTGGGCGTCGCGACGGTCTTTCCGACCGGCGACTTTGCTCTCGAGCACTTGTTCAAGGAAGCCGACGCGGCGCTGTATCGGGCCAAGCGCGCCGGACGCAACCGCATTGCCGTCGCCGTCGATGTCGAGGCTGCGCCTGCCGCCGCAGCCTCATAGACCCGCTGGCGGCGATGTCGCCGGGCTCAGCGCGTCAAGGCCGGCGGGAACCATTCGCCCGTCTGGATGGCCTTGCTCGGCAGATAGGCGCGCAACACGACGATGAAGTCCCCGGCCGGCGCCGGCAGCCAATTGGCCAGCGGCGTTTCCGGGGGCCTGCGGCTCGACATGTAGAGCGTCAGCGAACCATCGGCGTTCTTCGTCAGCCCCGGCGAACTCGGCCGCAGGATGTAGCGGTTGAGCGGGTTGCTCACGAGCAGATTGTCGGAGGCGCGATACATCGTCAGCGACCAGAAGCCGCGCGGATCGACCGGCGGCAATTGCCCCGCCGGGAACGTCAGCGTGGTGATGTTGCCGCCATCGAGCCTGTCGCCTTTGCCGTCGAGCCGGCCGACGAAATACATCGCCTCTTCGGGCGGGAATGAGCCGATCTGGGTGAGCTGCACGACGGCGCGGCCGACATAATCCGGGCTCGCCTTGCCGGTGTTGACGTCGGGCACGGACCAGCCGTTGCGGACGGGCGCCGCGGCGACGCGCGCGTTGAGCAACGCTTGCGCGGCCCTCGCGCCTTGCGCGCTCGCCTCTCTCAACGTCGCCGCGGCGGGCGGCGTCGCGCAGGGGCCGAAGCCGACCGCCTTGAAGGCGTAGACGAGTGCTGCGTAATCGACGGGCGGCGGATTGCGGCAGGTGTGGCGATTGACGATGTCGAAGAAGGCCAGAGGGTCGCGCGTCTCGCGCACCGGCGCCTTGGCGTCGAATTCCGGCGTGTCGATGCGCGGGAATTTTGCGTCCCTGTCTTTCCAGACAGCGAGCGGCGCGAGGCGGATCTCGTCCTGGAGTTTCTGCACAAGCGGCACATCCGCTTCATCGCGCACGAAGATGCGCTGAAACAGCGAAATGCCCGGCGTCGGCGCGCGCACGACGCGCGTGAAGCCTGCGGGAATCTTGCCCGTGAAGTGCGGCGGCAGGATCAGGATGTTGGCCGCGTCGCCATGGGTGTTGCGCGTGCCGACGATCTCGAAATTGTTGAAATAGGCGTCGAGCATCGTCACCGAATAATAGCGGTCCTTGATGCGCGGGATCGACAGCACCACCGGCCCTTGCTTGTCGAGCAGGACGTAGGACGCGCCATAGAGCGTGTCGACGTTCGGCATGACATTGTTGGCGTCGTCGGGCGTCGCCAGCTTGCGCAACAGCACCCAGCCGCCGAAGGGCTCTTCCTTCGGCGCGAGATGCAGGCGGCCCTGCTTGATCTCGGTGGTCTGGCGGAAATGCTGGTAGGCGGGCAGGCCCCACAGATAGGCCTGCATCGCCAGCGCGCGCGTCTGATCGGCGCGCGCCGCGTCGATCTCGGACGCACTCATGTCGAGACGGAAGTCCTCGATGCGGGGCGGTTGCGTCTGCTGCGCCGCGACCGGCGCGGCGCAGGCCAGCGAAGCGGCGACGAGGAAAATGCGGGTCAGGCGCATCATGTCGGCTCCCTTGGAAAATCCGTTTGGTTCACTCGCTCAACCGGCGGAAGGCCATGCGCTCCTAATAGCGAATGACGAGATTGGCGAAGGCGCCGGTCCAGTTCGAGACGCGGCCGCTGGCCAGATCCTTGAGGCCCTTGCCGGGCGTCGAATAGGCGTAGCCGACCGTGAGGAAAGCGTTCTGGCTCAGCACCCGCGTATATTCCGCCAGATAATCGTTGGAGAGATGCGGCGTGCGCACGCCGGCAACGAGGCTCGGCAGGCCGTGGTCGAGCGTCAGCCGCGTCGCCTGGCCATATTGGATCGGGCTGTTGAGTTCGTTGGCGCTGACATAGGCGTAGCGCAGGGTGATGAAGTCCTGCGGGCTCGGCGTCAGCGCCAACGTGACACGATGCGCGTTGACGTTGGAATTGATGAAGACCATCGAGCCGTTGCTGCCCGTCACCCAGGCGGCGGGGCTGCCGTCATAGAACAAAGGGTCGAAACGTTCGAGCCGGCGCGTGCGCGGATCGTCGCCGGAAAACGTCTGGTAGGCGTAGGACAGCGTCGGCCGCCAGGCGAGATCGGCGAAGGCGTAGCCGATTTCGGCGCGCCCGGCCCAGGCCTGCATGGCGATGCGGTCGTTGCGCTCCAACGCGAGATCGCCCGACGTCCAGAAGCCGGGCAAGGCGTCGCCGAACGGGTTCCAGCGGAAATAGGCATTGGCGAATTGCAGGCCGTCGCGGCCGCCGGAAATGATCGCCGGCGCTCCCACGCCGCCGGGCGCGGCCTGCGGGTAAGGCGCGGTCGAATGCACGGCCTGACCGGCGGCGATGCCGGCGAATTCATTGGCGCGGATGGCGACTTCCGCCTTGACGCCGGCAAGCCGCGTGCCGGTGTCGGCCGATTTCAACTCATTGGCGTCGAGGTAGAAGGCGTCGAGCGAGAACGGGCCATAGGAGGCCTTGGCGATCGCCGTATTGGCCCAGGCGCGGCGCGGGCCGAAGATCAGCGCGCCGCGCTCAAAGCCGTCCGCGCCGCCATCGGCGATGATCATGCCCGAGCCGATGCGATAGGGCTGCGCGCCGGCCGACAGGTCGAATTTGAACGGGCTCGCTTTCGGCGCATGGCGCAGGCCGACATAGGCGTCTTCGATGAGCAGCCGGCCCTGATCAGCCGAGTCGAAAACATCCGTGCGGAAGGTCCGCGCGCCAATTGCCGACAGGCCGCCGTAAACGGTTGTCTCATCGCCAAGGCGTCGCTCGAACGTGACGCCGGGCTTGATATAGCCCTCCTGCCAGACGATCCGCGGATTGTAACCAGACGCCGGGGCGAAGGTCTTCGACAGGTTCCAGAAGGCGTTGTGCTCGCCGACGACCTGCACGCCGGCCTCAAGCCCGAACTTGATGAAGCCGCCTGCATCGTCGAAGCGCAGCGGATCGCGCGGGGCAGGGGGCTGAGAGGCGTCATCGGCGGCAAACGCCATGGCCGGGACGAGCGCCGCACCGAGCAGGAGGAGAGCGCGAAGTGCATTTTGCCCGAGCATGGCGCGTCCCGATCAGAAGAAGCGCTTGGCGGTCAGCGAGACCGTGCCGAGATCGCGCCGGTCGCCGAACTTGCGGCTGAGCGCAACGGAAACCGAAGTGCGCGCGTCCAGCATCTGTCCGACTTCGACCTGCGTTTCCCACCACACGTCGCGGCGGTTGATCGTCTCCCAATTATATTTGACGTCGAGGGTGACGAAGCGCGCCTGCGGCAGGATGAAGGCCTGAATGACGCGCGCGGTGTTTTCCTGAATCTCGGCGCGGCCGGTCTGCTCGCGCACCGATTGCACGGCCTTGCCGACAAGGGCGGTGATGACGCGCGGGCTCCAGGCATAGACGGCAAGGCCGGCGATGTTGAACTGGTAGGCGCCCTGACCGAGGGTGCGTTCGCTCGCCGTCGGCAAGACGGCCTCGATCGCGCCGCCGACCGACAATTGGCCGAAGGGGTGGATGTAGCGCAGACGGGCGAACACGTCGCCGACGCCGGCATCGTTGATGCCGCTGCCGGGCAGGCCGGGCAGGGCCGGGGCGCGAAAGACGCCGAGCACGGGCATTTCGACGTTGAAGCCGATTTCCGGCGTCACCCGCTGGTCGTATTTCAGCGTCGTCGTGAACAGCCCCGCCTTGTTCGTCAGCCAGTTGTATTTCAGGATGACGTCGAGCCGCGTGTCGTTGTCGGCGGGATTGACGCCGCGCGCCTGCACCTCTTGTTCCGAATGCTGCGCAAATGCCGACGTCGCCGCCATCACCATCGCGCAGGCGGCCATGACCGCTTGAAGTCTGTTTTGCATTGTCCCGCCCCGTCGCTGCTATCTAGACCGGGGCGGCAGCTGTCCACAATCGGCAGGGCGCTCAATTTGAGCGCGGCGCTCCGACGAGTTTTTCGAGGCCGACATAGAGCCGCGCAAGGCGTTCCATGTTGCGCATGCTGAGCCCTTCAAGGTCGTTTCTGGCGGCTTCGTCGCCAACCTCGCCGACCAGTTCCCATGCGCCCGTTTCGGTCTGCCGAACCCAGCCGCGCGCCGCGAGCAATTTGAGCTTGCGCCTGACGGTCTCGCGCGACATGCCGAGAACGTCGGCGATGCGCGACGCGGCGATCGACGCTTCCGAGGTTCGCGCATTTGCGGTCGGGTAGATGCGATGCGTGTTTTGAAGATGGTGCTGTCCGAGCACCGCCAGCACCACGACTTCCTGCATGTCGCCGCCGAACGTGCGGCAGCAGTCGATGAGATGGTCCGAGAAGAACTGGACGAACTGGTATTGCACTTCCGGAAACTTCTCGACGAACCGCTCGCCCACCGTCTCGCTTCGCGGCTTGCGTGCTTTCATGGCGGGCGGCTCCTCGTGAATGGCGGCGGCGCGGCGGCGGACGGCGTCGCCGCCGCAAATGGATGGGAAGGCGCGCCACGCCGGATGGCCGAGGCGAGCCTATGATGTCGTAACGGCCAAGTCCACGACATGGCGTCGCGGCGGCCGTCGGCGCGCCGTCGCCCGGCCAAATGACAAAACGTTAATTTGCTTTTGCGGCCGCACCGGGCGAGCACGGGACTTGGAAATGCGGACGCGCGCGCAAATGCGTCGCCCGCAATGCGTCGAATGGGAGTGCGGCGCCGGTTGAAGGAACAGTTCGATGTCGGTTTTCTCTAAATTGCGCTTCTATCACGCCGCGCTCGCCGTGCTGGCGATCGCCGCCTATCTGACCGGCGAGTTCGAGGCCGTGCATCCGTGGATCGGCTACACGCTGGCCGGCGTGCTGGCTTTGCGACTGTTGATGCTGCTGGCGGCGCCGCGCTTCATGACGCCGCCGCACTGGATCATTCGGCGCAGCGAACTCACGTTCGATCAGGGCGTGCGCAGTCCGGTCGTCGGCAAACTGCTACTGCTTGGCATCATGCTTTGCCTGTTCACTTCGATCAGCACCGGCGTGGCGATGCATCAGGGCTGGCTTGGAGCGGGCCAGGAGGTCTCCGTGCTGACGACAGCCGCCTGGGCGGACGATGACGGCGACGACGACGACGAAAAGGGCGGCAAGCACAACGAGGCGCTGGAGGAAATCCACGAGGCCTCATCCAATGCCCTGCTGTTCGTCGTGGCGCTGCACATCGGCTATCTGCTGCTGTTGCGGCGCGGCTACGCGCTGTCGATGATTTTCATGCGCGGCGCCGGCAAGCCGAAAGCCGCGGGATGACGCCTCACGCGTCGCCGGCCGCGGCGGCGCGCACGTCGTTGGCGATCGCCGTCAATTGCTCTTCGCCGAAGGTTTCTACCTCGAGCAGCCGCTCTGCGCTGGCGCGATGGATGGTTTCGCAGCGCGCGAGAATGCCGCTCGCGCGCTCGAACGCCCTGGCGATCAGGTCGAGTATGGCCTTGTCGATTTCGGCGTTCGTTTGATCGCTGGCCGTCGACGAACCGGAGAGCGCATCCGGCAATTCGAGATAGCGCGGCCGCTCGGCGATGAAGGCCGCCTGGCCGATTTGCGGAGTCATGCCGTAGCGCGTCACCATGGCGCGGGCGATCTCCGTGGCGCGTTGCAGATCGTCGGCCGCGCCCGTCGTCGCCTCGCCAAAGATCGCCATTTCGGCGGCGCGGCCGCCAAGCAGCACGCTTAGCCGGTCGACCAGTTCCGAGCGCGTCATCAGGTAGCGGTCTTCGAGCGGCATCTGCATCGTATAGCCGAGCGCGCCGAAACCGCGCGGGATGATCGAAACCTTCTTCACCGGATCGGCGCCCGCAACCGACATGGCGACGATGGCGTGGCCCATCTCGTGATAGGCGACGATTTTGCGCTCGCGCGGATTGAGGATGCGCTTCTTCTTCTCCGGTCCGGCGACGACGCGTTCGACGGCGGCGACGAAATCGTCGAGCGACACGTCCGCCGCGCGCCGCCGCGTCGCCAGCGTCGCCGCTTCGTTGACGAGATTGGCGAGGTCGGCGCCGGTGAAGCCCGGCGTCAGCGCGGCGATGCGTTCGGGATCGGCGTCCGGGCCAAGCTTGATCTTCTTCAGATGCACCTTGAGAATTTCGACGCGGCCCTCCTTGTCGGGGCGGTCGATGGAAATCTGCCGGTCGAAGCGCCCGGCGCGCAGCAGCGCCGGGTCGAGAACTTCCGGCCGGTTGGTGGCGCCCAGCAGCACGACGCCGACGCTCGGGTCGAAGCCGTCGAGTTCGCTCAAAAGCTGGTTGAGCGTCTGCTCCTTCTCGTCATTGCCGCCGCCGAGCATGGAGAGGCCGCGCGCGCGCCCAAGCGCGTCGAGTTCGTCGATGAAGATGATGCTCGGCGCATTGGCGCGCGCCTGCACGAACAGGTCGCGCACCCGCGCCGCGCCGACGCCGACGAACATTTCGACGAATTCCGAACCCGTGATCGAGAAGAACGGCACGCCGGCCTCGCCCGCCACCGCGCGGGCCAGCAGCGTCTTGCCGGTGCCGGGCGGGCCGACGAGCAGGATGCCCTTGGGGATATGCGCGCCGAGGCGGCCGAAGGTTGCGGGGTCTCTCAGAAAGGAGACGATCTCCTGCAGTTCTTCCTTCGCCTCGTCGACGCCCGCGACATCGGCAAAGCCGATCTTGATGTCCTTCTCGACGAAAACCTTGGCGCGGCTCTGGCCGATCGACATCAGCGAGCCCATGCCTTGTCCCATGCGGCGGCTGATGAAGCTCCAGAAGGCGAAGAAGATGGCGATCGGCACGACCCAGGACAGCAGCGACGCAATCCAGGTGTTGGGCACCGTGCCGGTAAACTTGACGTTGGCCGCGGCCAGCTCGCGCGCGATTTCCGGCTCGACGCGCACCGAATAGAGCGCGCTGTGGCCGTTGGGCAGCGGCTCCTTCAGCTTCGCCCGGATGCTCGTGTCCGAAAGCTCGACCTCGGCGATCTTGCCCTGTCGCAGCAGATCGAGAAACTGGCTGTAGGGGACGATTTCGATCTGCTGCGAGGCGATCCAGACCTGCTGGAACAGCAGGATGCCGATCATCGCGAACAGCAGGTAGCTGATGTCGAAATGCCATTTTTTCTGCATGGCGACACACCCGGCCTTTCGCGACGGCGTTCACCCTCTCATGTCTAGCGCAGCCCCCGTGGCAGGTCGAGGCCGGTCGCGGCTTGGGGAAAGGCGAAAGACATGTCATGCTGTTGCAAGGCGTCGGCGGCGCGGCAGCGAAAGTTTTCCGCTGCGCCCTGCCGCCGCCGCAGGATCCCGGGAGGGACGCATGCAGCGCGAAAACGAACCGGAAATGCCGGAAATCAGCGTCGACAAGGTCTGTTTCGTCGTCGTCAAAAGCCGTGAGCTTTTCTCCGAGGACGAGGGCGCGCGGCCCGACGCCTCCAACCCGTCCGACGATGGCGCGCGCGTCACCTTGACGGACGCGGCCGACCGCACGGTGCGGCTCGAACTGCGCGAATTCATCAATGCGCTCGACACGGACGAAGCCGCCGCGCTGGTCGCGCTCGCCTGGATCGGGCGCGGCGATTTCGATCCGGCCGACTGGCGCGACGCCGTGCGCGAGGCGGGCGCTCGCCGCGAGACCAGCACGGCGAATTACCTGCTCGGAATGCCGCTGTTGCCCGATCATCTCGAGGACGCCCTGTCGGCCTACGATCGCTCGTGCCAGGGCTTCGAGGAGCGCGCCGCGCGCGGCTCCTGAAGCGCTGCATGCGCGGCGCAGGCGATGCCGGCAAATTATTCTCGTGCAGCGGCGCGACCGCTCGTTTTCGCGGTAAAATCGCGGCAGACTTCGACCGGCTGAGTCTGGCCGGCGTGCGTTGTCGCGATGCGAGGCCCATATGCTGATCGGCGTTCCGAAGGAGATCAAGACCGACGAATATCGCGTCGGCATCGTGCCCGACACGGTTTTCCAATTGTCGGCGCTCGGCCATGAGGTCGAGGTGGAGACCGGCGCGGGCGAGGGCGCAGGCATCGACGACCGCCAATTCATCTCCGCCGGCGGGCGCATCGTCGCCGCGGCCGAGGACATCTTTCGCCGCGCCGATCTGATCGTGAAGGTCAAGGAGCCGCAGCCGGCGGAGCGGCGGATGCTGCGGCGCGGGCAGATGCTGTTCACCTATCTGCACCTTGCGCCGGATCTCGAGCAGACGCTCGATCTGATGGCCTCCGGCGTCACCGCCATCGCTTACGAGACGGTGAGCGACGCCGCCGGCCGCCTGCCGTTGCTCGCGCCCATGTCGAAGGTCGCCGGCCGGATGGCGGCGCAGGTCGGCGCGCATTTTCTCGAGCGGCCGCAGGGCGGGCGCGGCGTGCTGTTCGGCAGCGTCGATTCCTCGCCCCCGGCGCATGTCGTCATCCTGGGCGGCGGCGTGGTCGGAACCGCCGCCGCCGATGTCGCCATCGGCATGGGCGCGCAGGTGACGATCGTCGTGCATGGCGAGGACAGCGCGCGTCGGCTGCTGCAACAATACGGCGCCCGCGCCCATGTCGTCGTCGGCTCGGACGAAACGCGCGTGCGCCTGTGTCTCGAAGCCGATGTGCTGATCGGCGCGGCGCTCGTCGCCGGCGCCGCCGCGCCCAAACTCGTCTCCGCCGCGACCGTGGCGCGGATGCGGCAGGGCGCCGTGCTGGTCGACGTCTCGATCGACCAGGGCGGCTGCGCCGAAACGTCGCGCCCGACGACGCACAGCGAGCCGACCTACACGGTCGGCGGCGTCGTGCATTATTGCGTCGCCAACATGCCGGGCGCGGTGCCGCGCACCTCGACCTTCGCGCTCAATGCGGCGACGGCCCCCTATATTCTCGACATCGCCAACAAGGGGTTTCCGCGCGCCTTCGCCGACAGCGCGGCGTTGCGCGCCGGGCTCAATGTCGTCGATGGCCGCATCACCTGCGAGGCCGTCGCCCAGGCGCTGCATTTGCCATATGTTCGGGCGCAGGACGCGCTCGACGCCTGAGCGCGCGGCGCGCAGCGGAAGAAGACGCCGCAAGGACGGGAGTGACAATGACACAGCAAGACGCGCCGGCATCCGTCCCCCTTCCGCAGCCCCTGCCGCCGCAGGCCCTGCGCACGATCACGGACCCGCGCACGATTGTCATGGAAGCTGCCGGCGGGCCGGAAATGCTCGGCTTCGTCGGACAGCCGCGCGCCGTCGACGCGATGGATTTTGGCCTCAGGATGAAGCGGCCGGGCTTCAATCTCTTCGCCATGGATGTGCCCGGCACCGACCGGCGCGCCTCGATTTCGGAATTCCTCGCCCGGCATGGGCGCAGCGCGCCTGCGCCCGACGACTGGGTCTACGTCTACAATTTCGCCTCGCCGGAAAAGCCGCGCGCCCTGCGGCTTGCCGCGGGTTCGGCCGTGCGTCTGCGCGACGCCATGGCCGATCTCGTCGCCGATCTCGGCATCGCCATTCCCGCGCTGTTCGAAAGCGACGACTACAAATCGCGCCGCGGCGCCATCGACGAGGAATTCGAGGAGGCGCAGGAGCAGGCCTTCGGCCGCGTCGGCGAGACGGCGCGCGAGAAATCCATTTCGGTCATGCGCACGCCGGTCGGCTTCGCCTTCGCGCCGGTGCGAGACGGCAAGGCGATCAAGTCTGAGGCCTTCGAGAAGCTGCCGCAGGACGAGCGCGACCGCATCCAGGCCGACATCAACGCCCTGCAAGGGCAGATGAAGGACGTGCTGGCGCACATGCCGGCGCTGGAAAAGGCGCGCCGCGCCCGCATTCGCGCGCTCAACAAGGAGATGGCCGGCGGCACGGTGGGCGAGGCCATCCGCGAAGTGGCGCAGGCGTTCACAGGCATCGCCGAGGTGCAGAGCTTCCTCAGGGACGTTTCGGACGATCTGCTGACCAATATCGAGGTGTTTCTCGAATCCGCCGAGGCCGCCGCCAATGCGCCGATTCAATCGGCGAGCCTGACGCGCTCGCAAGATCCGCGCTTTCGGCGCTATCGCATCAATGTCGTCGTCGGCGAGAAGGATGGCGAGCGCAAGGGCGCGCCCATCGTCTACGAGTCCAATCCGACCTTTCAGAATTTGATCGGCCGCATCGAGCATGTCGCGCAGATGGGGGCGCTCGTCACCGATTTCATGCTCGTGCGCGCCGGCGCCCTGCATCGCGCCAATGGCGGCTTTCTGGTCATCGACGCGCGCGACCTGCTGAGCCAGCCCTTCGCCTGGCCGGCGCTGAAGCGCTGCCTGCGCAGCGGCGAGATTCGCATCACGTCGCTGGCCGAACAGGTGAGCCTCATCACCACGACGTCGATCGAGCCCGACCCGATTCCGCTCGACATCAAGGTCGTGCTGTTCGGCGACCGCTGGCTGTATTACCTGCTCGTCGCGCTCGATCCCGATTTCGTCGAGCTGTTCAAGGTGGAGGTCGACTTCGACGACGAGTTCGACCGCACCGACGACAACGTCCGCCGCTACGCGCAATTGATCGCCGCGATTGCCGGGAAGGACGGGCTGCGGCCGATGCAGCCCGACGCGCTGGCGCGCATGATCGACGAAACGGCGCGCTTCGCCGAAGACGCCGAGAAACTGTCGTTGCGGCTCGCCGTCGTCGCCGACGTGTTGCGCGAGGCCGACCATTGGGCGGGGCAGGCGGGGCGCGAGCGCATCGCGGCGGAGGATGTCGGCAAGGCGGTGGCGGAGCGCCGCCGCCGCTCGGCGCGCCTGCGAGAGCGCGTGCTGGAGGCGATCACCCGCGACATCATCCGCATCGCCATCGACGGCGCTGTCGTCGGCCAGATCAACGGCCTGTCGGTGAGCCAGCTCGGCGCCTACAGCTTCGGCCGTCCGACGCGCATCACCGCGCGCGTGCGCATGGGCGCCGGCAAGCTGATCGACATCGAGCGCGAAGTCGAACTCGGCGGGCCGCTGCACTCCAAGGGCGTGCTGATCCTCTCCGGCTTCCTGGCGGCGCGCTATGCGCCCGACGTGCCGGTCTCGATGCACGCCAGCCTCGTCTTCGAGCAATCCTACGGCGGCGTCGACGGCGACAGCGCCTCGTCGGCCGAGCTCTATGCGCTGTTGTCGGCGCTGTCGGACATTCCGATCAAGCAGGGCTTCGCCGTCACCGGATCGGTCAATCAATTCGGCGAGGTGCAGGCCATCGGCGGCGTCAACGAGAAGATCGAGGGCTATTTCGACATCTGCATGGCGCGCGGGCTGACGGGCGGGCAGGGCGTGCTCATCCCTGCCGCCAACGTCAAGCACCTGATGCTGCGCGAGGACGTGGTCGAAGCCTGCCGCGCCGGCCAATTCGCGATCTATCCCGTAGCGACGATCGATGAAGGCGTCGCGTTGCTCACCGGGGTCGAGGCCGGGAGCCGCGGGGCCGGCGGCGCATTCCCGCCCGAGAGCGTCAACGGCAAGGTGGAGGCGCAATTGCGCGCCTTCGCCGAAGCGCGGCGGCGTTTCGCCGGCGACAATGGAGGCGCGCATGGCCCTGCCGCCAATTCCTGAACGCCGCCCGCGGCTCATCCTGCACGCCGACGCCTCGCGCGACGTCGCGGCCGGACTGGCGCTGTCGGTCGAACTCGCAGTGGCCCTGCAGATGGAGATCGCCGCGCTGTTCATCGTCGAGGACGCCTCGATCGACGCCTGCGGCCTGCCGTTTCCCACCCATATCGGCTTTTCGGGGCGCGCGCTGACGCTCGACCCGGCGCGGCTTGAACGTCTCATCCGCCGGGAAGCGGAAGCCTGCCGCCGCATGCTGGCGGAGGCCGCCGCGCGCCGGGCGCTCGCCTGGTCGTTCGAAAGCCGGCGCGGCGAGCCGGCGGCGCTGCTGCGCGCCGAGGCGGCGGCGCATGACATTGTCGTCGTTCGGCTCGACGGCGTCGGCGGCGGAACGCACCGCACGATCGGCCAGGCGCGCGCGCTCGCGCCGAGCCATGGCGGCGTGCTTTTCGTGCCTGTGGATAGAGGCCCGCGCCGCGGCCCGGTCGTCATTCTCGCCCGCTCGTCGCAGGAGGGCGAGCGCACGGCGGATGTCGCTCTCAGCCTTGCGCAGGCGCTGGGCGTCGCCGTCGATCATGTCGTGCTGGCTGGCCCCGGCCGTGCAGCCGGCGTCGCGCCGCTGTCGCGCACGGCGAGCCTCATGGTCGTCTCGACCGACAGCCCGCTGCTTGACGACGAGGCCACATTGCGCCGCCTCGTCGTCGGCCTCGGCGCGCCGCTGCTCGTCCTGCGCGCCGCGCCGGACCGGACGTGAACGATCCATTGCTGATCTGGTTAATGTTTTTCGACCGTTGACGCCGCAAACAAGCGTTTCGCGGTAAGGCCCCGCGATCCTGACAATGGCGGGAGGCGTCCTGTAAAAATATGAAAAGACGATGCAAAACGGTCAAATGTAAGGCTTTTGCGGCGGGTCGTTATTGTAAAGGTATTGGTCTTGGATCCAAAAATAATTTTTTGTCGGGATTTTGACTCCGCTTTTGCGGCAAGGGTGCATTAAGCCTCCCGGTCTACGATAGCCGCAGGATATGCGAATGAACGCATGCCTGTAGGACGTGGGACGGGCTGCCGTGAACGTGATGCGGTTTTTCAAGAACAAGAAGGGCGGCGTCGCGCAGGTCTTCGCCATCGCCTTCGTGCCCTTGTTCGGCATGGTTGGCGTCGCCTTCGACTATGGACAGGCGACCAACGCCAGGGCCCGGCTGCAGAACGCGGTCGACAGCGCGACGCTGCAGGTTGCGACCCAGATCAAGACGGCGGCGGACGCCAACCCGACCGCCGACAAATACCGGGCCGCCGCAGCCTCCATCCTGCAAAGCAACATGGCGAATGTGGGCGCCACGACCGTCGCCGATTTCCACATCTGCGTTCCCGGCGTGCAGCCCGCCGACTGCACCGCCGCCGACGGCGCGGCGTTGAACGCCGGCGACGTCTACCTGCGCGCCACGGCGAATTCGCGGCGCTACATCACGCAGCTCGTTCCGTTGAAATACATGGGCTCGCAGAGCGAAATTCCGATCGCTTCGGTCAGCATCGCCTCGGCCGGCGCCGGCGCGTCGGCCCCCTATATCGACATCTATCTGCTCGTCGACGTCTCGGCCTCGATGGGCCTTGGCTCGTCCAAGGCGGATCAGACGGGCATGCAGAATTATCTCGGTTGCGCCTTCGCCTGTCACAACGGCGATCCCAACCAGACCAGCACGATCTACAACGACACGGTGATGAAGGCGCATAGTCTCGGCTTCACCCTGCGCATCGATGCGGTCAAGTCGGCGCTGAAATCGATCGTCACGCAGGCGCAATCGGCGGTCACGGCGAAAAAGGCCAACATTCGGTTCGGCCTCTACACGTTCGCCAGCCCGTTCAAGACCGTGCTGCCGATCACCGGCAATTTCGGCGCCTCGACCGACACGAGCGCAACGTCGATCTTTGGCGCGGTCAACGCGCTCGACATCGCGCAATTCGACGCCGGCACCGATCATCCCAACGCGCTGAAGCAGATGGCGGCGATCGTGCCGGCCAGCGGCGACGGCAAGTCGCAATCGACGCCCAAGACCTTCGTCTATCTCGTGACGGACGGCGTGTCGGATACGTCCAACAACCCGCCCAACGGCGGCAGCTATGCGCCCTATTCGGATTGGACGAACTGGAACCCGACGACGGTGTCCCAGACCAATTGGGCGACCTTCGTCGCCAACGTCAATCAATATGCAACGAGCGGCGTCGCCATCAACACCGGCGTCGCATGCCCGAATTACGCGACGCTCGCCAACACGGTTTCGATCACCGATCCGGCGACGCTGCAGCAATTGTTCGGCAGCCTGCCGGTGTGCAACGCGCAGCCCTATTTCAGCGGCTATTATTCGACCGAGGTCGGTCGATACATGTCGTCGCAGATCGAAGACACGGTGACGGTAGCGATCAGTCCGACCTGGTGCGCGATGGTCAAGAACAAGGGCGCCAATCTGATGACGCTCTATGTCACCTACATCTCGCCGTCGCCGCCGCAGCCGCCCTATGTCAATTACGTCGCCTACAATGTCGTGCCGAAGGTTCCCGGCAATATGCAGGCCTGCGCCACCAAGCCGGAATACGCCTTCAGCGCCAGCGATACGGCGAGCATCAACGCCGCCATGCAGAAGATGTATGACGGCGTGTTCGGCGGGACCGGCTCGGCCGGGATACGCCTGACCCGTTAGCGGTTCTCGCGCGCCCACGCGACGGCGCGCGCCAGCTGCGCCTCGTCATAGGGCTTGTGCAGCATGCGCGAGCGCTCAAAACTCTCGATTTCGGGGTCGCCGCGCCGGCCTGTCGCGAAAACGATCGGCAGGTCGGGAAAGCGCGCGCGCGCCTGACGCGCCAGCTCCAGCCCCGATATGTCCGGCAGGCCGATGTCGGCGATCAGGAAGTCGATTCTATCGCTGTCGAGCGCGGCGAACGCCTGCGCGCCGGAGGCGGCTTCGATGACGTTGACGCCGAGATCGGCGAGCGCGCTCGCCGCGCTCATGCTGATCATCATGTCATCCTCGGCCAGCAGCGCCGTCACCTGCGGCGCAGCGGACGGCTGCCCAGCCCCGGCGTTCAGCGCATGCTGAATTGCGCGCGCGAGCTGGCAGAGGGAATAGGGCTTGCCCAGCAGGTTGACGGCCGGATCGATCTGGCCGTCGTGCATGATCGAGTCCTCGGCGTAGCCGGAGGCGAACAGCACCGCTAGACCGGGCCGCAATTCCTGCGCCTTGCGCGCCAGGCCGACGCCGTTGAGCGCGCCCGGCATGACCACGTCAGTAAACAGAAGGTCGATCTCGGCCGCGCTTTCGATGATCTCGATGGCGCTGGCCGCATCCCTGGCGACGAGCGGGCGATAGCCAAGTTCGGCGATCAGGCCGGCCGCGGTTTCGCGCACGTTCGGGTCGTCCTCCGCGATCAGCACCGTCGCCGATCCGCCGAATGCCGCGTCTTGCGCGGCCGGCGACGGCGTCTCCTCGGCGTCGTGCGACCGGGGCAGATAGATGCGAATGGTCGCGCCCTTTCCCGGCGCGCTGGCGATCTCGATATGGCCGCCAAGCTGCTTGACGAGGCCGTAGACCATCGACAGGCCGAGACCGGTGCCCTTGCCTTCGGGCTTGGTGGTGAAAAACGGTTCGAACGCCCGCGTGGCGACGTCCGGCGTCATGCCGCAGCCGGTGTCGCTGACGCAGAGCATGACGAATTCGTCGCCGGCGGCGAGATCGTCGCGCGCGGCGTTGGCGATCTCGATGCGCAGGCGGCCGACGCCCTGCATGGCGTCGCGGGCGTTGATCGCAAGGTTGAGACAGGCGCTTTCGAAATTCGCCGGGTCGACGACCGTGTTCCACAGGTCGGGCGCAATGATCGTTTCCAGCTCGACCGCTTCGCCAACGCTGCGGCGGATGAGATGATCCATCGCCCGCGCCAGCCGGCCGAGATTGACCACTTTCGGCGCCAGCGGCTGCCTGCGGCTGAAGGCGAGCAATTGCGAGGCCAGCTTCGCTCCGCGCGTCACGCCGGCCTGGGCGTTGTTGGCCAGCCGCAAGGCGTTGGCTTCGCCGCCGACGGCGCGCTCCAGCAATTGCAGATTTCCGCCGATGACCTGCAGCAGATTGTTGAAATCATGGGCGATGCCGCCCGCCAGCTGGCCCACCGCCTCCATTTTCTGGCTCTGGCGCAGCACTTCCTGCGTCCGCACCAGTTCGGCTGTGCGTTCGACGACGCGCTGCTCCAGCGTCGCGTTGAGCAGCGCCAGTTCCGCCTCCACGGCTTTCAGGTCGTCGATGTCGGTGTTCGAGCCGATCCAGCGCAGCACGCGCCCGCGCGCGTCCTTGAACGGAATGGCGCGGCTGAGATGCCAGCGCCACGCGCCGTCGTGCCGGCGAAAGCGGACTTCGCATTCGTAGATGTCGCCATTCGCCAGCGCCCGCGTCCAGGCGTCCATCACGCGCGGCCGATCGTCAGGATGAATCGTTTCCAGCCACGTTTCCGTGGCGTCGACCGCAGCTTCCGGGCCGACGTAATCGGTATAGCGGTCGTTGAACCAGTCGCCATGCCCGTCGGCGCGGCAGGTCCAGACGTGATTGGGCATGGCCTGCGCCATCTGGAAATAACGCGCCTCGTTCTCGAGCGCCGTCAGTTCGGCCCGATGCCTGAGGGTGATGTCTGTCGCCTGTTGCAGGACGAGGCTGACGCGCCCGCCATTATCGAAAATCGGCGTATGGGTGACGCTCCAGAATTTCTCGCTCCGCGCGCCGTCCGCAGTCGTGAGCGGATAGCTGATGACGCGAATGTGGTCCGGCCCGCCCGTAGCGAAAACCGTGGCGCATGAATCGCGCAGCAGGTGCTCGCTTTCCGGGGCGTCGGGGCGGGGAAACGCTTCGAAGATCAGACGCCCGACGAGATCGGCCCTGCTGAGCTGGGTTGCCTCGAGATAGGCGCGGTTGACGCCGACGACGTGCATGTCCCGGTCCAGGATGAGGTAGGGGCTTGGCGAACTGTCGAACAGCTTGGCGGAATCGACCGTTCGCAGGGCAGGCGAAGAAAACATGCTGTGGGCCAGAGGTTTGCGCAGATGCAGGGTGGCGCCATCGGTAGCACTTTTCGCGCCGCTTGTGACGATTCATGTGCGCATGTGGCCGCGCCTGCGGACAAATGGCGCAAACGGCCCGCGCACTCCCTTTCCCCCCGGCCCCGTTTCGCCTATAGACGGGCTTTAATGACCGCTTCAGCCACACCCCCCGTTTTTCCGCACCGGCACCTGCTCGGCATCGAGGGGCTGTCGCCGCTCGACATCCTCACCCTGCTCGACATGGCCGAGACCGCCGTCGACGTTTCGCGTCAGGTCGAGAAGAAGCGAACGGTTCTCTCCGGCCGCACGCAGATCAACCTGTTCTTCGAGGCGTCGACCCGCACGCAATCGTCGTTCGAGATCGCCGGCAAGCGCCTCGGCGCCGACGTGATGAACATGTCGGTGGCGACCTCCAGCGTGAAGAAGGGCGAGACGCTGATCGACACGGCGGTGACGCTCAACGCCATGCGCCCCGACATCATCGTCGTGCGCCACGCCTCCGCCGGCGCGGTGCATCTGCTCGCCCGCAAGGTCGATTGCGCCGTGGTCAACGCCGGCGACGGCGCGCACGAGCACCCGACGCAGGCGCTGCTCGACGCGCTGACCATCCGCCGCAACAAGGGGCGCATCTCGGGCCTCAACGTCGCCATCTGCGGCGACGTGCTGCATTCGCGCGTGGCGCGCTCCAACATCATCCTGCTGTCGGCGCTCGGCGCGCGCGTGCGCGTCGTCGGGCCTTCGACGCTGCTGCCCTCCGGCATCGACCGTCTCGGCGTCGAAGTCTATCGCGACATGCGCGCCGGCCTGCGCGACGTCGATATCGTCATGATGCTGCGCCTGCAGCGCGAGCGCATGAACGGCGCCTTCATTCCCTCGGCCAAGGAATATTTCCATTTCTTCGGCCTCGACGAGGAAAAGCTGAAGCTTGCAAAGCCTGACGCGCTGGTCATGCACCCCGGCCCGATGAATCGCGGCGTCGAGATCGATTCCGCCGTCGCCGACGGCGCGCAATCGCTGATCCGCGAGCAGGTGGAAATGGGCGTGGCCGTGCGCATGGCCGTGCTGGAAGCGCTCGCCCGCAACCTGCCCAACTGACGGAGGCGGCGACATGGTGATGGCCTTCCGCATGTTCGTCCTCGTCTTCGAGGCGACGGCCGCGCAACTGGCGCAATGGCAGGGCGCGCTGGCGCTCGCCCTGGCCATCCTGTCGGGCTGGCTCGGCGGCCGCTGGCCCGGCGTCGTCGCCATCGCCTGCGTCTTCGGCGCGGCGTCCTATTATTGGGGCGGGCCGGTCGGCGTCTCCGACAAGGTGGCCGGCGCCTCCGACAATCTCGTTTTCCTGACGCTGGTCTACGGCGTCATCGCCATCATGGGATCGCTGGCGGGGGCCTCGGCGCGCTGGGCCGCGCGCGGCCGCGCCAAGAGCTGAGAGAGCCAATGACCTCGACGCAGACCAACGCTCCGCCGATCGCGCTGCTGAACGCGCGCCTTGTCGATCCGGCCGCCCAAACCGAGACGCGCGGCGGCGTCTATGTCGAGCGCGGCGTCATCGTCGGCCTCGGCCCGCAGGTCAACGCCGGCAACCTGCCGTCCGACGTGCGCGTCGTCGATTGCGGCGGCGATGTCGTCGCGCCCGGCCTCATCGACATGCGCGCCTTCGTCGGCGAACCGGGCGCCGAGCACCGCGAGACCATCGCCAGCGCCAGCGCCGCGGCGGCGGCCGGCGGCGTCACGACGCTGCTCGTCTCGCCGGAAACCTGCCCGCCAGTCGATGAAACGGCGGTGGTCGATTTCCTGCTGCGCCGCGCCCGCGACGCCGGCGGCGTGCGCGTGCTGCCCTGCGCGGCGCTGACCAAGGGGCTCGAAGGCCGCGAGATCGCCGAAATCGGCCTGCTCAGCGCCGCCGGCGCTGCGGCCTTCGGCGACGGCAAGAACAGCCTGCGCAATTCGCAGGTCATGCGTCGCGCCATGACCTATGCGCGCGATTTCGACGCGCTCGTCATGCATTATTGCGAGGATGCGGATCTGGCCGGCGGCGTGATGAACGCCGGCGAGCTGGCGACCCGCCTCGGCCTGTCGGGCGTGCCGCCGGAGGCGGAATCCATCATGCTCGACCGCGACATCCGCCTCGCGGCGATGACGGGCGCGCGCTATCACGCGCTGATCGTGTCTTCGAGCCAATCGCTCGACATCATCCGCCGCGCCAAGGGGCAGGGGCTGCCCGTCACCTGCGGCGTGTCGATCAATCATCTAACGCTGAACGAAAACGACATCGGCGACTATCGCACCTTCCTCAAGATGCGGCCGCCGCTGCGCCATGAGGACGAGCGCATCGCTCTGGTCGAGGCGCTCGCCGAGGGCCTGATCGACGTGGTGATTTCCGATCACGATCCGCAGGATGTCGAGAACAAGCGCCTGCCGTTCGCCGAGGCGGAGCCCGGCGCGCTCGGCGTCGAAACCATGCTGTCGGCCGGCCTGCGTCTGGTGCAGGCGGGACTGATCACGCTGCCGCGCCTGCTGGCGGCGATGAGCCTGCGCCCGGCCGACATCCTGCGCCTGCCGCAAGGCCGACTCGCCGTTGGCGCGCCGGCCGATCTCATCCGCTTCGACCCGGAGGAGCCGTGGGTCGTCGATCCGGCCAGATTGCGCTCGCGATGCAAGAACACGCCGTTCGACGCCGCGCGCATGGAAGGCCGCGTCAAGCTGACGCTTGTTGCCGGCGCGATTGTCCACGACTAGGCTCGCCTTCCGCGCTCATCATCGAAAGTGACCGACGTGCTTCCGCAAATCGCCAGTCTCGTCCTCGGCTATCTCCTCGGTTCCATCCCGTTCGGCCTGCTGCTGACGAAATTCGCCGGGCAGGGCGATATCCGCTCCATCGGCTCGGGAAATATCGGCGCGACCAACGTGCTGCGCACCGGCCGCAAGGATCTCGCCGCCGCGACCCTGCTGCTCGACGGGCTCAAGGGCACGGCCGCCGTGCTGATCGCCGGCCGCGCCGGCGCCGATCTGGCCCTGATCGCCGCGCTCGGCGCGTTCCTCGGCCATGTCTTCCCGGTCTGGCTGCGCTTCAAGGGCGGCAAGGGCGTCGCCACCTATATCGGCTGCCTGCTCGGCGTCTTTTGGCCGGCGGCGCTGGTCTTCGCCGTCGTCTGGCTGGCGACGGCCTTCGCCACGAAATATTCCTCCGCCGGCGCGCTCGTCGCCAGCGTCGTCGCGCCGCTCGCGCTCTGGCTGTTCGGGCAGCCGGCCGCGGCGGCCGTCTTCGCGCTGCTGGCCGCGCTGCTGTGGTGGAAGCATCGCGAGAACATCGAGCGCCTGCGCGCCGGAACCGAAGGCAAGATCGGAAAGAAGGGATGAGCGAGGGGCCGCGCGCCGCACGATTGAGCGACCGCCAGCTTTTCGACTGGCTGCGCCTGATCCGCAGCGAGAATGTCGGCCCGCGCACCTTCCGCAGCCTCGTCAACCGATTCGGCGGCGCGGCCGCCGCGCTCGACGCCCTGCCGGATCTCGCTGCGCAGCGCGGGCGCGTGCTGAAGATCGCCGCCGTCGAGGATATCGAGCGCGAAATGGCGGCGGCGGCGCGCCATGGCGTGCGCTTTCTGACCCTCGGCGATCCCGATTATCCGCACCTGCTGCGCAATATCGACGCGCCGCCGCCGGTTCTGGCCCTGCGCGGCCGGCCGGACGCCCTGCGTCGCGCCAGCGTCGCCATCGTCGGCTCGCGCAACGCCTCCGCCGCCGGCCTGGCCTTCACCGAGCGGCTGGCGCGCGGATTGGCGCAACAGGATTACGTCGTCGTCTCGGGCCTCGCGCGCGGCGTCGATGCGCGCGCCCATCAGGCGACGCTCGACACCGGCACGGTCGCCGTTCTGGCCGGCGGCCACGACCGGCTTTATCCCGCCGACCACGGCCCCTTGCTCGACCGCATCCTTGAACGCGGCGCGGCGCTGTCGGAAATGCCGATGGGCTGGGAGCCGCGCGGCCGCGACTTTCCGCGCCGAAACCGCATCGTCGCCGGCCTGACGCTCGGCACGATCGTGGTTGAGGCGGCGCGGCGCTCCGGCTCGCTGATCACGGCGCAATTCGCCATCGACCACGGCCGCGAAGTGTTCGCCGTTCCCGGCTCGCCGATGGACCCGCGCGCCGAAGGCGCCAATGACCTGTTGCGGCAGGGCGCGACCCTGTGCGCCGGCGCGGGCGACGTCGTCGCGGTTCTCGACCGGCAGCGCCAAGAGTCGGGCCAGGCGTCCGGCCAGCGCGATCTCTTCGCCGAAGGCGCGGGCGCAAGGCCGACGGAGCAGCCCTTGTGGGATGAACTCGATTTTCTCGGCGACGGCGCGCCGGTCGCCGCGCGCAGCGCGCTGGCCGACGAGGCGGAGGAATCGGCGGCCGATCCCGTCGATGTCGCCGCCCGCATTGTCGCACTTCTCGGGCCGAGCCCGGTGTCCATCGATGAACTGGCGCGCGCCGCCGATGCGCCTGTGTCGGACGTGCGGCGCGTGCTGCTGGAACTCGAAATCGAAGGACGCCTCGCCCGCGCCGGCGTCAATCTCGTCAGCCTGGCCTGAGCGCGCCGCTCAGAAGTCGCCGTCGAGCGCGCCGTTCTGTTCGAGGCGCGGATCGCTGCGCGCCACCATTTCGGCTTCGACGCGCGCCATGTTGAGCAGATAGGTCAGCAGGTCTAGCTGTCGCTTGCCAGCCATCTGCGCCAGCTCCGCCGACATGTCGGCAATGTATCGCGCGGTGGCGATCTGGTCGCAGACGATCGCCGGCGGTTGCGCCGCGCGCGCGGCGGACTGACTTGATTTGACGCGAATGGACATAGCTGGCACCGCTCAGGCTAGGTTGTGCTTAAAAGTTAGCACAACCCTGGCGGGCGCAAATACACGAAATCCTTGGGGCTGGTTAAGAACGCGCTAACCGGTCCATGCGGTCGAGCGCGCCTTGCAGGATATAGGCGGCGGCCATGCGATCGACGACTTCGGCGCGCTTGGCGCGCGAGGCGTCCTGTTCGATCAGCGAGCGCGTGACGGCGGCGGTCGACAGCCGTTCGTCCCAGTAGATCACGGTCACGTCGCGCAGCGAGCCGAGATTGCGGACGAAGCCGCGCGTCGCCTGCGCGCGCGGGCCTTCGCTGCCGTCCATGTTGAGCGGCAGGCCGACGACCAAAGCTGCGACCTCGTGCTTGTCCATCAGCTCGAACAGCCGCGCCACATCCTTGGTGAACTTCACCCGTGCGATGGTTTCAAGCGGCGAGGCGAGCCGGCGTTCGACGTCGGACAACGCCAGCCCGATGGTCTTGGTGCCGAGGTCGACGCCGATCAGCCGGCTGAAACGGCTGAGACGGGCGGGCAGGTCGGCAATGTCGATGATGTCGGCGGCCATGACCGCACCTAGCACGCGTCCGCGCCCGCCGCAAAGCGCTTCACCGCGGCTTTGTCGCTTGCCCGTCGCGCGCGTCGCATTAATCTGCCCACGACCGCCGCTCATAGGAGAAGAAACGCCATGAAACTGACCTGGCTCGGCCATTCCGCCTTCCGCATGGAAGCGGGCAATTCCGTCATCCTGATCGACCCGTTCCTCAAGGGCAGCCCGACCTTCACCGGCGATTTCGATCAGGCCGTCGCCGGCGCGACGCATATCGTCATCACCCACGGCCATGACGACCATGTCGGCGACGCCGCCGAGATCGCCCGCAACACCGGCGCGCAAGTCATCTCGAATTTCGAAATCTGCATGTTCCTCAACGCCCAGGGCGCGCAGAACGTCAATCCCGGCAACACCGGCGGCACGATCGATTGCGGCGAGTTCAAAGTCAGCTTCACCCAGGCGCTGCACTCGTCGAGCACGATCGTCGATGGCAAGCCGATCTATCTCGGCAATCCCAACGGCATGGTCATCGACCACAACAACGCCCCGACCATCTTCCACTTCGGCGATACGGAAGTCTTCGCCGACATGGCGCTGATCGAGGAATTGTACAAGCCGCGCCTCGGCTTGATTCCCGTCGGCGACCGCTTCACCATGAGCGGCGACACGGCGGCCATGGCCGTGCAGCGCTATTTCAACTTCGATACGGTCGTGCCGATGCATTACGGCACATTCCCGATCATCGACCAGACGCCCGAGCGCTTCGTCAACGCCATGAAAGGCGACAAGACCAAAGTCGTCGTGGCGCAGCCGGGTCAGGCCGTCGGCCTGTGATCGGGCAGGGGGCGCGCGGCGCGGGCCCCCACCCCAACCCTCCCCCACTTCGTGGGAGAGGGAGCAGATTGCAGCCCTTCACATGGCTCGGTTGGTGACGAAATGAGCGCGTGGTCGCCGCCGCGTCCCCTCTCCCACGCAGTGGGGGAGGGCCAGGGTGGGGGCGACGCCGCTTCTCAAATCTACGACGCCTGCGCCCTGCGTGTTTGCGCCGCCGCGCCTGCCGGTGCTATAGCGGCGCCAGTGTTTTCAGCCTCAAGCGAGGGTCCATGTCCGTCGATCAGGCGACCGTCCGCCGTATCGCGCATCTGTCGCGCATTGCCGTGAGCGATGAGGAGGTTCCGCACCTCCAGCAAGAGCTCAATTCCATTCTCGCCTTCGTCGAGGAGTTGAACGCCGTCGATGTCGACGGCGTCGAGCCGATGACGTCCGTTCTGCCGATGCGGATGAAGAAGCGCGAGGACAAGATCACCGACGGCTATATCGCCGACAAGGTCGTCGCCAACGCGCCGGCCACGGAAGATCATTTCTTCCTCGTGCCCAAGGTCATCGAATAGCGCGCGCCTCATCCCGCCGCAGACATTCCGACATTGAGGCCAGCCTTCGCGCCGGCCATGCGAGACAAAAATGACCGATCTCACCGACCTCACCCTTGCCGGCGCGCGCGACGCCCTTGCGCGCAAGGAACTGACCTCCGTCGAGCTGACGCAGGCGCATCTCGACGCCATGGCCAAGGCCCGCGTGCTCAACGCCTATCTCGCCGAGACGCCGGACAAGGCGCTCGACATGGCCAGGGCCTCCGACGCCAAATTGGCGAAAGGCGAGGGCGGTCCGCTCGAAGGCGTGCCGCTCGGCATCAAGGATCTCTATTGCACCGAGGGCGTGCGCACGACCGCGGCGAGCCACATTCTCGAAAACTTCGTGCCGCAATACGAATCGACCGTCACCTCGCAATTGTGGCGCGACGGCGCGGTCATGCTCGGCAAGCTCAACCTCGACGAATTCGCCATGGGCTCGTCGAACGAGACGTCCTATTTCGGCCCCTGCATTTCGCCGTGGCGGCGCAATGGCTCCGACGCGAAGATCGTTCCCGGCGGCTCGTCCGGCGGCTCCGCGGCGGCTGTGGCCGCGCGCCTCTGCCTCGGCGCGACCGCGACCGACACCGGCGGCTCGATCCGCCAGCCCGCCGCCTTCACCGGCACGGTCGGCATCAAGCCGACCTATGGCCGTTGCTCGCGCTGGGGCGTCGTCGCCTTCGCCTCCTCGCTCGATCAGGCCGGGCCGATCGCCCGCAACGTACGCGACACGGCGATCATGCTGCGCTCGATGGCCGGCCACGACCCGAAGGACACGACCTCGGTCGATCTGCCCGTGCCGGATTATGAGAAGGCTGTCGGCGCGTCGATCAAGGGCAAGCGCATCGGCGTGCCGAAGGAATATCGCCTCGACGGCCTCAGCCCGGAAATCCAGAAGCTGTGGGACGACGGCATCGCCTGGCTGAAGGCCGCCGGCGCCGAGATCGTCGACATCTCGCTGCCGCACACGCGCCACGCGTTGCCGGCCTATTATATTGTCGCGCCGGCGGAAGCCTCGTCCAACCTCGCGCGCTACGATGGCGTCCGCTACGGCCTGCGCGTGCCGGGCAAGGACATCACCGACATGTATGAGCAGACGCGCGCCGCCGGCTTCGGCAAGGAAGTGCGCCGCCGCATCATGATCGGCACCTATGTGCTCTCGGCTGGCTATTACGATGCATATTACGTGCGCGCGCAGAAGATCCGCTCGCTGATCAAGCGCGATTTCGACATCGCCTACGCCAATGGCGTCGACGCCATCCTGACGCCGGCGACGCCGTCGGCCGCCTTCGCGCTCGGCGAGAAGGGCGCGGCCGATCCGGTCGAGATGTATCTCAACGACGTCTTCACCGTCACGGTGAACATGGCCGGCCTGCCGGGTCTGGCGCTGCCCGCCGGCCTGTCGTCGGATGGCCTGCCGCTCGGCCTGCAGCTCATCGGTCGTCCGTTCGAGGAAGAGACCCTGTTCTCGATCGCGCAGGTGATCGAAGACGCTGCACCGAAGATCGAAGCGCCCGCCCGCTGGTGGGCCTGATGGGGCCAGTCGCCACGGCGGTCGCAATGGGCTGTCTTACAGCCTTGCGCTGGCTGACCTGGGTGGCGGCGGGTCTTCTTCTCGTGTTGATCGCCGTGCAATTTCTGCGCGGCGATGAGGGCGCGCAGCCCGTTGCCAACGCGCTCGTGGCGCTCGGCCTCGCTGCCGGCGGCTGGCTTGCCGGCTTTGTCGCCGACAAGCTCGCAAGCTCCGCCTCAGGCTGACGGCTTGGCTTCGGCCGGTTTTGCAGCCTTCTTCGGTTTCTGCGCTTTCACGGTCGCTGTGGGCTTGTCAGCCTGCGTCGCCACCAGCGCGGCGTTGATCGTCTCGCGAAAGACGCGCGGCTTCGGTTCGAAGAGTTTCGCGCCGGCGCGCGAAGCCGCCGTCTCGAGCTTGTGCTTATCGGCCGCGACCGCTTCGGCCAGCGCCTTGCGGTTGGCTTTGGCAAGGCCGCCATGTGCGTGCGCCTGCAGCATGTCGATGTCGTTCCAGTCGCCGAGCCGGTCGCGCAGCGCGTCGACATCCTTGGCGTGCGCCTTCAACGCGGGCGCGATGCGCGCCAGAAACGCCAATTGATAATGATGCGCGACAATGGCGCTGCGCCAGCGATGCAGCGCCTTGGCCGAGCCTTCCGCCGCGGCGTCGGCGCGTTTGCGAGCGCGCCGGTAGCCCTTGACGACATGGGCGAGCAACGCCTCGTCGTCCAGCGTCTCGGCGGCTTTCCAGGCCTCGCGCAATTGCGTCAGGCTCTCGCGTCCCGCCGTGACCTCTTCGGCGGGATGCGTCTTGGCCGATTGCTCCACCGCCGCCCGCACCAGCTGCGCCTCTTCGCCGAGCTTGTTCGCCATGCCGTCGATGAGCTTGCTCATCACGCTCGTGTTGCGCTGACCGCCAAGGGCGCGGCGCGTCACATCGGCTGCGCGGCGCGTGTCGCGCGCCAGCTGCTTGTGCGAAGACGGCGCAAGGCGCGCCAGCGCCGCGAGGCGCTTCAACTCACGCCGCGCCGTGTGGACGATGGCGTCGCTGGCCGACGCTTCGCCGAGATGCGCGTCGATCGCGGCGAACGTGGCGAGCAGCGAGTCGCGCCACACGCCGGCGAGCGCTTGTGGCGGCTTGGTCTTCGGTTTGGTGCTCATGGAACCCGGACTCCGGTCATCGGCGGATTTACGAACCTCTTGTCCTTGTCACAGTCAATTGTACTGGATCAAAAGGTGTTTAGGCCTTCAGACGCCCCCTCGGCGGCCGCCAGCCGGGCTTGCCGCGCTTTTTCCGGTTTGCGCCGGGGCGCGGCGGCGACAATATGCGCCAGCCGCTTTTGCCGGCGCCCGTTAGGAGAGCCATCATGCAGACGCGCCTTGTCCTCACCGTGATCGGCCGCGATCGCCCCGGCCTGGTCAGCGCCGTGTCCGAGACCGTGGCGGCAGGCGGCGGCAATTGGCTCGACACGCGCATGGCCAGCCTTGCCGGGCAGTTCGCCGGCATCCTGCTGGTCGAAGTCGCCGCCGAGCAGGCCGACGCGCTCGTCGCCGCGCTGCGCAAGCTGGAGACGCAGGGGCTGCGCCTGCTGATCGAGCGCAGCGACGAAGCCCCGCCGCAAGGCGAGCGCATGCTGACGCTCGACCTGATCGGCCTCGACCGGCCCGGCATCGTCCGCGACATTTCGCGCGCGCTCGCCGAACATCAGGTCAGCATTGTCGAGTTGGAGAGCGAGCAATTGACCGCCTCGTTCTCCGGCGAAGCCATGTTCAAGGCCCACGCCCTGCTGGAACTGCCCGCCGGGCTCGACCTCGAGCGCCTGCGCCGGTCGATCGAGGACATCGCCAGCGAATTGATGGTCGACCTCGATCTGGGCGCGGCCTGAGGCGCGCCGGAGCATTGGACCGCGATAATCGGTTTTCCCCCGCGCCGCGTCTCGGCTATATGTCCGGCAACGATGTGAGACCGCTTATTCCCGAGGCCCGTTCATGACCACGCACGCCAAGCCCTCCAAGCTCATCAAGGGCGCGACCGGAGACTGGGAAATCGTCATCGGCATGGAAATCCATGCGCAGGTGACGTCCAATTCCAAGCTCTTTTCCGGCGCTTCGACCGAATTCGGCGGCGAGCCCAATTCGCATGTGTCGCTCGTCGATGCGGCCATGCCGGGCATGCTGCCGGTGATCAATCAGGAATGCGTCGCGCAGGCCATCCGCACCGGCCTCGGCCTCAAGGCGCAGATCAACCACCGCTCGGTCTTCGATCGGAAGAACTATTTCTATCCCGACCTGCCGCAGGGTTATCAGATCAGCCAGTACAAGAGCCCGATCGTCGGCGAGGGCGAGGTCATCGTCGATGTCTCGCCGACCGAACAGATCATCGTCGGCATCGAGCGCCTGCATCTCGAACAGGACGCCGGCAAGTCGCTGCATGATCAGTCGCCGACCGACAGCTTCGTCGATCTCAACCGCTCCGGCGTCGCGCTGATGGAAATCGTGTCGAAGCCCGACCTGCGTTCGGCCGAGGAGGCGCGCGCCTACGTCACCAAGCTGCGCACCATCCTGCGCTATCTCGGCACCTGCGACGGCAACATGGAGCAGGGCTCGCTGCGCGCCGACGTCAACGTCTCCGTGCGTCGTCCCGGCGAACCGTTCGGCACGCGCTGCGAGATCAAGAACGTCAACTCCATTCGCTTCATCGGCCAGGCCGTCGATGTCGAGGCGCGCCGCCAGATCGGCATTCTCGAGGACGGCGGCAAGATTGATCAGGAAACGCGCCTGTTCGATCCCGGCCGCGGCGAGACGCGCTCGATGCGCTCGAAGGAAGAAGCGCACGACTATCGCTACTTCCCCGATCCCGATCTGCTGCCGCTCGAATTCGATCAGGCCTATGTCGACGATCTCGCGCAGCATTTGCCCGAACTGCCCGACGAGAAGAAGGCGCGCTTCATGCGCGACTACGGCCTGCCGTCCTACGACGCCGGCGTGCTCGTCGCCGACAAGGAGACGGCGGATTATTACGAGGCGACGGTGTTGCATGGCGGCGTCAAGCGCGACGCCAAGGCTGTGGCCAACTGGATCACCGGCGATGTCGCCGCCTACGCCAACAGCGTCGGCGTCGCTGTGCCGCAGACGCATCTCAAGCCGTCGCAGATCGCCGGCATCGTCGACCTCATCGCCGACGGCACCATCTCCGGCAAGATCGCCAAGGATGTTCTCGCGCTGCTCATCAGCGAAGAGAAGGACGCCGATCCGCGCGCGCTCGTCGAGGCGCGCGGTCTGAAGCAGGTGACCGACACCGGCGCGATCGACGCGGCGATCGACGCGATCATCGCCGCCAATCCCGACAAGGTCGAACAGGTGAAGGCCAAACCGACGATGCTCGGATGGTTCGTCGGCCAGGTGATGAAACAGACCGGCGGCAAGGCCAATCCGCAGGCTGTGAACGACTTGCTGAAGAGCCGTCTCGGCATCTGAAAAAAACGAATCACATGTCGCGCAGCGCGCTGCGCCTGCGCGTTTTGATGACAAGTTGAATGCGCCGCGATGTTTGCGGCGCATTTTTTTCATCGCGACGAAAAAAAATTTGCAGCGATCCTGCGCGACCGCGCAGCACTTGGCGGCCGTGCGCGCGATGCATCGCGCGTCATCGTGTTGCGCCGCACTGCGCTGCGGCGCGCGAAGCGCGCGCGGCGCGGCGAGCGTAACGCGCACGCATGCGCGCCGAGATAGGACGTTCACGCGGAAACGCTAGAGAAATATGGCTTTTCGAGCGATCGGACAGATTGCGTCGCCGTGTCGTGCGCCGTCATTCTCATTGCCCGCAACGCGTTCGCCAAGTAAAGCCGCGCGCCGCTCACGCAACGTCAATCGCCCGCAAACGCCTGCAATGGCAGCGATATCTTCAGCCTGCGGGCAGCCTTCGCGCGGCGCTTCATGCGCATATCAACGCTGTTATTGGCGCTCGTCAGGTTCTAGGCCGCTTGAACGACTGGTTAACCACGTTACGCTATTCGTGCCTTGTATCCGGCGAGCTAACGTCGGCCCAGAAACAGGGGATTTCAGAGATGGCGAAGGCAGCGACCAAGCGGAAACCCGCGGCCAAGAAAGCGGCCGCGAAGAAGGCGGTGAAGAAGACCGCCGCCAAGAAGACCGCGGCCAAGAAGGCCGTGAAGAAGACCGCCGCCAAGAAGGCGGTGAAGAAGGTCGTCGCCAAGAAGGCCGTGAAGAAGGCCGTGGC
>ERZ1645192.75-NODE-75-length-59606-cov-44.864570_pt1 | contig 59606 bp, 56 predicted proteins | sample MGYA00575354_ERZ1645192 | MGnify/ENA primary metagenome ERZ1645192 (study PRJEB40844, sample SAMN11349763) | freshwater sediment metagenome | isolation source: river sediment | host: Sediment | place: India: Faizupur Khadar , New Delhi | collected 2017-02-21 ... | reverse complement strand
TGATGGTGATGAGGTAGATGCCGTAGTGGAACTTGTCGAGCACTTCCTGCAGGGACTTCTTCATATCAGGCCTCCATCCCCTCTCTCTATAGGGTTCGCGCTTTCCGTATGGAAGGCTCGTCTGAAAAACTGTTTTCCGTTCAGCATGCAGTCCCGCTTTTCACGGCCTGTCCGTTGAAGCCTCGTAGGTCGTGTAGCCGCCGCCGAGGTTCTTCGACGCAAAACCGTTCTGGGCGAGGATGCGGTGGGCGAGGTAACCCCGCAGTCCCACGGCGCAGTACACGATGTATGTCTTGCTCCTGTCCAGCTCGCCCAGCCTTTCCCTGAGCTCGCGCAGCGGTATGTTGACAGCCCCGGGCACCGTGCCCGTGGCTTCGATTTCCCACCCCTCCCGCAGGTCGATGACCACGTGGTTTCCGGAGAGCCCCGGGAGATCCTCCCACCCGATGTATTCCATGTCGCCCTTGAGGATGTTGCCCGCCACGAACCCGGCGATGTTGACGGGGTCCTTGGCCGAGGAGTACGGCGGGGCATAGGCCAGATCCAGCTCCTCGAGGTCGGAGACGCGCATGCGCGCCCTGATGGCGGTGGCGATGACGTCGATGCGCTTGTCGACCCCTTCCCCCCCCACGATCTGGCTCCCCAGGATGCGCCCGTCGCCCGGCGAGAAGAGGAGCTTGATGGCGAGGGTCTGGGCCCCGGGGTAGTAGGAGGCGTGCGAGCCCGAGTGGGTATAGCTCGCGAGGTAGGGCACGTCGGCTTCCTTGAGGGTCTTTTCACTCGCGCCCGTGGACGCGGCCGCAAGATCGAACACCTTCACCACGGCCGTGCCGAGGGTGCCGCGGTACACCGAGGCCTTGCCCGCGGCATTGTCCGCCGCGATGCGTGCCTGCTTGTTGGCAGGGCCTGCCAGGGCGGTGGCCGTGGGTACCCCGAGCACGAAGTCCTGGACGCACACCGCGTCTCCCACGGCATAGATGTCCCGGTCCGAGGTGCGCATGGCGGCGTTCACCCGGATGTGCCCCCGGTCGCAGAGCGCGAGGCCCGCCTCCTTCGCGAGGGCGTTTTCGGGTTTGATGCCCACGGACATGACCACCATGCCGCAGGCAAGGCGGGCACCCTTCCCGGTTATCGCCACGAGGCCGCTTCCCTCACCCTCCACGGATGCCAGGCCGTCACCGAGCTCGAGGCGGACCCCGTTCCTCCTGAGGGCCCTGTGCACCAGGGAGGCCATCTCCGGGTCGAGGGGCGGCAGCACCTGGCCGAGCTTTTCGAGGATGGTCGTCCGGATGCCCCGGCGCACCAGGTTCTCCGCCATTTCGAGACCGATGAAGCCGCCCCCCGCCACCACCGCCGACGAGGGTTTTTCCGCGTCGATCCAGGCATTGATCCGGTCAGCGTCCGGGATGGTCCTGAGGGTGAAGACACCCTCCCGGTCGAGACCGGGGACGGGGGGCTTCACGGGCTCGGCCCCGGGGGAGAGGATGAGCTTGTCGTACGGCTCCGGGTATTCCTCCCCCGTGAGCGCGTTTCTCACCAGGATGGACTTCCCGGCCCGGTCGATGGCCCTGACCTCGGACAGGGTGCGCACCTCGACGCGGTACCGGGCAGCGAAGGCCTCGGCGGTGGTGACGAGCAGGCTGCTCCTCTCCCTGATGGCGCCCCCGACATAGTAGGGCAGCCCGCAGTTCGCGAAGGAAATGTACTCCCCCCGCTCGAAGAGCACGATTTGGGCATGCTCGTCGAGCCTCCGGGCCCGGGCCGCCGCGGTCGCTCCCCCCGCCACTCCTCCGACGATCACCAGCTTCATGTCTCCCCCTTTGCCCCTCGTCCACGGCATGCCGGAGTGCCCGGGCCGGCCGCCCGCCCCCGCAACCCCGGAACATACTGTGCCTTTACCATATTTTATACTCATCACCCGCCGCCGGGCATAGGGCAAAAATGTTTTTTGCCGGGGCTTTCCCGAAATCCGCCTTCCCGGCAGGCCCCGAAGGCCGGCCCGGTCCGGTTTCTCACCCCACGGACCTTCCCCGCCGCCATCCTGGCCTCTCAGGGTGTGCCGCATTTCCCGGCGCTTTCGGAGGATATTTCACCTCACCTCTGGAGACCGGTTTCGGCCTAACATCTAACTTATTGATTTATTAAGTTAAATATCTCTCCCGCCTTTCTTGATCAAGCATTTGACTAAGGATGCCCACTGTGCTAGGGGAGGGCTATCATGGACGAAGAAAGCGATAGATACTCGAAAGCTTGATCCCTCGCCCCCGGCACGAATCGTCTGTCCTGGGCGAAGGAGAGATGATGAAGCCGGATTCTTACTGAAAGCATAGTCTTTAAGGCCCGGTCCCATCAGTGCGGAGTCAAGAAGGGTGCGGATGTATGCTTACGTGTGATCACCTCTCGCCTACCCGGGGCGCAGGAGCGTTTCTCGAGATTCCTGCCGGTCCGCTGACCTCCTTGTCGAGGGGCGATTTCTGCACGCAGGGGCCCGCCCCGGACCGCACCCGGCCAGGCCGCGCCGTACGGAACGCCCCCCCCGGAACGACCGGCCATGAGCCAGTCTCCGGCGGAGCACGGGCCGGGCATCTCGAAAACGGGGCCCGGGGCAGCGCCCTCGTCCGCGGAAGGCGCGGGAGGGGCGGGGAGGTTCCCGCATGTACTGGCTGAGCAAGACCTTTCACCGCATAAACAGGTTCCAGAAGAGGCTGCTCATCTTCCTGTCCGTCCTGGGCCCGGGCATCATCGTCATGATCGCGGACAACGACGCCGGCGGCATCTCGACCTATGCGGTGACCGGGTCGAAGTACGGGTTCTCCCTCCTGTGGGTCTTCATCTTCCTCCTGCCCATGGCCTACTTCGTCCAGGAGATGACCGTCCGGGTGGGCGCCGTGACCAAGCGGGGCCAGGCGGAGATCATCTTCGAGGGCTTCGGGCCGTTCTGGGGCTGGTTCTCCATCGTGGACCTGCTGGTCATCAACTGGCTCACCCTGGTGACGGAGTACGTGGGCATGACCGCGGCCATGAGCCTGTTCGGGGTGCCCCCCCTGGCCACCTTCATCGCCGTCACCCTCATCCTGTTCACGGTGGTGCGCACCGGGAAGTACTGGACCTTCGAGAAGATCACGCTCCTGTTCTGCCTGTTCAACCTCGTGTACATCCCGGCGGCCATCTGGGCCATGGACACGCCCACGGCCCCGGCGTGGAACGAGGTCCTCCGGGGCTTCTGTTTCCAGGACATGGGGAGCTGGAACGTGGAGCTCCTCTTCATCATCCTCGCCAACCTGGGCACCACCATCACGCCCTGGCAGCTTTTCTTCCAGCAGAGCGCCGTGGTGGACAAGGGGCTCGACATCCACGACATCTCCTTCGGCAAGGCCGAGACCTTCGTGGGGTCCTTCCTCACCTGCCTGGTTGCCGTCTTCATCATCATCGCCACGGGTGCGGCCTTCTTCTACCACCACCCGCCCATCGTCATCGCCGACGCCAAGCAGACCGCAGAAGCCCTCGTGCCCCTGCTCCCGGCCCACGGCGACCTCGCCCGCAAGCTCTTCGCCATCGGGCTCTTCGACGCGGGCTTCCTGGGCGCCCTGTGCATCTCCCTGTCTTCGTCGTGGGCCGTGGGCGAGGTGTTCGGCTGGGCCCACTCGCTGAACCAGAAGGTCAAGGACGCCCCCTGGTTCTACCTCATCTACCTCGCGATGCTGGTCACCTCCGGCGCCGTGGTGCTCCTCCCGGGCGCGCCGCTGGTCACCATCACCATGTTCGTCCAGGTGGTGGCGGTCACCCTGCTGCCGGCCTCGCTCATCTTTCTCCTGCTCATCCTGAACGACCGGGCCTTCATGGGCGAGCACGTGAACACGCGCCGGCAGAACGTCGCCAACTGGGGCATCGTCATATTCGTCATCGCCGTGTCCTCGCTCATGGGCATAAGCACCCTGTTCCCGGGGTTATTTCAGTGAGTACCAGGGAGGTGCCGCATGGCAGCCGATAATGGTATGAAACTAAAGGGGATGGAAAGCCTCCACGGGTCCGATCCGTTCCGCTTCTTCTTTTTCTCCGAGCTCATCAGGCTGCCGGTGTACCGGGAAAAGGTCGGGAACAAGGCGGGCAAGCTTTCCGACCTCGTGTTCCTGCTCAAGGAGCCCTACCCCGAGGTGGTGGGCATCTACCTGGAGCACGGCTGGGGCAAGCCCACCGAGCTCATCCCCTGGTCGAAGGTCATCAAGATCGAAGAGGACGCCATCTTCGTGCAACCCCCGGACGAAGGGGACACGTACCCCGCCTTCGTGGACCAGCCGGGCTGGATCCTCATGGAGGAGCACCTCATCGGCAAGACCGTGCTCGACATCGATGGCAGGCGGGTGGAGGTGGTGAACGACGTGCACTTCCTGGAGACCCGGGGCACGATGCTCCTCGTCCACGTGGATTTCTCCTTCGGCGGGTTCTTCCGCCGGTGGGGCCTGGGCAGGTTCGAGCTGGTGAAGAGCAACCTCATCTCGTGGAAGTACGTCCAGCCCCTGTCCGTGGAGGACGCGGTGGCCACCGACAAGGTGGCGCTCTCGGTGACCAAGCACCAGATGCTCGAGCTGCCCAGCGAGGACCTGGCGGACTTCCTCGAGGAGCTGCCGAACGAGGAGCAGCAGGTCCTGTTCTCGGCCCTGGACTCGGAGAAGGCGGCGGAGACCCTCATGGAGGCAGAGCCCCGGGCCCAGCGGCAGATCATCGCCAACCTCCGGGAGGAAAAGGCCCGCAAGATCCTCTCCGAGATGACCACCCCTCAGCTCGCCGGGCTCTTCACGGTCCTGCCCCACGACGACGTCACCGAGCTCATGGCCTACCTCGACAGGGAGACGGCAGAGCATGTCCGGCAGATCCTCTCCGAGCGGGAGATCACGGTGAGGAACCTCATGGCCGAGGATTACGTCACCTCCGGGCCGAACGACAGGGTGGACGACGTCCTGGCGAAGATCAGGGGCTCGGGCATGGAGCCCAGGAGCGTGTCGTACGTCTACGTGGTCAACGGGGACGGCAGGACGCTGCTCGGGGTCGCCGACCTGCGGGAGCTCGTCACCACCCGGGGGGAGACGCCCATGTCCGAGGTCATGAGCTCGCCCGTGGTGAGCGCCGAGGAGGACGACGTTCAGGACGACATCGAGGAGATGTTCGCCAAGTACCACTACCGGATGATCCCCGTGGTGGACGCCCAGGACCGCATACTGGGCGTCATCTACTACAACGACGTGATGAAGGGCTCCGAACACCGCTGAGGAGGAAAGGGGAAACCGATGCCGCGCGTCCAGCTCACAAGGTTTGGCAGGATCGCCTTGTCTTTCCTGCAGTTCTACATCGTGGTCCTGCTCGTCCTCCTGCTGGTGAAGTTTCTCAGGGTCATTCAGGTCATCCCGTGAAACCGACGAGGCCGGGCCCCCTTTTCTGCCCCCGCGTGAAAGAAACAGGAGCTGGCCCCACACGGCCGGAAAGAGAGATGCAGCAATGAGTTCAGGCACCTGGAAAGGATATCTGAGCGTGGTGTGCGCCGCGCTGCTGTGGGCCTCCTGCGGCACCGCGGGCAAGGCGCTCATCAATGCGGGCATGTCGCCCCTGGTCCTGGTCCAGACCCGGGCCACCTTCGCGCCGCTCATCCTCGTCGCCGTGCTGCTCGCGTGGAGGCCGCGGCTGCTCAGGATCGGGGTGAGGGACGTCCCCCGCTTCCTGCTGCTCGGCGGGGTGTTCACGGCGCTCATGCAGCTCTCGTACTTCCTCGCCATCAGCAGGATCCAGGTGGCCTCGGCCATCCTCATCGAGTACCTCGCCCCGGTGATCGTGGCCGGCTACTCCATGCTCTTCTGGCGGGAGCGGGTGACGGCGGGCAAGATCGCCGCCCTGGTCCTGTCCGTCGGCGGGTGCTGGCTCGTGGTGGGCGGCTACAGCCTCGAGCTCCTGTCCCAGAACCGCGTCGGCATCCTGTGGGCCTTCGTCTCGGCCCTGGCCTTCGCCGCCACCACCCTCTACAGCGAGAAGATGATGCACAGCCACCACACCGTGACCTCGCTGGCCTACGGGCTCCTGTTCGCCGCCCTGACCCTGAACCTCGTGCACCCTCCCCTGAGCATCCTCTCGGAGACCTGCACCCCGCGCCAGTGGGCAATCCTGTCCTACGTCGTGGTCTTCGGCACGCTGGCGCCCTTCGGGCTCTACCTTGCGGGGGTGAACTACATCCGCTCCACCCGCACCATCATCACCGCGACCCTCGAGCCCATCGCCGCCTCCCTCATGGCCTTCCTGGTCCTGGGCGAGGCCCTCTCGGCCCTCCAGCTTGCGGGCGGCGCCGCCGTGATCGCGGCCGTGGTCATCCTCCAGCTCCAGATCGAGCACGACGAGCTCTCCCCCCATGCCATCAGGAAACGGGGCGGGAGCGTGCCCGCGAAATAACACCCGGAACCGGGAATCTTCCGGTCACTTCACCGTGCCGGGCGGAGACGGCCATAAACAAAATCCCCCTTTTCTCCGAAAAGGGAGGAAAGACCTGGAGGACAACTATGAAAAAATCATGGTGGGGCATGTTCCTGGGCGTCGCCTTCCTGCTCGCGGCTGCCGGCTGCGGCGGGGGAGGAGGCGGTGGCGGCGGCAGCTCGGACGGATTCACCGTGGGCGGGACGGTGAGCGGCCTCACCGAAGGCAGCAGCATCGTCCTCACGCTCAACGGGGCAAACGACCTGACCGTTGCCGGCGACCCGGACGGCATCGTGACGTTCGCCTTCCCCAATGAGCTGAAAACCGGCGACGCGTATGCGGTGACCGTTCAAACCCCGCCCGCGGGCGTGGGGCATTTCTGGTCCGTGGCGAACGCCTCGGGCACCATCGCCGGCGCCAGCGTCACCGACGTGCGGGTAAACGGCCAGCTCGACGGCACCTTCGGGGAGAATCTCGACGGGATCGTCACGAGCAACGGCGCCGCTGGCTTCGCCGGCGCGGACATAGGGCGCGCCATGGCCATCGACGGAGACGGGAACATCCTCGTCGTGGGAGAGAGCGAGCGGGCCTCGGGCAATTCCGACATGACCATCTGGCGGTACGATGCGACCGGGTCCCTCGACGTAAGCTTCGGCGACGGGGGCACGGCGACCTACAACGGCGACGAAAACGGCGACGACATCGGATACGCCATTGCCCTCGACGGAAGCGGCAACATCCTCGTGGCCGGGATGATCGACGATGACGACATGGCGCTCTGGCGATACACCCCGGACGGCGATCCCGACCTCACCTTCGGGGGGGGCGACGGCTTCGCTTCCTATGAGGATCTCGACCCGTCCTACGGCAGCGAAGGGATGTCGGTCCTGACCGATGCCTCCGGAAGGATCCTCGTTGCCGGGTCCCGGTGGGATGGCGAGGACACCGACATGGTCATCTGGCGGTATGCGGAAAGCGGGGCCATCGACCTGACGTTCGGGACCGGGGGAACGGCCGTCTACTCGGGCTCGAGCTCCCTTTCGGGGGATTTCGTGGGCAACTCCCTCACCCTGGCGAACCCGGCTGATGAAAACAGCGCCATCCTCGTCGCCGGGACGGTGAGCAGCGGCACGACCGCCCGGATGGCCGTCTGGAAATACACTCCCTCGGGGACTCTTGACAACCTGTTCGGGGGCTACGACGGCATCACCGACGGCGTCCTGGTGTACAGCGGGGCAGCCGGGTCGAACCATGCCGGGTTCTCGATAACGCTGGCGGGGTCGGACCTGCTCGTTGCAGGGTATGTCAGGAACGCCTCCTCCCTTGCCGACATGGCAATCTGGCGATTCACCGGCACGGGCGGCTCTCTCGTGAGCACATTCGGCACCGCGGGCGTCGTGACGCACGACAGCGCCGCCGGCGGGAACGGCGACGACCAGGGCTTCTTCATCACCTTCGACGACGGAAACATCCTCGTCACCGGCAAGAGCCAGAACGCGGCGGACGGGTATGCCATGGCCATCTGGAAATATACCGGCAATGGGGCGCGCATCAGCTCCTTCGGCCTGAACGGGGTCCTCGTGGACAACAGCGCGGCGGGCGGGGATTACCTCGCCGCAGGCACTTCCCTGGCAATAGACGCCGAAGGCCGGATCCTGGTGACCGGGTGCAGCGCCAACACCGCGAACGATCTTGACATGGTCATCTGGCGGTATTTCCCCTGAGCGAAGCACCTGCACCGATACCGGGCCGGGAACGGGGGAGGTCGAACACCCCCCGCCCCCGGCCTTTTCGCACCATCTCCCCGCCCTTGAAACTCCCTGCGATGACCCTACAGGGGGGTCACCTCCCCGGGAAGGACCGGGGGGAGAGATCCGGGAGGTGATCCGACATGGCAGACAGAGCCGCTCTTCATAGGAAACATGGGAGAACCTGGCTTTTGCATATGAACGGGAAAAGGAGAAGCACCCTCGTCCGGAGGGGGGATACGCTCATCCCGGACCAGTACGGGAGCGGAGCGCTCATGTCGGGCTTCGACCCGCACGGGCTGGCCCGGGATGACATCCCCTGCGGGATAAGCCTGCACGCCTACCCGCTGGACATCGTGGACTACCTCGGCCACTATTTTCTCCCCGTGGAAAAGGCCGGGTGAAACAGGCCGCCGGGCCGGCGTGCCCCGCCCGGGCAAGGGACCACACCCGCCGGGGCCCGGGCCGGCGGTTTCGAACCACGACCCTGGGGAGAAGTCGATTCTCGCGCGGAAAAGGCAGGGCAAAGCGTGCGCCCTGACCCAAGGAGAAACCGGGAGCCGGTCCTCAGACGTCCTTCAGGCCGAGCTTGCCGCGGCCCAGGAGGTCGTGGAGGTGGACCACCCCCACGAGCCCGTTCGCCTCGTCCGACACGATGAGAGAGGTGATCTGGTACTTCTCCATCATGTCGAGGGCGTCTAGGGCGAGCTTGTCGCTGGGGATGCGCTTGGGATTTTTGCTCATGACGTCCCGGGCCGTGAGCCCCTCCGTGCTGCCGCCCCACTTCAGGAGCACCCGGCGCAGATCGCCGTCCGTGACGATCCCCTCGATGTCCCGGGCATCCCCCACGAGGGTGAACCCCAGGGACTTCGCAGTCATCTCCCTCACCACCTCGGCCAGGGACAGGCCGGGCTCCACGAGCGGGATCCTCTCCCCGGTGATCATGACCTGGGAGATCCGGGACATGAGCTGCTTGCCCAGCTCTCCCGCCGGGTGGATGAGCTTGAAGGAGTCGCGGTCGAAGCCGTTGATGTGGGAGACCACCACCGCCAGGGCATCGCCCAGGGCGAGCTGGGCCGTGGTGGACGCCGTGGGGGCCAGGTTCAGGTTGCACGCCTCCCGGGCCACTGAGCAGGAAAGGACCACGTCCGCCTGGCGTGCCAGCGGGGAGTCCGGGTTGCCGGTGACGGCGATGACCGGGGCGCCCAGGGCCTTGAGCGGCGGCAGGAGGTTCAGGATCTCGGCGGTGCTCCCCGAGTTCGACAGCACGATGGCCACGTCCCCGGGGGTGATGGTCCCGAGGTCGCCGTGGAGGCCGTCCACCGGGTGCATGAACAGGGCGTGGGTCCCGATGCTCACCATGGTTGCGGCGATCTTCCGGGCGATGATCCCGGACTTGCCGACCCCGGTGAGGATGACCGTGCCCTTGAGCCCGGCCACCATGCCGACGGCCCGGGCGAAGGGCTCTCCAAGCTGCCCGATGACCCCCTCGAGGCCTTCGATCTCGGTCCTGATGGCCTCCCTGCCCAGCTGAACGATCTCGTCCGCGTTCATACGATTCTCCCCACCAGATCGTACTCCATTGCCCCGGTGATCTCAACCTCCGAAAAGGACCCGAAGGGTGCGTCGCCCTCGTTGATGATCACGTGGCCGTCCACCTCGGGCGCCTGGAACTCCGCCCGGCCCTTGAGGAGGAGCTCCGTCTCCGGGTGATAGCCCTCCACGAGGACGCGGATCGTCCTGCCCACGAGGGAACCGAGCCTCGCACGCGAGACCTCCTGCTGGATCTCCATGATCCTGGATGCCCGGTCCTCCTTGACCTTCCGGGACGGTCCCCTGCCGAGGGCTGCGCTCTTCGTGCCCTCTTCGGGAGAGTAGGAAAACACCCCCAGGTGGTCGACGTGGCCCCGGGAGATGAAGTCCTGAAGCTCGGCGAAGGCCTTCTTGCCTTCGCCGGGATGCCCCACCATGACCGTGGACCTGATCCACACCTGCGGGGCACGGGTCCTCAGGAGTTCGAAGGCCTTCCTCACCGCGACCGCACCTCCCTTCCTGCCCATGGCCCCGAGGACCTTGTCCGAGACGTGCTGGATGGGCAGGTCGATGTAGGGGACCACCTGGGGGATGTCGACCATGGCCTCCACCACGGCGGGCGTGGTGGTGGCCGGGTGCAGGTACATGAGCCTGATCCACTCGACGCCGGGGACCGATGCGATCTTTTCCAGGAGAGAGGGCAGACGCACGCCCCTGCCCAGGTCGAACCCGTAGGACCCGAGATCCTGGGCCACCAGGACGAGCTCCTTCGCCCCGCCCTCCGCCAGGCTCCTGCACTCGTTCAGAACGTCCCCGACGGGCTTCGACACGAGCCCGCCCCTGAGCTCCGGGATGAGGCAGTAGGCGCAGCGGTTGGAGCACCCCTCGCTCACCTTGACATAGGCAAAGGGGCCCGTGGTGGCAAAGCGTCTGCCCACCACGCCGTCGAAGCGGGCGGGAAGGAACCTCGCTCCCCCCTTGAGCGCGGAAGCCAGGCCCGCGTACGTGCCGGGGGCCGCGAACAGCCTGACCTCGGGGAGCTCGGCCAAGAGCTCGGCGCCGTACCTGCTCACCAGGCACCCGGCGCACACCACCTCCCTGCCCTCCCCGAGAAGCTCGAGCATGGTCTGCACCGACTCCTCCACGGCGCTGGAAAGGAAGGCGCAGGTGTTCACCACCACGGTGTCCGCCTCGGCAGGGTCGGAGACGGTTTCGAAGCCGGACTGACCGAGGACCTCGCGGATATACTCCGAGTCCACGAGGTTTTTGGGACAGCCGAGGCTCACCAGGGCGACGCGCCCGGGAAATCGGGGATCACTCGAATGCGGTGTTTTTGGGGATGACGACGATCCCGCCGGGCGAGATGTCGTATTTCTTTCTGTCTTCTTCAAGGTTGTAGCCTATGGTCGTGTTGGATGGGATCTTCACGTATTTGTCTATGATGGCGTTCTTTATCCTGCAGTTCCTGCCCACGGTCACCCCGTCCAGGAGGACCGTGTCGAGGACCTCGGCGTAGCTGTTCACGCGCACGTTGGGCGAAACGATGGTCCGCGACACCCTGCCGCCGGAGATGAGGGCGCCGTTGCACACGATGGAGTCGAGCACGGTGCCGATGCGCCTGCCGTCGTCTCCGCCGGAAAAGACCATCTTTGCGGGCGGGTACGGGCTGTAAACCGTGTGGATGGGCCAGCTGGGGTCGTAGAGGTTGCACTGGGGCGTCACCGACACGAGATCCATGTGCGCTTCGTAGTAGGCGTCGAGCGTCCCGATGTCGCGCCAGTAGGAGTTGCCCTCGATGCCCTTGAAGTAGTAGGCGAGCACCTTGCTGCGGTTGGCCACCATCTTGGGGATGATGTCCTTGCCGAAATCGTGGCTGCTGTCCTTGCGCTTGGCGTCCTCGATGAGGTGCCTGATGAGGGCCTCGGTCCTGAACACGTAGATCCCCATGGAAACGAGGACCTTCGTGGGGTCGTCGGGCATGGTCACCGGGTTTTCCTTGGGCTTTTCCTGGAAGCCCACCACGCTCCTGTCCGCGCCGGCCATGACGATGCCGAACTCGGTGGCGGTCTCCACGGGCATGGGCACCACGCCGATGGTGATGTCCGCGTCGTTTTCCACATGGTAGTCGATCATGGTGGCATAGTTCATCTGGTAGATGTGGTCGCCGGAGAGGATGAGGGTGTACGTGGGCTTGTCCTTCTGCAGGGTGTAGACGTTCTGGAAGACCGCGTCCGCGGTGCCCTCGTACCAGGAGCTCCCGATGCGCTGCTGGGCCGGGATATTGTAGATGAACTCGCCCAGGGGGTAGGAGAAGAACTGGAGCCAGCCCCGCTGGATGTGCCGGTCGAGGGAGTGGGACTTGTACTGGGAGAGCACGTAGATCTGGCCGAGGCCCGAGTTCACGCAGTTCGACAGGGTGAAGTCGATGATGCGGTACATGCCGCCGAAGGGGACGGCGGGCTTGGCGCGGTCCTTGGTCAGCGGGTAGAGGCGCTCCCCTTTCCCCCCGGCAAGCACGATGACGTCCACATCTTTCATTCGCGGCATGTTCACTCCCCGAGCAGCTCTTTTATCGCTTCCTTGAGCTTTGTCAAGTCATGCGATTTCTCGATGTACGCGTCGGCGGCCATGACCATGACGTCGTCCCGGTAGCTCGCGTAGGCGGTGTGGATGATCACCGGCGCGCCGTGCTTCGACTTGATGATGTTCCCCATGGTCTCGAAGCCGTCCATCTTCGGCATGCGCAGATCGAGGATGATGAGATCGGGCTTTTCGTTCCTGGCCTTTCCGAGAAAGCTCAAGGCTTCCTTCCCGTCGGAGACGATGTCGATGGAGTACCCTTCGTCGGTGAGCTCTTCCTGGAGAAGTCTCTGGATATTCTTGTCATCTTCAACCACGAGGATACGTTTCATATCCAGTAATAATACCTTCCACCCCCCGATAAGTCAAATGGTTATGCATGAATTCTCTTGAATTTTTCCCGGCTTCCACGGCCTGCGGGAACAGTGCGCCGTGACTGCCCGGCCAGGCGTTCCGAAGGGCTATTTCCCCCCGCACGGGGCGGGTCACCCCTTGAGGGGCTTGGTCGCCAGCGAGATCCGGTCGTGGCCCGACGACTTGAGGACGTCGAGCACGGTGATCACCTCGAGGTACGCGATGTCCTTGGGGGCCAGGATGATGATGTCCTTGTCCTTCGGCAGGCCCCCGAGCTCGCCCTCCCGGGCGACATGGCCGTCGATGAGGAGCTCCCCGGGGGAGACGGTGACCGTGACCGCCTCCCTGGTGAGGGTGTCCCCGCCGTTGGTTTCCGGCAGGTTCACGGGGTTGATCTTGAGCGGGGTCCCCAGGGTGAGCAGGAAGAAGATCTGCATGAGGAACATGATGTCCACCAGGGGGGTGACGTCAAACGCCGCCGTGCTCAGTCCCCGTTTTCTCTTTCTGAACTGCATGGTCTTCCCCCTTGAGGTATTCGAGAACCCGGGCGGAGGTCTTTTCCATCTCCAGGATGAGGAAATCGCTGCGGGCCTGGAGGAGCCGGTAGCAGACGAACACGGGTATGCCGATGCACAGTCCCGCCACGGTGGTGATGAGGGCCTCGGAGATGCCCGCGGCCAGGAGCTGCGTCTGGTTGGCGCCGGCCGTGCTCACGGCGTGGAACGACTTGAGCATGCCCGTCACCGTGCCCAGGAACCCCAGCAGGGGGGCGATGGCCGCGATGATGCCCAGCACGTCGATGTTGCGCTCGATGGAGTTGGCCTCGGTGGCGCCCGCCTCTTCCATGTAGTCCTTGATGATCTCCCGGCGCATGCCCGCGTTCTTGATGGCCACCATGATCACCGGGCAGACGGGAGAGGTGCTCCGCCTCAGGAGCTTCTCGATGTCGTCGAGCCGGGCGAGGCGGGCGAGGCGCTCCACCTCGTCGAGCAGGTTCTTCGGCAGGATCTTGTTCCGGCGCAGGGCCGCGGACCGTTCGATGATGATCGCCAGGGCGATGACGGAGCAGGCCAGGAGGGGCCACATCACGGGACCGCCCTTGATGAAAAACTCCCAAAGCGTCATAGGTTACCCTCACTCCCCCGTGGTTTTTCCCGCCACCCTTATCCCATAAAAGCCCCCGGTGTTCAACCCGATAAGATTGTCGAAAAGAATCCTTGATAATTATTGTGTAAGATTGCTAACATGGTGTCGATGGAAAACACGGAAAACGACATCGGACAATCAGAAGAGAAACCGGCGGAAAGCCCCATCCCGGCGCCGCAGAAAAAGCTCGTGTGCGTCAGGTTTCCGGCGCTGCCCATGTCATACATCTTCGACGCCCGCGACCTCGACGTCAAGGGCGGGGACCTGGTGCTCGTGAACACCGAGTCGGGCCTCGCCGTGGCAAAGATACTCGGGGAGGCGCCGGAGGAGGAGGCGACGAACCTTACGGACATCAAGCCCGTGGCGAGGAAGCTCACGAACGGGGACCTCGAGAAGCTCAAGGGCATCTACACGAAGGAAAAGGAGTGCTTCCAGTTCTGCGCCGAGCGCATCCGCTCCCGGGGGCTCGCCATGAAGCTCACCCGCGTGGAGCAGATGTTCGACGGGTCCAAGACCACCTTCTCCTTCGTGGCCGAGGGCCGGGTGGACTTCCGCGATCTCCTCAAAGACCTCGTGGAGAAGTACCGCACCCGGATCGAGCTGCGCCAGATCGGCTCGCGGCAGGAGTCGGCCATGCTCGGCGGCATCGGGAGCTGCGGCAGGGAGCTGTGCTGCGCGGCCTTCCTCACGGGCTTCCAGCGCATCTCCGTGAAGATGGCCAAGAACCAGAACATGACGCTCAACCCCACCAAGATCTCCGGGCTCTGCGGCAAGCTCAAGTGCTGCCTCGCCTACGAGAAGGAGTCGTACTCGAACCTCATCGACAACCTCCCCAAGACCGGCAAGAAGGTCTTTATCCAGGAGGGCGAGGCGGTGGTGGTGAGCATCAACATCATCAACCAGACCTTCGTGGCCAAGCTCGTCGACCGCAGGTTCATCAAGTGCAAGGTCTCCGACATCCTCACCGAGGAGGAGTACCGCCGGGTGAGCGAGTCGAAGCCCACGGACCTGAGCAGGCTCAAGGACCCGCTCATGACCGAGGCGGTGAGGAAGGAGCCCGCGGCCGGCGGCGACAAGCCCAAGCGCAGGCGGCGGTCCTCGCGCGGGAGAAGCGCCAGGAAGAAAAGGAGCAAACCTGAATGAAGGGGTATTTCTACATCACCACGCCCATCTATTACGTGAACGCGCGTCCCCACCTGGGGCACGTCTACACCACGGTCATCGCGGACGTCATGACCAGGTACCACAGGCTGCTCGGCGAGGACGTCTTCTTCCTCACCGGGACCGACGAGCACGGCGACAAGATCGTGGAGACGGCCAGGGGCCTGGGGACCACCGCGAAAGCCCTGGCCGACGAGAACAGCGGCCGCTTCCGCGCGCTGTGGCCCGAGCTCGAGGTGGAAAACAGCCGCTTCATCCGCACCACCGAGCCCGACCATGTCCGTGTCGTCCAGGCCATCCTCCAGGACGTCTACGACAAGGGCGACATCTACTTCGGCGAGTACGGCGGCCACTACTGCATCGGGTGCGAGCGCTTCTTCACCGAGACCGAGATGGTGGACGGCAAGTGCCCCATCCACGACAAGGAGCTCACCTTCCGCCAGGAGCAGAACTATTTCTTCAAGATGGAGAAGTACCGTCCCTGGCTCATCGATCACATAAACGGCAACCCGGACTTCGTCCGGCCCGAGCGCTACCGGAACGAGGTCCTGGGCATGCTCCGCGAGCCGCTGGACGACCTGTGCATCTCCCGGCCCAAGTCGCGGCTCACCTGGGGCATCGAGCTGCCCTTCGATCACGACTACGTGTGCTACGTCTGGTTCGACGCCCTCATCAACTACCTCACGGGCATCGGCTACCCGGACGGGGAGCGCTTCGGGGACTACTGGGGGGCGGCCCAGCACATCGTGGGCAAGGACATCCTCAAGCCCCACGCCGTGTACTGGCCCACCATGCTCAAGGCCACCGGGATCGACCCCTACCGCAACCTCAACGTCCACGGGTTCTGGAACGTCGATCAGGCGAAGATGTCCAAAAGCCTGGGCAATGTGGTGGACCCCCTCGAACTGAAGAACACGTACGGCGTCGACGCCTTCCGCTACTTCCTCGTGCGGGAGATGGTCTTCGGGCTCGACTCGAACTTCTCGGAAGAGGCCCTCATCGAGCGCTACAACGCGGACCTGGCCAACGACCTGGGCAACCTCGTGAGCAGGAGCACGAAGATGGTCTCCCGGTACTTCGACGGCGTTCTGCCCGACGGCAGGGAAACGGCCACCGAGGACGACCGGGAGGTCCGGGACACGGCGCTCAGGGTGGTGAAGGAGTACCAGGGAAGGATGGAAAGCTTCGAGCTGCACACGGCCATGATGTCCGTGTGGTCGCTCATCTCCGTGCTGAACAAGTACATCGACAAGTCCGCGCCCTGGACCCTGGCCAAAAACGACCCCGAGCGCCTCAGGACCGTCATGTACCACATGATGGAAGGCGTCCGCTTCGTGGCGGAGCTCATCTGCCCCGTCATGCCCGCCACCTCCAGGAGGATCCTCGAGGCGCTGGGCAGGGGGGGCATGGTCCAGGCCCTCGACACCTTTGGCGCCCTCGCCCCCGGGGTGAAGATCGAGGCCCAGGAGGCCCTCTTCCCCAGGGTAGAGCGCATGAAGAAGGTTGACGAGGCCCCGGCACAGCCCCCCGCCAAGCCCAAAAAGGAAAAGGCGAAGGCGAAGGAAATGGAGGAGGTGAACCTCATCGACATCGCGGACTTCGCGAGGTGCAGGCTCAAGGCGGGCAGGATCGTCGAGGCCGCGAAGGTGGAGAAGTCCGACAAGCTCGTGGTGCTCAAGGTGGACGTGGGGACCACGGTCCAGATCGCCGCGGGCATCGGCGCGTCGTATGCCCCCGAAGAGCTCGTGGGCAAATACATCGCCGTGGTGACCAACCTCAAGCCCGCCCGGCTCATGGGCATCGAGAGCGCCGGCATGCTCCTGGCGACGGACGCCCCGGACGGCAGGCTCGCACTGGTTTCCTTCGACCGGGAGCCGGTGGTGGGCGCCAGGATCCGCTGAGGCGAAGGGGGAGCGGGCATGCAGAAAGTCCCCATCACGCTGGCTTCCCCGGGCATGGTCCTGGCGAAGCCCGTCATGGGCGACAAGGGCCTCCCCCTGTGCGCCGAGGGCACGGCGCTCACCGAGAAGCTCATCGACCGCCTGCGGGCCATGAACGTCCCCTCCGTCACGGTCAGGGGCCGCCCGCTGGAAAGCGGCGCGCCGGTGAAGACCGCCGACCAGAGGGTCCGGGAGATCGAGGAGCGGTTCGCCCGGGTCAAGGGCGACCCCCTCATGGACAAGATCCTGGACGCGGCCGTCACCGCGGTCAGGCAGGAGGAAGCGGAAAACCCGGCCCTCGAGGACGGAGAGGGCGCTCCTTCATGAGCAGGGCCGAAAAGATCAAGTCCATCACCAAGCGCATCCAGGGCCTGCCCACACTGCCCCCGGTGGTGAGGAAGATCACCGCCCTGGTGGAGAGCCCCGACGTGACGGCGCAGGAGGTGGGGAAGCTCATCTCGTCCGACCAGGTCCTGAGCGCCAAGGTTCTCAAGCTCGTGAACTCGCCCTTCTACGGGTTTCCGGGCAGGATATCGTCCATCAGCCACGCCGTGATCCTGCTGGGCTTCAACGTGATCAAGGGCGTGGTGCTTTCCGCGTCCGTGTTCGAGATCATGGAAACCTCCATGGTGGGCCTCTGGGCACACTCCCTGGGTTCGGCCATCGCTTCGGGGACCATCGCCCGGGCCCTGGGGCTCAGCGAGCCCGAGGAGATCTCCACCGCCGCCCTCCTGCACGACATCGGCAAGGTGCTCGTGAGGGTGTCGCTGCCCGCCGAATACAACCGCATCGCCCGGATCGTCGAGGCCGAGGGGCGCTCCTTCCGGGACGCGGAGACGGAGGTTCTGGGCGTGGACCACGCCGAGATCGGCCTGTGGCTCTCCCGCGAGTGGGGCATGCCCGAGCGGCTGACCGTCCCCATTTCCCTTCACCATGAACCCGAGGCGGCAACGAAGTTCAAGGACCGCGTCGCGGTGGTGCACATCGCGGACACGCTCATCCGCGCCTTCGGCGTGGGCTCCGGCGGGGATCCCTGGGTGGGCCGGATCAGGCCGGCGGCGTGGGACGCCATCGGCATGGACAGGATCGACCTTGTCGGGCTCATGCGGGAAATCCTCTCCGGGCTGGAAGAGGTCGAGAATCTCCAGCTGTGAAAAAGGAGGGCCTTTGAAGACGGTCGTTGTTGTCAAGGAGCGCATTGACCCTACCCTGTCGTCGGTCGTGTCGGGCTTGTCGGAATCGATGAAGGTGATCCCCGCCGGCGAGGACGCCCTTTCGATCATCTACATGGATCCGCCGGACCTCATCTTCCTGGACCCCTCGTTCCTCGGGGAGAACGACCTGCGGATCGTCGGCGAACTCAGGAGCAACACCATCTACGGCCACCTGCCCGTGGTCGCCGCATACCGGAAAGGGGGCCTGAGGAAGCGGGCCTCCATCGAGATCCCCGTGGACGACTTCCTGGTCCTGGACGCCCCCGAGCTGGAAATCAGGCGCAGGATAGAGTTCATCTCCCGCCGGGCCTTGCGGGAGCTCGACACCAACCCCCTCACCCGGCTGCCCGGCAACGAGGCCATCATCCGTTTTATCCAGAAGATGTTCGACGAGGGCCGGGAGATCGCCATCTGCTGGGCGGACCTCGACAACTTCAAGCCTTACAACGACCGCTACGGATTCACCAGCGGGGACGAGGTGCTCCTGGCCACCTCCCGGATCCTGATGAACGCCGTCAAGGAGATCAGGCAGGAGGAGGGCTTCGTGGGCCACGTGGGGGGCGACGACTTCGTCTTCGTGTGCCCCGTGGCCAGCGCAAGGGCCCTGTGCGGGAAGATCATCTCCCATTTCGACATGGTGATCCGGAACTTCTACGCGGACGAGGACCTGGAGCAGGGGGGCATCGTTTCCACGTCCCGCTCCGGAGAGACGAGGAGCTTCCCGGTCATGACCCTTTCCATTGCGGTTGTCACGAACGAGAAAAACCATTACAAGCATTATGGCGAAGCTTCCCGGGATGCCACGGACATCAAGAACTACATCAAGGACCTCGACGGGAGCAACTACATGATCGACAGGAGAAAAGCCGAGTGATCAGGCGGTATACGAGAAAGGTGATGGGGCAGATCTGGTCGGAGGAGAACCGCTACCGGAAATGGCTCGACGTGGAGATCGCGGTGTGCGAGGCCTGGGCCTCGGCCGGAAAGATCCCGGAGGAGAGCCTGGAGAACATCAGGCGCAAGGCCTCCTTCACGGTGGAGCGGATCGAGGAGATCGAGGAGGTCACGAAGCACGACGTCATCGCCTTCGTGTCCACCGTGGCCGAGTACGTGGGCGAGGACGCCCGGTTCATCCACATGGGCATGACCTCCTCGGACGTGCTCGACACGGCGTTCGCCCTGCAGCTCAAGGAGAGCGGCCAGATCCTGCTCGACGGCATCCGGGCCCTCATGGACGCCCTCAGGAAGCGGGCCTTCGAGTTCAAGCACACCCCGGCCATGGGCCGCTCCCACGGCATCCACGCCGAGCCCGTGACCTTCGGGCTGAAGTTCGCCCTGTGGTACGCGGAGATGGAGCGGAACCTCAAGCGCATGGCAGACGCGGTCGAGATCGTCTCCTGCGGCAAGATATCCGGGGCAGTGGGCACCTTCGCGAACATCCCCCCGGAGATGGAGGAGTTCGCCTGCCAGAGGCTGGGGCTCAAACCCGCGCCCATCTCCACGCAGATCATCCAGCGCGACCGGCACGCCCAGTTCTTCGCGGCCATCGCCATCGTGGGCTCGACCCTGGAAAAGATCGCCACCGAGATCCGCCACCTCCAGAGGACCGAGGTCCTCGAGGCCATGGAGCCCTTCGGGAAGGGGCAGAAGGGCTCGTCCGCCATGCCCCACAAAAAGAACCCCATCCTTTCGGAGAACATCACGGGCCTCGCCCGGCTGCTGAGGGGCTACTGCCTGTCCGCCCTGGAGAACGTGGCCCTGTGGCACGAGCGGGACATCAGCCACTCGAGCGTGGAGCGGGTCATCGGCCCGGACGCCACCATCGTGCTCGACTTCGCCCTGGCCAGGCTCACGCGCGTCATCGAGGGGCTCGTGGTCTTCCCGGAGAACATGCGGAAGAACCTCGAGCTCACCAGGGGCCTCTGGCACTCCCAGGGGGCGCTCCTCGCCCTGGTGGACAGGGGGGTCGCCCGGGACACCGCCTACGAGTGGGTGCAGCGCAACGCCCTGCAGGCCTGGGAAGGCCGGGAGGACTTCAAGGAGCTCCTGAAGAAAGACCCGGACGTGGCCCGGGTGCTCGGGGCCGAGGCCATCGAGGGGCTCTTCGACCTGTCCCACCACCTCCAGCACGTGGACAAAATTTTCGAGAGGGTATTTTCATGAACATGCACGACGAGCTCAAGGACCTGGTGCGCAGGGACGCCGTGAAATTCGGCAGGTTCACCCTCGCCTCGGGCAGGGAGTCCGACATCTACGTGGACATGCGCAAGGTCACGCTTTCCCCCCGGGGCGCGTTCCTCATCGGGTCACTCATCTGCGAAGCGATCCGGGATCTCGAGGTCGACGCCATCGGCGGGCTCACCATGGGGGCCGACCCCATCGCCACGGCCGCGAGCCTCGTGGCCTACGGCCAGGGCCGCGAGCTCTCCGCCTTCCTCGTGAGGAAGGAAAAGAAGGACCACGGCATGAAAAACGCCGTGGAGGGCCCGGTGAAGCCCGGCCAGAAGGTGGTGGTCGTGGACGACGTGATCACCACGGGGGGCAGCACCATCACCGCCATCGAGAACGCCCGGGCAGCGGGCCTCGAGGTGGTCCTCGTCATCGCGGTCTTCGACCGCCTCGAGGGCGGGCGGGCCAGCATCGAGGCGTTCGTGCCCGACGTCCGGGCCCTGCTCACGAGGGCCGAGCTCCCGCAGTAAAGCCGGCCTGCCATGAAAGTGCTCGCCATCGAAACATCCTGCGACGAAACCGCGGCCGCGGTCCTCGAAGACAGCGGGGCCGTGCTCTCGAACGTCGTGGCCAGCCAGATCAAGGACCACGCGGCCTTCGGAGGTGTGGTGCCCGAGATCGCCTCCCGCAGGCACACCGAGCTCATCGAACCCGTGGTGAAGGAAGCCCTCGGGGAAGCGGGCATCACGGAGCGCGACCTGGGGGCCGTCGCGGTGACCCGGGGCCCGGGCCTCGTGGGCGCCCTGCTCGTGGGCATCTCCTTCGCCAAGTCGCTGGCCTACGGCCTGGACATCCCGCTGGTGGGCGTCAACCACCTCGAAGGCCACCTGGCGGCGGCCATGATCGACAACGAGGTCACCTACCCCCACATCGGGATGGTGGTCTCGGGGGGGCACACCTCCCTGTACCGGATAGACTCCCCGTCGAAAGTCGAGCCCATCGGCCAGACCCTGGACGACGCCGCGGGGGAGGCCTACGACAAGGTGGCCAAGCTCCTCTTCCTGGGCTATCCCGGGGGCGTGGTCATCGAAAACCTCAGCCGGGGCGTGGACGCGCATGAGATCGACTTTCCGCGGCCGCTGATGAACGACGGCTCCTACGACTTCAGCTTCTCGGGCCTGAAGACCGCGGTGCTCAACCGGGTGCTGAAGGAGGGGATCTTCGAGGACATGGCGCTGGGCTTTTCCGGCATGCCCAGGGAAAAGAAGCCCGTACCCGGGAAGGAGAACCTCGTGCCGAAGATCGCCGCCGCGTTCCAGGAGGCCGTGGTGGAGGTGCTCGTGACGAAGGCATTCCGGGCGGCGGTGGAAAACTCCATGGACCTCCTGGTGGTGACCGGCGGGGTGGCGAGCAACGGGCGCCTGAGGGAGAAGCTCGGGGAGAAATCCGCGGAAACCGGGGTGAGGCTCATCATCCCGGACCGGAAGTACTGCACGGACAACGCGGCCATGATCGGCCGGGCGGGTCTGCGCTCCCTGCGGGAAGGCAGGTTCGCTGGCCTCGACCTGAACGCCGTGTCCCGCTGGACCTGGGAATGAGGCCGAAACCCTCCCTGGGCCAGCATTTCCTCAAGAGCCAGGGCGTCGTGGACAGGATCATCGCGCTGGCCGCGGTGGGCAAAAACGACCACGTCCTGGAGATCGGACCGGGCACCGGGGCGCTCACCCGCTCCCTCGTCCGGCACGCGGGCCGCCTCGTCGCCGTGGAGAAAGACGACGCGCTGGCCCGGCAGCTCCGGGAAGAGTTCGGAAACACCCCCTCCTTCGGGCTCGTGCACGGGGACATCCTCGAGTGCCCCATGGACGGGCTGGTGACCCCGGGCATGAAGGTGGTGGCAAACCTGCCCTACAACGTCGCCACCCAGATCATCCTGCGGCTGACCCCCCTTTCCCGCCTCCTGGCCTGCATCGTGGTCATGGTCCAGAAGGAGGTGGGGTCGAGGATCTGCGCGAAGGCCGGGGACAGCGACTATGCCGCGCTCTCGGTTCTCCTCTCCTCCCTGTTTTCCTGCACGCCGGGCTTTCTCGTGGGCCCGGAGAACTTTTACCCCGAACCAAAGGTGGATTCCCAGGTGATCAAACTCGTGCCCCGGGAAGACCCCCTGCCGGGAGCGGACCGGGGCGACTACCGGACGCTCGTGTTCACGGCCTTCGGCCAGCGGCGCAAGATGCTCCGGAACTCGCTGCTGGGGCTTCCGGGCATGACGAAAAACCTGCTGCCCGAGCTCGCCCGCCTTTCGGGCGCAAACCTCGACGCGCGCCCCCAGGAGCTCGCGCCCGAGGCCTTTGCGAAGCTCTTCCGGGCATATCGCCAGATAATCGACGCCTAGTCATCCTTCAAGCGGTCGATTGTAATTGGGATTACAATCGACCGTAACCTGGAGTACGATCCGGTTCCTGCCGTTCCCCTTTCGCCTGGGCATTCGTCGGCTTTTTGACTTATCTTGCTGATTGATATTACTGCATATTATTTGTTATACGCACTGCTGTCATCGTATTGGCACCAGCCTTGCCTCATACCGCCCGGACCCAAAAGGTCCGGGGGGTATACGATGAAAGGACTGCTCAGGACTGTTTCAGGAATTCTCATGGGGATTTTCTTCTGTTCACCGGTCTGCTCAGCGGAGTACAAACCCGGAGAGCTCATCGTCAAGTTCAGGAGCGCTCCCGGTTCGTTCTCGGCCATGGCAGGCGAAGGGGCCGCCCGGCCCGTGACCATTGCCGTGGACAACACGGAAACCGCCCTTGCCGACCTCCAGGAGCGGGCCGACGTGGAGTACGCCGAGCCCAACTACATCGTCGAGGCCGAGGATGTCCCGTCGGACTGGCCCTATGATGCGCTCCTCTGGACCGAAACCCGGCTGCCCCAGGCCTGGGACCTCATCGGCGAGGGGGGCCCGGGGGAGGAAGTGACCATCGCGGTGGTGGACTCCGGCGTGGACACCGATCACCCTGACCTCGCGGGGATCCTCGACGCCGGCTACGACTTTGCGAACAACGACGCCTCGCCCGAGGACGACTCCGGGCACGGAACCAGGGTGTGCGGCATCATCGGCGCCCTGGGGAACAACGGCGGGGTTGCGGGCGTGGCATGGAACATCGACGTGAGGATCATGCCCCTGCAGTTCATGAAGCTCAACGAGGGCAGGACCACGGGCAGCGTCTCCGACGCCATCGAGGCCATCTACTACGCCGTCGACCACGGCGCCGCCATCATCAATGCGAGCTGGGGGTTCACCAGCTACTCCTCGGCCCTCGAAGAGGCGATCCGGTATGCGAGGGACCACGGGGTGCTTTTCATCGCCTCCGCCGGGAACGACAGCCAGGACAACGACACCGAGGGCCACTATCCTTCGAACTACGGCCTCGACAATGTCATCGCAGTGGCGGCCCTCAACAGCTACGGCACACTCGCGAGCTTCTCCAACTATGGCCGCGTCAGCGTGGACGTCGCGGCCCCGGGCGTGGGCCTGAGCTCCACGGACCTCAACGGCGGGTACGTCGAACTCATCTCGGGGACCTCCTACTCCACCCCGTTCGTGGCGGCCATCGCCGCCATGGTGAAGGCCCAGGCGGACCCGGGCATCACGTACCAGGCGCTGAGGAGCATTGTGATCGACTCGGCTATCACCGGCAAGACGGTCACCATCGACACCATCGCCAGCGGCGGGTGCGTCGACGCATACCAGGCGCTCGTGGCCGAGCAGACCGAGAGCTACCCCGCCACGGACACCGGTGACACCGGGAGCACCGGGGACTCCCCGCAGCAGGCGGCCAGCGGCGAAGGCGGCGGCGGTGGCGGCGGCGGATGCCTCATCGACACCAGCCGGAACCCCGGCCCCACCGCACTCGTCCTGATATTCCTGACCCTGGCAGTTCTGTTCCGGATGCCTCGCACGAGCCGTCCGGAATAACATCTATACCCCGCCCCCCTCGAAAGAGGGGGGCACCCCCCTTTCCCGGTACGGAGGCGCGAGCCGCGCGGCTCTCCGGGCACACGGGTTTCTTTCCCCGCTCCCTTCCGGGCCGATGGCAATCTTCTCCTGCCCCTTCGGGGTTGTATTGCGCCCGTCTGAGGATCTATACTTCCCTCTCGGGAGGTGCGTCATGCAGCAGCTGTTCTATCCCGGCTCTCTCGTCATCATCGGCCTGTCTTCGAAGCCCGCCAACATCCCGAGGATCACCCTCGAGAACCTCCTCCGCTGGGGCTACCGCGGGAGGATCTTCGGCGTGAACCCCCGGTGCGAGGACGTGCACGTGGACGGGATCAGGATGTACAAGGACATCGAGGAGCTCCCCGAAGTGCCGGACCTGGCCTACTGTCTCATCCCGGCCCGGTTCGTCCCGTACATGGTGGACCGGTGCGGCGCGTTCGGGATCAGGAGGATGGCCATCCCCTCGGGGGGGTTCTCGGAGTTCAGCGAGGAAGGGCGGGTGCTCGCCGAAAAGACCCTCGAAAACGCGCGGAAGCACGGCATCCGCTTCGTGGGGCCCAACGGCGTGACCGTGGCGAACACGGACAACGGCCTGTGCCTCCCCTTCGTGCCCCTGCACAAGGCCCCCAGGGGTGAGCTGTCCATCATCTCCCAGAGCGGCGGCGTTTCCCTCATGATGCTCAACTTCCTCCTGGACGAAAACGTCGGCCTGGCCAAGTTCGCCAGCATCGGCAACAAGCTCGACCTCGACGAGGTGGATTTTTTGCGCTACTTCGGGGAAGACCCCCAGACGAGGATCATCTGCCTCTACCTCGAGGGCATGGACCGCGGCCGGGAGTTCATCGAGGCCGCGAAAAAGATCAGGAAGCCCATCGTGGTGTACAAGTCGAACACCACCTCCACCGGGGGCAAGGCCGCCATGAGCCACACCGCCGCGGTGAGCAACGACGAGGACATCATGGACTCGGCCTTCGAGGACGCGGGCGTGATCCGCATCCGGAACTTCCTCGACTTCATCGAGGTCGCGAAGGCCTTCCAGCTCCCGCCCATGAAGGGCAAAAGGATCATGGTCATGAGCCCGGCGGGCGGCTTCTCGGTCATCACCGCCGACCTGTGCGAAAAGGCCGGGTTCCAGTTCGCGGACATGGGCAAGGAATTCTACGACGGCCTGAGCTCGTTCGGCAACGCGGGCGTCATCAAGTTCTCGAACCCCCTGGACATGGGCGACATCTACAACCCGACGCTCACCGCCCACGTCATCTTCTCGGTCATGCACTCCGACAGGGTCGACGGGGCGGTTTTCGTGAGCCAGCGGCCCCAGATGCCCGCAGGAGAGGACGTGTTCCACAAGCTGTTCCTCGCCGACCTCTCCAAGGAGACCTGGGGTTCGATCCTGTCCGCGGGCAAGCCCCTGGGTGTCTGCCTGTTCGGGCCCACGAGGATGATCCAGCAGACCAAGCGCTCCGTGGAGTTCCCGGTCTTCAACAGCCCCGAGGAGATGGTGAACGCCCTGGCCGTGCAGATGAACTTCACCGAGTACTGGAGCCGGCAGCCGAAGGAAACCCTCCCGGCGCCGGGCGTCGACCGTCAGGCCGCCCGGGAATGGATGGCCGGGAAGAAGGGCGACTGCGGGGAGGAGATCCTCGACCTGCTGGGGGCGTACGGGGCAAGCGTCGTCCCGTCGGCGGCGGCTTCGAGCGCAGAGGAGGCGGTGTCCCTGGCTGCGGCCATGGGCTACCCGGTGGTCATGAAGGTGGTGTCGCCCGACGCACTGCACAAGACCGACGCGGGCGGCGTGGCCCTCGACCTCCGCGGCCCCGAAGATGTCGTGCAAAGCTTCGGCGCCATCCGGGAAAACCTTCTGAAATACCGGGCCGGCGCCCGCTTCGAAGGCGTGCGGGTGGAGAAGATGGCCCCCGAAGGATACGACCTGTTCGTGGGCGGCAAGCTCGACCCGTCCTTCGGGCCGGTGGTCTTCTTCGGCACGGGCGGCATCTTCATCGAGGCGTTCCGTGACGTGGCGAACATCCTGTGCCCGGCGGAGCCGGAGAACATCCGGAAGCGCCTCGAGCAGCTCAGGTCGTACACGGTGCTGCAGGGGCTGCGCGGCCGGGAGCCCGGGGACATCGATGCCTTCGTCGACCTGGTGGCAAGGGTGTCGATGCTTCTGGCGGATCACCCGGAAATGGTCGAGCTCGACATCAACCCGGTGCGCGTGTTCCCCCGGGGCAAGGGCGTCATGGCCCTCGACGCGCGGGCGCGCATCACCTGAAGATCTTCACGAGGCGCGAAAAAGGGGCACGGAGAACCGTGCCCCCGGCATACCTGGTTTTTACGGTGAACCCCTACACGAGCTCGATGGCCATGGCCATGCCCATGCCGCCGCCGATGCACAGGCTCGCGAGCCCCAGACCGGTCCCGCGGCGCTTCATCTCGTGGGCGAGGGTGACGATGATCCGGCAGCCCGTGGCGCCGATGGGGTGGCCGATGGAGATGCCCGAGCCGTTGACGTTCACGATGCTGTCGTCCATGCCCAGCTCCCGCACGCAGGCAATGGCCTGGGAGGCGAAGGCCTCGTTGAGCTCGATGAGCCCGTAGTCCTTGACGCTCGTGCCCGTGATCCGGAAAAGCTTCCGGCAGGCGGGGATGGGGCCCAAACCCATGTAGGCGGGGTCGATGCCGCCCAGTGCATAGCCCTTGACCCTGGCGAGGGGCTTCAGCCCGAGGGCCTTCGCCTTCTCCTCGGACATGAGCAGCGTCGCCGCGGCGGCGTCGTTGATCCCCGAGGCGTTGCCCGCGGTGACCGTGCCGCCCTTCTTGAACACGGTGGCGAGCTTGCCCATCTTTTCGAGGTCCGTCTCCATGGGCCGCTCGTCCTTGTCGAAGATCAGGGGCTCGCCCTTCTTCCGGGGGATCACCACCGGCACGATCTCGTCCTTGAAGGTGCCCTTCTTCGTGGCCTCGATGGCCCTCCGGTGGGACTCGACGCCCAGCCTGTCCTGCTCCTCGCGGGTGATGCCGTAGAGCTCGGCGATGTTTTCCGCGGTCACGCCCATGTGATACCCGTAGAAGCCCTCATAGAGGCCGTCGAGGACCATGAGATCGCTGATCTTGCCGTAGGGCATGGCCATCCGGTAGCCCCACCGGGCGTCGGGCAGCGCGAAGGGGACCTGGCTCATGTTTTCCATGCCGGCCGCGAGCACCACCTCCGAATCCCCGGCCTTGATGGCCGCGGACGCGATGGCGATGGCCTTGAGCCCGGAGCCGCACACGATGTTGACCGTGTACGCGGGGGTCTCCTTGTGGATGCCGGCGCGGATCATGGCCTGCCTGCCCGTGTTCTGCCCCTGGCCCGCCTGGAGCACGTTGCCCACGACGATCTGGTCGATGGCAACGCCCTTGTTTCCTTCGGGCCACGAGAAATATTCCTTTTCCACCGGGGCGAGCTCTTTGGGCTTGATCCTGTCCGGTGCGTCTGCCATTGCGTGGTCGGGCATCTCCGGCCTGAGCCCGCAGCTCAGCAGAACCTCGCGCATGACCAGCGCCCCGAGATCCTTCGCGGCGACGTCCTTGAGGGACCCGCCAAAAGCTCCCACTGCCGTCCTTTTGGCGCTTACGATAACGACATTCGACATACTGCCTCCTTTTTGTGCGACTCTCTTAAGTGCGTCATACTATTCCACAATGAGCGGGGCATGGCAATAATGAATCCCGCATGCCCGGGCTTGCCCCGGCGGGATCGGGCAAAGCGCGCCGGGTCTCCCGTGTCCCTGCCGCCCCGCCCGCCCGGACCGGGAAGGGCCATTCTTGATTCGCCGGAGACTTGGGTGTAATCTTGGTTCCATGACCATCCACCTGGAGGCTTTCCTGAACCAGTACAAGATGTTTCTCCTGGACCAGCGGGGCCTTTCCCGGGAGACCTACCGGGCGTACGTCGGCGACATCGGGGACCTGCTCCTCTTCCTGGACGCGAAGGGCTGCGCCCTGCCGGACCGCGTCATGGTGAGGTCGTACCTCATGAAGCTCCACAGAACCTCAAGCCGCGCCTCCATCAACCGGAAGCTGAGCGCGATCAAGGGCTTCTTCGATTTCATCATGTCCCGGGGCGGGCTCGAGGCGAACCCGTTCTCCCACGTGCGCTCGCTGAGGAAGCAGGAGGACCTGCCCCGGTTCCTGACCCCCGAGGAGATCATCGACCTCATCGAGAAGGTGGACGACCTGAGGGACCGGGCCGTGCTGGAGCTCTGCTACTCCACCGGCGTGAGGGTGGGCGAGGTGGAGGGCATGAACTGCATGGACGTCGACGGCGCGGCGGGCTTCATCCTGGTGACGGGAAAAGGCTCGAAGCAGCGGAGGGTCCCGGTGGGCAGGCGCGCCCTCGGGGCGCTTTTTGCCTACCTGCGCTCCCGGGGGATCGACGACCCCGTCTACAGCCCCGAGCCCCTCTTCCTGAACACCCGGGGCAGGAGGCTCACCTCCCGGAGCATCCGCAGGATCGTGGACCGCTGGGCCGCAACCGCCGCCCTGAACCGGCACATCAGCCCCCACGTGATCCGGCACACCTTCGCCACCCACCTCCTCGACGCGGGGGCGGACCTGCGCGCCATCCAGGAGATGCTCGGCCACGCGAGCCTCTCCACGACCCAGCACTACACGCATTTAACGGTGGACAAACTCATGGATGTGTATGATAAGGCCCATCCTAAGGCAAAGGAGGAATGATGGACATTCGCGGGACGACCATCCTCTGTGTGCGCAGGAACACCAACGTGGTCCTCGCGGGCGACGGCCAGGTGACCATGAACAACGTCGTGCTCAAGGCCCAGGCGCGCAAGGTCAGGAGGCTCTATGACGACAAGGTCCTGGCGGGGTTTGCCGGCTCGACCTCCGACGCCTTCACCCTCTTCGAGCGCTTCGAGGGAAAGCTCAAGGAGTACCGGGGCAACCTCACCCGGGCGGCCGTGGAGATGGGCAAGGACTGGCGCACCGACCGCATCCTGAGGAGGCTCGAAGCCTTCATGATCGTGGCCGACTCCAGCAAGACCTTCCTCCTGTCCGGTTCGGGCGACGTGGTGGAGCCCGACGACGAGGTCTGCGGCATCGGCTCAGGCGGACATTTCGCCGTGGCCGCGGCAAGGGCGCTGGCGGAGAACACGGACCTGGGCGCACGGGACATCGCGGAGAAGGCGATGGGCATCGCCGCGGACATCTGCATCTACACGAACCACCGCATCGTCGTCGAGGAGCTTTCATGAGCGGCCTCTCCCCCAAGCAGATCGTTGCGGAGCTCGACCGGTACATCGTGGGGCAGGACAAGGCCAAGCGCGCCGTGGCCATCTCGCTGAGGAACCGCTGGCGCCGCCAGCACGTCTCGGAGGACATGCGCGAGGACATCTACCCCAAGAACATCATCCTCATCGGCCCCACCGGCGTGGGCAAGACCGAGATCGCCCGGAGACTCGCGAAGCTCTCCGATGCGCCCTTCATCAAGGTGGAGGCGTCGAAGTTCACCGAGGTGGGCTACGTGGGCAGGGACGTGGAGTCCATCATCCGCGACCTCATGCGCATCGGCGTCCAGATGGTGCAGAAGGAGGAAAGCGAGAAGGTCAGGGCGAAGGCGGGAGAGCTCGCCGTCGAACGGGTGCTCGACTGCCTCCTGCCCGGGGGCAGGGACGCCCAGCCCCATGCCGAGAGCAGGGACAAGATGCGCACGATGCTCAAAGAAGGCCTCCTCGACGAGCGGGTCATCGAGGTGGAGGCCCGGGAAACCTCCATGCCCACGGTGGAGATCTTTTCCGGCCAGGGCCTCGAGGAGATGGGCATCGACTTCAAGGAGATGTTCTCGAACTTCATGCCCAAGAAGACCCGCCGCAGGAAGATGACCGTGAAGGACGCGCTCGAGTTCCTCGCGGCCAAGGAGGTCTCGCGCCTGGTCGACATGGACAAGGTGAGCGAGGAGGCCAGGTCCCGGGTGGAGAACAACGGCATCGTGTTCGTGGACGAGCTCGACAAGGTGGCGGGCAGGGAGGCGGGGCACGGCCCGGACGTTTCCCGGGAAGGCGTCCAGCGCGACCTGCTGCCCATCGTGGAGGGCACCACGGTGAACACCAAGTTCGGCCCCGTGAAGACCGACCACATCCTGTTCATCGGGTCGGGGGCGTTCCACGTGAGCAAGCCCTCGGACCTCATCCCCGAGCTCCAGGGCAGGTTCCCCATCCGCGAGGAGCTCGACCCGCTCACCCGGGACGACTTCGTCCGGATCCTCACCGAGCCCAGAAACGCCCTCATCAAGCAGTACCAGGCGCTGCTCGCCACCGAGGGCATCGACCTCCAGGTCCTGGACGGCGCGGTCCGGGAGATCGCCCGCATCGCCGAGGAGATCAACGACCACACGGAGAACATCGGCGCCCGCAGGCTCCACACCGTGCTGGAGAAGCTCCTGGAGGACCTCTCCTACGAGTCGGGCGACGCGGCGGGAAAGATCGTCATCGACGGTGACTACGTGGCGGCCCGGCTCGGCCCCATCATGCAGAGAGAGGACCTGAGCAGGTACATCCTCTAGGGCGCCATCACCCGATTGCATGTTCCCGGCGGGCGAAAGTGTGCTACAATGACCCAGCTGGAGGCGCAATGATATCAAAAGGCAAGTTTGTCACCGATCTTCACGAGGGCGAGGGGGTCAAGGCAGTGTTCATGCTCTCCGAACGCAAGATCCTCATCGCACGCAACGGCAAGCCCTATGCGAAAGTCCTGCTCACGGACAAGACGGGCGACATCCAGGGCATCATCTGGGAGGACGCCCGGGCGCAGGTCGGCCAGCTCGCTCCCGGCGACGTGGTGGGCGTCAAGGGCAACATGGAGTCCTTCGAGGGCAGGCTGCAGGTGCGGATCGAAAAGATCATGAAGCTCAAGGACGACGAGGTGGACATGTCCGCACTCGTCCCCACGACCTCCAGCGACATCCCCTCCATGATGACCGAGATCAGGGAGCAGATCGCAAGCTTGAGGAGCCCCTTTCTGAAGGCGGTGGTGGAGAAGGTCTTCTTCGGCGACGGCGTGTGGGAGCTCTTCCAGAAAGCCCCTGCGGCCAAGGGCATCCACCACAACTACATAGGAGGCCTCCTGGAGCACACCGCCTACATCCTCAGGGCCGTCAACGCCCTCTATCCGGTCTACCGCCACCTGGGGCTGAACCGGGACCTCGTGGTGGCCGGCGCCCTCCTGCACGACATCGGCAAGATCCACGAGTACTCCTACAGCAAGGTCATCGAGATGACCCCCATGGGCAGGCTCGTGGGCCACGTCTACCTCTCGTCCCACCTCGTGGACCAGGCCATCTCCACGGTGGAGGGCTTCCCGGAAGAGCTCAGGCTCAACCTCCTCCACGTCCTCCTGGGCCACCACGGGCAGCTCGAGTACGGCTCGCCCAAGCTCCCCATGACCAGGGAGGCCATGCTGCTCCACATGCTCGACGACCTCGACGCGAAGCTCATCGGCTTTTCGTCCATCATCAACGCGACCCCCGACGAGGAGGAGTTCTCCTCGTACTCGGACGTCTACGGCAGGTACCTGTACACGCGGGCGATCGACGAGGACGGCACGTAGGCGGCTTTCCCGCACCGGGGACTGGCCGCAAGGGGAGGCACCATGAAAGGCAGGCTCAGCGAGAAGCACGGCCGGGCCCTGGTGAAGCTGGCCCGGAAAACCATCGAGGAGGGCCTGGGCGTGGCGCCGAAGGGAAGCGGCCCGGCGGACGCCCTCCTGGAAGACCCCGCCCTGGCGGAGAAGCACGGGGTCTTCGTGACCCTGACCAGCCGCGGAAACCTCAGGGGCTGCATCGGCTTCCTCGAGGGCCGGGAATCCGTCAGGGATGCCGTCAGGCACAACGCGCTGAACGCGGCCTTCAACGATCCCCGCTTCCCCCCGCTGCGGGCCATTGAGGCGGGGGAGGTCGCCATCGAGGTGAGCATCCTCACCGACCCCGAGCCCCTCGAGTACTCCGGCGCGGCCGACCTCAAGGCGAAGCTCCGGCCGGGCGTCGACGGGGTGATCATCCGCTCGGGCCGCCACGGGGCCACCTTCCTGCCCCAGGTGTGGGACCAGCTCCCGGGCACGGAGGATTTCCTGGGGCACCTCTGCCTCAAGGCGGGCCTGCGGGCGGACGCCTGGAAGCAGGGCGGCCTCGAGGTTTTCGTCTATCAGGTCCAGCATTTCGAGGAGGAGGCGTAGGGCTGGCCTCGCCCTGCCTTGCATGTAGTACCTGAAGGAGGAAAGACCGTCCAGGTCGTCACGGAGACAGGGCTTTCCCCCCCTGCCTCGCCTGCGGCTTCCCGAAGGGCAGGCCGGGTCGGGCGCAACAGGCCGCAAGGCCGTACTCCCCCCCTTCCCGCCTGCGGCAGCCTTCGACGCCCGTGCCTGTGCACAAAGAGGCCTTGATCCATCGATGAGATAGTGATACGACTTTGACAGGATAAAAGGCTGAAAAATCATAGGGGAATTCTTTATGGACATCAAGATCACGAAATGCGCTCCGGACAGGATGAGGCTCAAACCGGCGGACGAATCCAGACTGGGCTTCGGCCAGGTGTTCACGGACCACATGTTCACCGTCTCGTACCGGGCCGGCAAGGGCTGGCATGACGCCGCCATCGTGCCCTACGGGCCCATCGTCCTCGACCCCACGGCCATGTGCCTCCATTACGGCCAGGAGATCTTCGAGGGTTTGAAGGCCTATCGCGGAAAGGACGGGAGCATCTACCTGTTCCGGCCCCGGGAAAACATCAAGCGGATGAACTCCTCCGCGGAGCGGCTCTGCATGGCCACCATCGACCCTGACCTCTTCTTCGAGGGCATGAAGGAGCTCGTCCTTTTGGAGCAGGACTGGATCCCCCACGGTGCGGGGACCTCCCTGTACATCCGCCCCACCATGATCGCCACGGAGCCCGCCTTGGGCGTCCACCCGGCGAACCAGTACCTGTTCTTCATCATCGTCGGCCCGGTGGGGGCATATTACCCCGAGGGGTTCAGCCCCACGAAGATCTACGTGAGCGAGGAGTATGTCCGCGCGGTGCGCGGCGGCGTCGGGAACTGCAAGAACGCGGGCAACTATGCCGCCAGCCTCTACGCCAGCCAGCAGGCCAAGGACATGGGCTACACGCAGGTCCTCTGGCTCGATGCCATCGGGCGGGAGCACGTGGAGGAGGTGGGCACGAGCAACGCCTTCTTCGTGAGGAACGACGAGCTCTTCACCCCCCCGCTCTCGGGCTCGATCCTCCCCGGCGTCACCCGGGATTCGGTCATCCAGCTGGCCCGAAGCTGGGGTGTGAAGGTGACCGAACAGGCGCCGTCCATGAAAGAGATCGTTTCGTGGATCGCCGACGGGTCGCTGAAAGAGGCGTTCGCCTCGGGCACCGCTGCCGTGGTTTCCCCCATCGGCCAGATCTACTACCAGGGCAGGGAGCACCTCATCAACGGCGGCAGGACCGGGGCCCTGACGGAGCGCCTGTACACCGAGATCCTGGGGATCCAGTACGGGGAAAGGCCCGACCCCTTCGGCTGGCGGGTGAAGATCTCGGGCTGAACGCCCGCCTTCAACCCATTCTTTCATCCGTCGAAGAAAACGCGCCCCCTCGGCTGATCGACCGGCTGCCGGTGGTCTTCCCCCCCCCCGGGCGCGGTGCGCAGCCCCCTCTCAGGCAATGACCATCCACCGGTACTCCCGGACATGGTCAAGGAGCTCGAGGAGAATCTCCTGGCGCGCGGTGCCGCACGCCTTCATGGTGAAGATCATCCTCAGGTCCGCGGTCTTGCGCAGGGGGATGAGATCGAGGAGCGCCCCGGTCTCGACCTTCCTGCCGAAGGCTCTCGCGACCTTTTCCAGGTGGGAGAAGCGGATGGTGTACTCGCTGTGGTGGTGCAGCCTGATCTCCCGGGGGAACGAATCGAGCGCCAGGCCCTGCCCGAGCCAGGGCATGTCTGCCGGGATGACGGGGTCGCAGGAGTGCTCGGACAGGAAGGCGGGGATGCCCCTGCGGCAGATGGCCTCCACGAGCCTGATTGCGCCGGTGTTCAGGCTGAAGGGGCCTTCCCCGGGGATTTCGAGGCCGTATTCCCCCACGACCGCCGCCTCCCCGTCGAGGCTTACGGGGTAAAGCCCGGTGAGGGTGTCGAGGTCTCCCATGACCTCGTTGACGATCACCAGGTCGAGGCCGTTGAGGGCATCGATGATGCCGTGGGCGTCGGCGTTGACGGAAAAGACCTTCTGCAGCCAGGGTTTCAGGCAGATGCGCTGCCTGTGGAGGAGCCCCTTCGAGAGGTCGACCATGCACACCCGGGAGAGAAGGGAGCCGTACTTTTCGAGCAGGCCCCGCATGAGGCTGCCGTAGCCGCCCCCGAGCTCGCACACGACCGCGCCTTCCTTCAGGAGGCCCCGCCCCGTGAGGAAGTCCCCCACCATCACGCCGTAGCTCCGCGGCTCTTCCAGGGCGACGGCATAAGGGGAGCTCTCCTTCGCAAAGGATTCGCAGATGGTGAATTCCTTCAAGAGGTCGATCGGCTCCTCCCTGTGGAACCGGGTGGTGGAATTCGCACTCGTCATGGGAGTCCCTGTATACCGCTTTTCCCGGGAGGTGTACAGAATCAACGCGGGTTGACTTGCTTCTTCCCTTTGGGGTAATGCGAAGGGAAGTTCAGGGAGGTGACGGTTATGCTCAAAACCATGAATGCCGGTATTCTGTGCGCTCTCCTGCTCCTGTGCCTTTCATCCGCGACCTGGGCCGCCCCCCAGGGCGGATCCCTCACGTGGGTGGCGGACGCGGCCGAAAAGGTGCTCCCCTCGGTGGTGAACATCTCCTCCACCAAGAAGGTCAAGGTCGCCTCTCCTTTTGCCAACGACCCCTTCTTCAGGAACTTCTTCGGCGACGGCATGCCCCAGGAGCGCATCCAGAGGTCTCTGGGCTCGGGGGTCATCGTGTCCAGAGACGGCTACATCGTGACCAACAACCACGTGGTGGGCGACGCCGACGTGGTGGAGGTGCGGCTGGCGGACGAGCGGGTGTTCACCGCGAAGCTCATCGGCGCGGACCCGAAAAGCGACGTGGCCGTGATCAGGATCGACGCCAGAAACCTCCCCGTGGTCAGGCTCGGAGACTCCTCGAAGCTCAAGGTGGGGAACTTCGTCATCGCCGTGGGCAACCCCTTCGGCCTCGAAGGCACGGTGACCCACGGGATCATCTCCGCCCTGGGCCGCACGGGCCTGAACATCGGGGTCGACTACGAAAACTTCATCCAGACCGACGCCCCCATCAACCCGGGCAACTCCGGCGGCGCCCTTGTGAACACCGAGGGCGAGCTCATCGGGATAAACACCGCCATCCTCTCGGGGTCCGGCACGAACGTGGGCATCGGGTTCGCCATCCCCGTCAACCTTGTCATGAACATCGTCAGGAGCATCGAGAAGACCGGCAAGGTCGTCCGGGGCTGGATGGGGGTCACGGTCCAGGAGGTCACCCCGGCCATCGCCAAGGCCATGGGCCTTGCGGCCCCGAAGGGCGCACTGGTGGCCGAGGTCGCGAAGAACTCCCCCGCGGCCAGGGCAGGGATCAGGCAGGGCGACATCCTCGTGGCCATCGACGGCAACGAGGTGAGGGACGCCTCGGCCATCCGGCTCTTCATCTCCCAGGTGGCGCCGGGGACCCGGGTGCCCGTCAGGGTCCTCCGCGACGGCAAAGCGTTCACCGTGAACGTGACCATGGGCGACCTCGCCAAAGCAGAGGTCGCCGAAGCAAAGTACACGGTCAGGGACAACCGGTTCCTGGGGGGGGCCACCTTCACGGAGCTGTCCCCGGCCGTACGGGAGTCGCTGGGGATCGCCTCCACGGTGCGCGGGGTCGTGGTCTCCGGGGTGCAGGCGGGCTCGGCGGCCCAGAGCATGGGCCTCGGACCCGGGGACGTGATCCTCGACCTCAACGGGGTGAAGACCCCCGGCCTGCCCGAGCTCAAACAGGCCCTCAAGAAAATGGAAGGGAGAAAGGCCGCGGTCACCCTGTTCCGGCAGGGCATGATCATGACGCTCACCCTCGTGAGATAGCGGAAACCCGGGGAGCCCTCGAAGGCTCCCCCTGACCCTTCCCCGCCACGGGGAAGCCCCGGGAGAAAAACACGTGCGCGCGGTGATCCAGAGGGTTGCGAAGGCGTCGGTGGCAGTGGACGGCTCCGAGGTTTCGCGGATAGGCCCCGGCCTGTGCTGCCTCATCGGGGTGGAAGCGGGCGACGGCCCCGGCGACGTCGCCTACATCGCCCGCAAGATCTGCTCCCTGCGGATCTTCGACGACGGGTGCGGGGTCATGAACCTCGACGTGGGCGAGGCAGAAGGGGAGATCCTCCTGATCTCCCAGTTCACCCTGCTGGGAGACGCCCGCAAGGGCAGGAGACCTTCCTATTCTTCCGCGCAGGACCCCGAAGGGGCATCGGCCGTCTTCGAGCAGGTTGTGGCCGCGGTCTCGTCCCTGCACGGGGGCACCGTCGTTACGGGGAGGTTCCAGACCACGATGGACGTGGACCTCCTCAATCACGGCCCGGTGACGATCCTCCTGGACAGCAGAAGGCTTTTCTGAGCCCCCTACTTGAAGGTGTTTATCCTTTCCAGGAGCTTGTCTTCGGGCATGGCCCCCACGATGTCGCCCACCTTCTGACCGTTCTTGAACACGAGCAGGTTGGGGATGGACCGGATGCCGAAGCGGGAAGCGGTCTGGGGGTTGCCGTCCACGTCGAGCTTGGCAAAGACGATGTCCCCCTGCGCCTTTTTGGCCAGGTTCTCGATGATGGGGCCGAGCATCCTGCAGGGGCCGCACCACTGGGCCCAGCAGTCCACGACCATGAAGGGGTACTTCGCCACCGCCGCGTCAAGGTCGGCGTCGCTCAGGGTGATGGGGTGGTCCGGGTTGTCAACGAATTTGTCCTCGCTCATGCCTGTCTCCTTTGTCATAGAGTATATCAGTGAGGGCTCCAGGTGGAATAGCTCGTCCCCTTCAGGCCGTCGATGTACTGCTCTGCCGCGAAGGCCGCCGTGGCCCCGTCTCCGCAGGCGGTCACCACCTGGCGCAGCAGTTTCCTCGTGCAGTCCCCGCAGGCGAAGATCCCCGGTGCCGAGGTCCGCATGGCCTCGTCGGCCGTGACGAACCCCTGCTCGTCGCACTGGACGACCCCCTTGAGGAAGGCGGTGTTGGGGATGTTCCCCGTGAAGATGAACACCCCTTCGACCTCCAGGGTCTGCTTTCTGCCCGGGTCTCTCACGTCGCTCACCCTTAAGGACTTCACCACCCCGTCCCCTACGACCTCGTCCACCACGCTGTTCCAGAGGAAGGCCATCTTTTCGTTCGCCAGGGCCTTTTCCTGGAGGGTCTTGTCCGCCCGCAGGCGGTCCCTGCGGTGGATGAGGGTGACCTTGGCCGCGAACCGGGTGAGGAAAAGCGCCTCCTGCACCGCGGCATTGCCCCCGCCCACCACGGCGACGTGGGAGTTGCGGAAGAAAGGCCCGTCGCAGGTGGCGCAGTAGGAAACGCCCTTGCCGGTGAACTCCTGCTCGCCCGGCACGTTCAGGTGGGCGTATTCCGTGCCCGTGGCCACGATGAGGGCAAGGGCGTCATACTCGCCGCCCGAGGTCCTCACCCGCCACGCGCCGGATCCCCCCGCCTCGACCCGCTCGACGGAGGAGACGTCGCTCTCCACGATCTCGAGGCCGAAGGACACGGCCTGCTCCCTGAAGCGCTCCACCAGGTCGAAGCCGCTGATCCCGCCGGGGAAGCCCGGGTAGTTCTCCACCAGGTCCGTGGTGGTGATCAGGCTGGGGCTGACCTGGCTCGTGAGCATGAGCGTCCGGAGCTTGGAGCGGCAGGCGTAGATCCCCGCCGTCAGGCCCGCCGGCCCTGAGCCGATGATGATGATGTCGTGCATGCGCCCTTCCTTGTCGTTTTACGGCACCTTGCCGCGCTGTTTCTTTTCTTCCGCCATATCGATGGGCTTTTCTGTCCGCAGCGTTTTTTTCTCTGGCATATTGTATCCCTTTCCTGTCCTGTTTTTCAACAGCGCGTGTGGGGCAGATCGAAACCCGGGGCTCACCACGGGCTGTCAAGCCTTGATTTTTTCACAATCTCCAGTAGTATGGTTACCATACATGAGGGAATGTTTTCCCGGGGGACAAATATGAAGAGGTTTCTTGCCATATTGACGGGCCTCCTGGTGCTCCTGCCGGGGGTGTGCGGCGCGAGCGGCTACTTCCTGGTAAATTACGGCATCGGGGGAAGGGTCGACGAGCCGAGCCTGGGCGTGGAGCTCGGCGGCATCGTTCTTTCCGACTATCATCCCTCGGGAGGGGCGCTGAGCTTCGGCGTGGGGGTGAGCGTGGCGGACACCGACGACGATCCCCCCTCGGCACCGAAAGCCTCCTCCCTCGACCTGGCGAACCTGTCTTCGTACGATGACGGAAACGAGCAGGAGATCGCCGTCGTCTTCGGGGGGGAGCTCTCCCCGGCCCTCTTCGCCGTGGCCGGGCTCGGCTACTCCACCCAGGACACCGTCACCCTGGGCACGAGCGGCGGAACGCTCTACAAGAGGGATTCCGACACGGATAAGAACGCCACGTTCATGCTCGGCCTGCGCTATGTCATCGAAGGCCTGAACCTCGGCCTCGGGTTCCACACCAGGCGGGGCATCATGGCCGGGGTGGGCATCGCCTTCTGATTTCACCCGTGTTGAACGACGTGGACAGGGGAAGCGATGCACCGTCTCCTCGCGCCTGTGACGCCCCTCATCGCCAGAATCGCCGGAGGGGCGGCCGGGACCGCATAGTGCCCTGGCGCCTCCTGCTCTTGGCCTGTCTCCTCGCTGCATCCCTCCTCGAGACATCCTGCGCCGGGATGTGGGGCTACAGGCGCATGACCGACCAGGCGAGGGCCGACCTCCTGGGCGGCAGGTTCGAAGACGCCCTCGCCGTGTTTCCCGAGAAGCGCGCCCGGGGCAGGAGCGAGGTGCTCGTCCGGCTCGAGCGCGGCATCCTGTTCCAGCAGCTGGGCCGGTACGACGACAGCTCCGGGGAGTTTCACCTGGCCGTCTCGAAGATGCGGCAGTATGAGGACCGCGCCTTGATCTCCGCCTCGAAGACGGCCGCCCAGGCCGGGTCCCTTCTCCTCAACGAGCAGGTGAAACCCTACGAGGGGGAAGACTTCGAGAAGATCCTCGTCCACGCCTACAACGCCTTGAACTATCTCATGAAAGGGGACCTCGAAGGCGCCCGGGTGGAGATCCGCAACGCCTACACCCGCCAGACCGAGCTCGCCGAAAAGCATGAGAAGGCCCTCGGGAAGGCCCGCGAGGAGAACCCCCCGGTGAGCTGGGAGGATGCGTTCCAGCGGGCGGACAAGGCCAGGTACGAAGGCCTCCGGGATAAGGCGGGGGACGTGCGGAACATCTACCGGAACGCCTTTGCCAGCTACCTCTCGTCCCTGGTGTACGAGCTGGGCGGGGAGGATGACGAGGCCTACATCGACCTGAAGAAGGGCATCGAGGCGGCGCCCTGGTCCAGGGAGATCCAGCGGGACCTCATCCGCATGAGCAGGAGGCTGAACATACCCGCCGACACCGGGAAGCTCGAGGCCGCGTACGGCAAAGGGGACCGGGACTACGGCAGGGGCATCGACGTCTTCGTCATCTTCCAGCAGGGGGCGGCCCCGGAAAAAGAGGCGCTGAACCTGCCCATTCCCCTGTCCCGGGGGGGCCTGGCCTTTGCCAGTCTGCCCGTGTATGCCTTTTCCCCCGCGTCCCGCATCCGCGGGGAGGTCGCCTGGGACACCCGGTCCTGCGAGACATCCACCCTGTGCGATATCGAGGCCGTCGCCTCGAGGTGCCTGCTCGACCAGTTCCCCATCCTCTTCGCCAAGCAGGTGGCCCGCTCATACCTCAAGGGACGCATGACCGGCAACCTTTCCCGCGAGTACGGCGCGGCGGGGGCCCTGGGCGGGACGCTGGCCGCCCTGTTCACCGAGGGGGCCGACCTGAGGTCGTGGGCCATGCTGCCCGGGGAGATCCAGGTGGCCAGGGTCTTCGTGCCGGAAAGAACCGGCACGCTGAGCATAAAGGCCCTGCCTTCGCACGGGGAGGAGCACGTGATCATACCGGAAAAAACCAGGCATCTGATCGTCCTGTGCAGGGCGACGGATGCCGGGCTGTCGATCAGGACAAAAGCTTATTGAACAGGAGGAGCATATGACCAGGGGGAAAAGAGTGCTGTGGCTGGCGGTCCTGCTTCTGGCGGCGTGTGCGGGGACAGCCCCCAACGTCCTTTACGTCCAGGCGGGGCCCGGGGGGCTGAGTTCGAAGCAGGTGGAGATCAACGACAAGTGGCTGGCCAGGACCCTGAGCTTCGGCGAGGTGACCGTCCGGCCGCTCGGGCTGGGCTCGTCCATGGAGGTCCAGGTGGCCGTGCAGAACACGGGCTCGAGGAACGCGTATTTCGAATACCGTTTCCTCTGGTACGACGCGGCGGGGTCCGAGACTTCCACCATCACGAACTGGATACCCGCGTACCTCGGGTCGGGGGAGTCGCGCGGGTTCAAGTCAACGGCCCCGGGCCCCGATGCGGCGGGCTTCAGGTTCATGGTCAGAAAGCAGCAGGCCGTCACCCACACGGGCTCATAATCCACTGAAGGAGGAGCGTTCTCATGAAACGGATCACGGGAAGTCTACTGGTGCTCATGGCGGTTTTCTTTTTCGCGGGGTGCGCCTCGGCGCCGCAGGTGTCCTACGGGAACCCCGAGCAGGTGGAGACGGTGACCTCGGACTTCGGGTCCACGGACCTCCAGATGATCGCGGAAAAGATGGTGAACTCCCTGCTCGCCTCGCCGGTCCTTTCCTCGGGCGCCCGGCCCGTGTTCTATGTCCACCGGGTCAGGAACATGACCGACGAGCACATCGACACCAGATCCATCACGGACAAGATGCGCGTGACGCTCCTGAAGTCGGGGCGGGTCCGCTTTTCCGCGGTGGGCGAGGTGAACGACGAGATCCTCAAGCAGCTCGAGTACCAGTCCAGATCGGGGGTGGTGGACCCGGCCACGGCGAGGTCCGCGGGCAGCCAGGTGGGCGCCGACTACTTCATGTTCGGGGAGATCTCCTCCATCAGGAAAGCCGCGGGCAGGGTGGAGGACGTGTACTTCAAGTTCACCCTGAACCTCGTGAACATCAAGACCGGGCTCATCGAGTGGGCCGACGAGAAAGAGATCCGGAAAGAGGCGAAACGGCCCCTCATGGGAAGCTAGGGGGTTTTCCCCGGAGGGCCGGCGAAACGGGGTCTTTTGTGCGTGAGCGGTCACAGGCACGGAGCTTTTCCGGGCAGGGGCCGCGGGACCGCTCCCCCGTCCCTGCGGGAAGCCTGAACCCCCGTGCCGGGAAGGCTTCCGGGCCTTGCCGGCAGGCCCCGGGACCGCGTCCATGTTGCGCTTGACGGGGCCGGGAGAAACAGATACAAAGCAGGGCAAAGAATTCTGGAGGGCTGAGCATGATGTGGGAGGGCAAACTCGAAAAGATCACGAGCAGGACGGTTCCCCTCTATGCCTTGATCGTCATCCTGGTGATCATCGCCGATCCCACCTGGACCTCCTGCCTGATCGGCATCATACCCGTGATTGCGGGCGAGGCCCTGCGCTTCTGGGCCACCGGCCACCTGAGGAAGAACGCCGAGCTCACCACCTCCGGCCCCTACGGGCACATCCAGTCGCCCCTGTACCTCGCGAGCTACGCCATCGCCACCGGCCTGTGCATCATGGGCAACAGCGCCCCCATCTGGATCATCATGACCCTCGTGTATTTCCTGACCTACATCCCCAGGAAAAAGGAGCGGGAGTGGGGGCGCCTGGAGAAGCTTTTCGGGGAGGATTTCCAGCACTACAAGAGCGCGGTGCCCTACATGTTCCCCCCCCGCATCGAGCCTTACCCGCAGGGGGCCAAGCACCTCTGGTCCTTTGCCGCCTCCATCGAGAACACCGAGCACCAGACCGCCATCGCGGTCTTCCTCATCGCCTTCTTCATCTTCGTCCGCGTCCTGGTGTAAAGCTCGGAATCGGGGGCCTTGAGAACCCCCCTGCCGGACCGTATCCTATGCACTAGAGGGTGCAATGGCAGTGCATGGAAGGGGCTGCCCCGGGTGCGGGGGAGCTTGCGGCGGGGAAGACAGGTTCTGCAGGGTCTGCGGCCGTTCGCTGGCCGCGGAGGCTTCCTTCCCCGAGCGCCGGCACGTCACCGCCATGTTTTCCGACCTGTGCGGCTACACCGCACTTGCCGGGCGCCTGGAGCTGGAGGATCTCAGGGCCTTCATGGACCCCATCTTCCACGAAGCCGCCCGCATCATCGAATCCTTCGGCGGCACGGTGGAAAATTTCCTGGGCGACGCGGTCCTCGCCCTGTTCGGCGTCCGCCAGGCCCGCGACGACGACCCTGTCCGGGCGGTCAGGGCCGCTTTCCTGCTCCACGGCTTCGTGAGGGACGAGTGCCGGCTCGCCATGCACACGGGCATCCATTCGGGCACCGTCCTGGTGCACCGCGGGCGCCCGGGAACGCTCATCCCGCGGGCCCTGGGCCTGCCCATCAACATCGCCGCGCGGCTCTCCGGCCTCGCATCCCCAGACGAAATCCTCCTGGGGGGCGGCTCCGTGCCCGGGGCCGGGCGCTTCTACACCACCGAGCCCCTGGGCGCAAAGAGCATAAAAGGCCTGGCGTTCCCGGTGGCGGTACACCGGGTCGTGTCCCCGGCAGCCGCCCTTTCGGCCCCGGGAGAGGGCGGAGAAACCGGCGGCGCGGTTTCGGGACAGGGCTCCGTGCAGTCCGTCCCCGCCCGGGCCTTTCCCCTCGCCGAGTAACGGGGTCCGGCACCGGGATATTTGCCCTGCGTACACATTCCCCACCGGAATCTTTCCCGGGATATAGGCCCCCCCAGACATTCCCCGCCCGGGCCTTTCCCGGGATATTTCCCCTTCATATTTTCCCCCGTCTTCTCGATACGGGGGCTATGGCTGCAGGCAGCGCGCCTGCCTCGTTCTTTGACAACCGAGCGGGCATGCCATGTGTGTTCTTTGCACCCAGAGAACAGACATGGGTAAAAGAGCACCTGAACACCGCTTTCGCATACGGAAAAATTTCATTCGGAGAACGCTATTGACCGGCATCCACGACCATCACCGGGCGTTCTCCCCCGCACGCCAAACCACAGGCAACTGTGGGACGGAAAGCCACGGGTCCGTTTCCATCGGGGTGACGGACAGCCGGGTTGCCTCCTTCAGCGCCACACCATGGGCAACCATGGGCCGGAAAGCCACGGGTCCGCAAGAGTGCGCGGATGGCCGGGCCGCCTGAAAAGGATTCACCAGCACAGCTTCTCTAGCCACACCAGGGGCGACCCTGGGTCGGAAAGCCACGGGTCCGCGGAGGCGCGGACAGCCGGGTTGCCTGGAGAACCTCATTCAGAAAGGAGTCTCGATGTACGTTAGGAAGACCTTTGCCGCCCTCTGTATGCTCGTACTGCTTGCACTCCCCCGCATGGGGGTGGCCGCATTGACCCCCCTGACCGACATCGAACTGAACGGTGTCACCGGTCAGGCAGGGATCGAGGCTGACGCGATGGCGGAAGCCCCGTCTCGCATGAGCTTCGACAATCACTTCGAGCGCATCTCCCTCATGAACGGCCTGTTCACCCTGGGAGAGGTGACGGTTCAGGGCGCCATCGAAACGGGAAACACCAGCAGCATGGCCGTGAGCCGGGTTTCCGGCTCCTCCCTAGCCGGCCTGGCCGGTATGGGAATCATGGGCTTCGGAATGACCGGCCTCGGGGTGATGAGCATCGGAACCCATCACATCGATGCCGTCATGGACATCGACCGCCTCTCCATCGGCGCCATCTGCATCGGTGGGGGTCTGACGGGGCCGAGCCTCGGCAGTATCGACATCAGGGGGATGCATACCGAGATACGAGGTACCATCTCCATCGCCGTGCGCTAGCGCTTCAGGCCGCTCTTTTACCCCGCTCCTCACTGGCGTGAAAGCCGGTACTTCCTCACCTCGTCCACCTCGATCCTGCGCGAGCTGCGCACGGGGTTGATGTCGATGCCCCCCCTCCTGGTGTAGAACAGGGCGACCGTGAGCTCCCCGGGCCGGCACCTCTCGAGGATGTCCTCGTAGATCCGCCCGCAGCACTCCTCGCCGAACCCCGCGTGCGAGCGGTAGGAGCAGAGGTAGCGGAGAAGGGGGGCGGGCTCTATCCGGGGGCCCCGGTACTTCACGAGCGCACTGGCCCAGTCGGGCTGGAGGGTGACGGGGCAGGACGTCCTGAGCAGGTGGGAGTGCAGGGCTTCGTCCGCGTGACCGGCCCCCGCGGACAGAATGCCCGGGTCGACCTCCCCCCCTTCGGGGATGCGGACCTCGAGGCCGTCGATGCAGGTTCCCGGCAGGGCCGGCTCCCAGGCGTGCGTAAGGTCAAGGACGCGGACCTCGATCCAGGGGGTCTCGAGGATTCCCACCAGATCCGCAGCGACCGTTTCCCTCACCTCGTCCCCGCCCGAAAACCGGGCGTTCGACAGGCCGCCCAGGTAGAGCTTCAGGGACTTCGACTCCACGATGTTCTTGCTCTCCGCCGGGTAGGCGAGCTCGAGCACGGCCGCGACCGGCTTGCCCGCGGGGTCCAGCCAGGAGAGCTCGTAGCACCGCCACAGGTCGAACCCCAGCAGGTCTCCCCCGGATGGGCCCCGGGGTATGGGGCAGAGGACCCCGGGATCGTACCCCTTCGGCACGGCCGTTTTTTTCCCAAGGGGCAGGTCCCTCATGCCAGGTACTCCGTGGGGTCGAGGCCCTGAGCGTGGCCGAGGGCCTCCTTCCTCTCGAGGCAGGTGGCGCACGTGCCGCAGTGCTTCCCGCCGCCCCTGTAGCAGGAGTAGGTCAGGGAGAAGTCGAAGCCGAGCTTTCTCCCCAGCCTGGCGATGCCCCCCTTGTCCCGGGAGGCGAAGGGGGCCAGGATCTCCACCTTCGCGAAGGTCCCTTCGGCGGCCGCCCGGGACATGGCCTGGGTGAAGCTCTCCCTGCAGTCGGGGTAGATGGGGTGGTCCCCGCCGTGGGATGCGATGAGGACCGTCGGGATGCGGTGGTTTTCCGCGTAGCCCACGGCGATGGAGAGCATGATCCCGTTCCTGAAGGGCACCACGGTGGAGGAGATGCTGTCCTGCCCGTAGGGGCCGTCCGGGATCTCCTCGCCGGAAGCCAGGAGCGACGAGCTGAAGAGCCTGTTCACGAAGGGGAGCTCGATCCGGGTCAGGGCCGCGCCGTAGCGCCCGGCCAGCTCGCGGGCCATCCGGTACTCCTGCCGGGCGTGCCGGGAGCCGTAGTCGAAGTGGAGGGCGTGCAGGGCGTCATACTCCCCGCGGGCCCACGCCAGCAGCACCCCCGAATCCATGCCGCCCGAAAGGAGGATCGCCGCGGCCTTCATCACACCCCCCTTTCGATGTCACGGGCAAGGACGTGGAGCCTCGCGCTCATCCGGTACCCCTGCTCCACGCAGTAGGAGAACACCTCGCCCATGCCCCTGAGCTGCTCTTCCCTCGTGGCGCCCAGGGGCATGAGATACACCCGGTCGCGGTCTATCCCGTGGCGCTCGACGAACCCCTTTACCGCTTCCCTCCAGTCCCCGATGCCGGCCAGGAACTTGAAGAAGTCGATCCTCTCCATGCCCCGGGGGTCGAACCGCCACTGACCGTCCACGAGCTTCGGGCTGCACACCACGAGGGCTTCGCTCAGCGGGGGTATCCCGACCTTGCCGCTCGTTTCGTACTGGATTGCCCGGCCCTTTTCCCTGAGCGCCCGGTGAAGCTCGCCGAGGCCGCTCTCCCACTGGAGAAAGGGTTCTCCCCCCGTGACCACCACCCGAGGCGGGGAATGACGCATCAGCAGGTCCATGATTTCGCCCACGGCCATCTCCTGGCCCCTCTCGAGGGCGTAGGGCGTGTCGCACCAGGCGCACAGAGGCTCAACGCAACCGGAGAGGCGGACGAACGAGGCGGGCAGGCCGATCCACGGGCCTTCGCCCTGGAGGGAATGAAAGATTTCCGAAACGAGGAGGGTGCCCTGGCCGACCGGTGTGCTCTTCTTCATCGTCTTTTCCATCCGCCTTTCCCGGGAAAGGCACATGAGGGATAATTTTTAAGCGGGATGCCTCTCGTCCGCTCTTATGGTCATTATACATTCCCGGGGGGCGCGTCAAGCAGGAGTGATCGTTCGCATGGCCTCGCCGCCGCGATCCGGGCGGCGGGATACGAGCCGGGAGAGGCGTCAAGAAGGAGTCCGCGTTCGCACCGCGGCAGATTCCGGCTTTGCTTCGGGCTCGAATTCTGTTAATGGGGGGGAGAACCACACGAAAACATTTCATACAGGGAGACCGCATGAAGATTATCGATGAGGCGATGCAGCGCGGAGACAAGACCTTGAGCGAATTCGACTCCAAGAAGGTCCTGGAGGCGTACTCCATCCCGGTCACGAAGGAATTCATTGCAAAAAGCCTGGACGAGGCGAAGAAGTTCGCCCAGGAGATCGGATATCCCGTGGTTCTCAAGGGCCACTCCAGCAAATTGACCCACAAGACCGAGCTCAACATGATCGAGCTCAACCTCAAGGACGCCTCCGCCGTGGAAACCGCGTACAAGGCCCTCGAAGAGCGGGGCAAGGGCGAACTCGAAGGCGTGCTCGTGCAGCAGATGATCAAGGGCGAGCGGGAGTTCGTGGCGGGCCTCATCCGCGACCCGCAGTTCGGCCCCTGCGTCATGTTCGGCCTGGGGGGCATCTTCACCGAGGTCCTCAAGGACGTCACCTTCCGGGTGGCCCCCCTCGAGAAGCGCGACGCCCTGGAAATGATGGACGAGATCAAGGCCAGAAAGCTCCTGGACAACTTCCGGGGCAAGCCCGCCGTGAACCGCGAGATCCTGGCCAGTGCCCTCATCAACCTGGGGAAAATCGGCCTGGAGATCCCGGAGATCGCGGAGATCGACATCAACCCCATGATCATCAACAACGACGTGCCCGTGGCGGTGGACGCCCTCGTGGTGCTCAAGGACCGGAAACAATAAGCTTCACGCCCGGACAGCCGCTGCCGCGCAACGCGCTCCTCATGGCCCCCATGGTGGACCTGAGCCACGAGCCGTTCCGGCAGCTCGTCCGCTCCTACGGGGGGTGCGACCTCTTCTACTCCGAGATGCTCAACTCCCGGATCGTGCCCGCCGAGAGCCCGGAAACCTCGCTGTACCTGAGGTGGTCCACCCTGGACGACCTCGTCTTCCAGGTCCTGGGCAGCGACCCCGTAAAGATGGCCCTCGCCTCGGAGAAGCTCGTGGGCTACGGCCCCCGGGGGGTCGACGTCAACATGGGGTGCCCGCTGAACAAGGTCACGGTCCACGGCTGGGGGGCGGCCCTCATGAAGGACCCCGCCAGGGCCTCCGAGGTCTTCTCCGCGGTGAGGAGGGCGGTGCGTGGCGTGCCCCTGTCCGCGAAGGTCCGCATCGGCTACCGCCTCGACCGGGAATACCTCCTCGACTTCGCCTCCATGCTCCAGGAGGGAGGGGCCGATTTCCTGGTGCTCCACGCCCGGACCGCGCCCGACGGCATGTCGAGGTTCGCCCGGTGGGAGTACATTGCCTTCCTCAAGGAGAAGCTCTCCATCCCGGTGGTGGGGAACGGCGACATCAAAAGCCCGGCCGACGCGCTCAGGATGCTGAAGGAGACGGGCTGCGACGGGGTGATGATCGGCAGGCAGGCGGTGATTCGGCCCTGGATCTTCCGGGACATCAAGGCGCTGCTCGCGGGGCTCCCCCTGGAGGAAAAGCCCGATCTCGAGGAGGCCATCTCGAGGCTCATGGACTTTCTCGACGCCTTCTTCCCCCCGGACGTGTCCCTCAAGCGGTTCAAGACCGCCCTGCCCTGGCTGGCCGGGAGCCTCACGTTCGGCCACCACCTCGCCAAGGAGGCGTGCAGGGCCGTCCACATGGCGCAGGCCAGGCAGGTCGTCCACGACCTCTTCGCCCGGGGCATCTCCTAGGCCCACGCGAAAGGACCGGAGACCGGCCGCCGCCGCAGCGCCCGAAGGGTCTTGCGCTTTTTCGTGCCAGCCGGTAATATATGGGGAGATTGCGTCTGCGGTTTCCGACGGGCAACCTCATTACTTTCATCGCGAGGAGAGGGGTATGAAACAGCTGGATCTCATGAAAGAACTGAAGGTCTCTTCACCGAACTCCATCATCATGCTCGTCATGGACGGCCTCGGCGGGCTCCCGGGCGAAGCGGGCCTCACGGAGCTCGAAACCGCCAGGACCCCGAACCTGGACGCCCTTGCGAAGGGCTCGATGCTCGGCCTGTCGACGCCCATTGCGCCGGGCATAACCCCGGGGAGCGGACCGGGCCACCTGGGCCTCTTCGGCTACGACCCCCTCGAGTTCCCCATCGGCAGGGGCGTGCTCGAAGCCCTGGGCATCGGGCTCACGCTCACCCCCACCTGCGTGGCGGCCCGGGGCAACTTCTGCTCCCTGGACCCCATGAGCGGCGTCATCACGGACCGCAGGGCCGGCCGCATCGCCACGGAAAAATGCGCGGAGCTCGTCAAAAAGCTCTCGGTCATCAGGATCGAAGGGATAAACATCACCATCGAAGCGGTGAAGGACTACCGCTTCGCCCTGATCTTCGACGCGCCGGACCTCTCCGACAAGCTCACCGAGTCCGACCCCCAGAGGGTCGGGGCAAAGCCGCTGCCGGTCGAAGCCCTCGCCCCCGAGGCGAAGGTCACCGCAGCGCACTTCAACGAGTGGCTGAAAAAGGCCTTCGAGATCCTCAAGGGCGAGCACCCCGCCAACGGGTGCACCCTGAGGGGCATCGCCAAGGACCCGGGCCTTCCCTCCTACGCGGACATCTACGGGCTCAAGGCCTGCGCCATCGCCACCTACCCCATGTACAAGGGGCTCGCCAGGCTCGTGGGCATGGACGTGCTCGACGCGGGCGACACCATCGCCACCGAGGTCGAAACCCTCAAGGCCAACTGGGACAGGTACGACTTTTTCTTCTTCCACGTGAAGAAGACCGACTCCGCCGGCGAGGACGGCAACTTCGACGCCAAGGTGAAGGTCATCGAGGAGACCGATGCGGTCATCCCCGAGATCCTGGGCCTGAACCCCGACGTGCTTCTCATCACCGGCGACCACTCCACGCCGTCGGCCATGAAGGCCCACTCCTGGCACGAGCTGCCGGTCCTGCTCTTCTCGAAGCGCTACCTGCGCAAAGACGGCGTGACCTCCTTCGGCGAGACGGCGTGCATCCAGGGCGGCCTGGGGCACATCAGGCACGCCGACCTCATGCCGCTCGCCATGGCGCACGCCGACAAGCTCACCAAGTACGGCGCCTAGCGCCCCGGCACAGCGGGGGGAAACCGGCCGGGGGGAGGGCCTCGAGATCGCGCACGCCCCCAAGTTCCCGGTGCTCACCAGGCCCCTGGCGCGGGGCGGCCCGAGGTCCGGGGTTTCGAAGGTGACTAGGAACCCGTAGAGTACGTGGCGTACCCTGCCGCGGGGCGGTTCGGGGTTTCGAAGGGGCTTGCGCACCGGTGATCCTGGCCTGCCCGGCCTCGATCACCGGCCTGAAAGAACGCCCTTGTGCCCTTATTTCAGGGGCAGGTTGAAGGAAAGCCCGTAGGCCATCTCCCGCTTGCCCGAGGGGTCGGTGAAGCTGTAAAGCACCGGCCTGATCTCGTAGAAGCCGAAGACCATGCCGCAGAGCATCCCGATGGCAGCACCCTGGACGATCCGTTCCATGTGGTCGCCCGGGTGGTCCATGAAGGCCAGCGTGGCCGTTCCCGCCAGCGCCCCGATGCCCGCCCCCACCAGGCTGTCGTAGAGCACGACGTCGAGGGAGGGGTTGTCGGGCCCGGCCGCCGGGGAGGAGCAGGGGAACGCGGCGACCGCGAGGACGAATGCCAGTATGGTGACGAGCTTCTTCATGCCTTTTCCTTTAACCTCCTTTTCATCCTGTTTGCCAGGTCTTCGGGGTGGAGCTCGAAGCACTTGAGGCAGACGTCCGAGGGCCCGGACGGCGGGAACCCGCGGATGCCCATGGGCACGAGGTCGACGGCCAGGCCGTTCGTGGAGGCGAGATAGGCGATCTGGGAGGCGAGCCCCGAGACGCTCAGGTGGTCCTCCACCACGAAGACCGGCCCCCTGGCCGCCCCTTCCCTGATCTCGCCTGCGTCCAGGGCGAAGGGGCAGGAGACGCCCACCACCTCCACCTCGATGCCGTCTGCCTTCAGCGTCTCCCAGGCCTTGACGGCCGCCGCGCTCATGGCGCCCAGCGCGAAGATGGTGGCCATGCCCCCGGGCCTCAGGTGGTGCGCCCTGCCGTAGGTGAACTTCCCGTCGGCAAAGATCTCGCGGCCGTGGATGTCCGTGAGCACCGGGGTCTTCGAGCGCCCCACCCCGATCATGGCGTTGCCCGGCGTGCTCAGCGCCCACGCGGCCGCGAGGTACGCCTCGTTGGGGTCGATGGGGATGACCACGGAGAAGCCCTCGAGGTTCCGGAGAAGGCCCAGGTAGTCGACGCACTGGTGGGTCTTGCCGTCCTCGCCCACGTCGATTCCCAGGTGGGTGCAGAAGAGCTTCAGGTTCGCCTTGTTGATGGCGTTGAGCCGCTGCTGGTTGTACGTCTCGTCGATGCCGAACATGCCGAAGTCGGCGAACACGCTGACGACCCCCCGGGTGGAGGCGGCTCCCGCCATGGCGGCGGTGTGGTGCTCGGAGATGCCGGCCTGGAAAAAGTTGCCCGGGAAGGCCTTCATGAAGGCGTCGGTCTTCACGGAGCCCGCCAGGTCGCAGTCGAACACCGCGAAGGGGACGCCCCCGCTGCCCGCGGCCGTGTCGAGGAGGGCGGCGCCCAGGGCGGAGCGGTTGTCCGTGAGCACGTCCTTCGCATACAGCTTCGAGGGGATCGCCGTGAGCACGGGAAAAGGCCAGGGTGCCCGGGAAGCGCACGAAGAGACGGGCTCCTTCCGCAGGGCGGCGAGCGTCTCGAGGGGCCACTCCAGGTGAAGCTCGGGCAGGGCCTTCTCCATCTCCGCCCTGTTGAGGGGCCTGCCGTGGTAGTCGGCCTTGTTTTCCATGAAGCTCACGCCCTTGCCCATGACCGTGTGCGCGATGATGGCGTACGGCGCGCCTTCGTCCTGCGACGCCCGGGTGACCGCCCGGTGCAGGGCCTTGAAGTCGTGGCCGTCCACCTCGACGACCGTGAAGCCCGCCTCCGCATACTCCCGCGGGAGGTCCTGGGGCATGATCTCGTGGCGCGACCCGGAGATCTGCAGGCCGTTGTCGTCGATGATGACCGTGATGCTGCTGAGCCCGTACTTGCGGATGAAGCGCCTGGCCTCTGCGATCTGGCCCTTCTGCTGCTCGCCGTCGCCCATGACCACGAACACCTTCCCGGGGGTGTTCTTCACCCGGGCGGCCACCGCGTAGCCGCAGGCCACGGACAGGCCCTGGCCGAGGTTGCCCGTGCCCCAGGGCACGCCGGGCACGCCGGGCTCCACGTGGCCCTCGAAGGGGCTCCCCACGCGCCGGAACCCCTTGACCACGTCCTGGGGCGGGAAGAGCCCCGTGCGCGCCAGGGCCGAGTAGACGCCCGGGGAGGTGTGGCCGTGGGACACCACCACCGTGTCCTGCCCGAGGTCGAGGGTGTTGTAGAGGTAGGTGTAGATGTCGATGGAGGACAGGGAGCCCCCGGGGTGGCCCGACTGGGCGAGGAAGGTCATGGCCACGATGTCGCCCCGGGACTTCCGGGCTTTGAGCTGAAGCTCCTTCTCCAGCTCCGGCGTCAGTTCGCTTGTCACGGTGATCTCCTTTTCATGCATGCTTTTTTGCAGGTGCCGGTCGTAAGGACTCGATGATGACCTCCGCGGGGTCCAGGGCGGGCAGCCCGGTGAAGTGGGCCAGCTGCATCTTGCACGCCCCGCAGTCGCTCGCCAGGGCCCGGGCCCCGGTGGCCAGGATGGCGTCCCCGGCGATCTGCCCGAGCAGGGCTGAGGTCTTTTCGTTCTTCTTCTTGAAGCCGTAGCTCCCCGAGAGCCCGCAGCAGTCGTCGTCGAGGATGCGGAACTTCAGGCCCGGGATCTTCTCGAAGATCCTGGCCGCGGGGTAGCCGATCCCCAGCGCCCTCAGGTGGCAGGGGATGTGGTAGGCGACGTGCATGTCCACGGGACCGAAGTCCACGGCCAGCGAGCCGTCTTCGATGGCGTTGGAAAGAAACTCGTGCACGTTGTAGGTGTTCTCCGCCACCTTCCTGCCGCCGGGGACCCCGAGGAGCTCCGGGTAGTCGTGCGCGAGGGTGAGCCCGCAGGAGGTGCAGGCGTAGAGGACCTTGTAGCCCTTGTCGACCCAGGAGCCCAGCTCTTTGACGTTCTCCCGGGCGAACCTGGCCGCGATGTCGACGTCCCCGTTGCCCAGTGCGGGCAGCCCGCAGCAGGTCTGGCGGGGCATGACCACCCGGCAGCCCAGGTAGGACAGCAGGTCCCTGATCTTCCTGCCGAGGTCCGGCCGGTTGTAGTTGAGGTAGCACCCGTGGAAAAAGGCCACTTTCATGGGCGCGCGGAACCTGCCCTTCCTCTTGCGGCCCCGGTTCAGGGTGAGGAAGCGGTACTCCGGCAGGGGCAGGGTCGTGGAGAGGCCGAGCAGGCGCAGGGCCCCCTTCACCAGCGAGGTGGAGGCGAGTGCGTTGGTGAAGTAGGCGGCCGTGGAGCCGAGCTTTCCCAGGTAGTGGGTGTTGGCGAAGAGATGGGCGGTAAAGGGGCTCAGGTGCTCGGAGGAGTACGTGAGCTGCGCCCTGAGGATGATCTCGGCGACGTTCACGCCGTAGGGGCAGGCCACCTCGCAGCGCTTGCACTGGCTGCAGAGCTTCACCCATTCGTCCACGGAGCGCTCGCCGTCGAGGCGGAAGCGCTGGGCGTCGGGGCCGGCCTGCTTGGGGCCCGGGAAATCGGGGTTCACCTTGAACACCGGGCAGTTCTCCACGCAGAGCGTGCAGCGAACGCAGTGCTCGAACTTCACGCGAGCCCCCGGGCGCACATCCGCGCGGCCGCCACCCCGGTGGCGATGGCGAGCCCGTGGCCGCACTGGTTCTTCATGACCTCGCTTTCGGCGAGGATGCTCCCGCAGACGTAGAGGTTCTTCAGCTTTCCCCCGGCGGGCCTGAAGCAATCGTCCACCACGATGCCCGCCTTCTCGATGGCGTGCCCGGGGGTGAAGAACTGGGCGTGGAACCACTCCCGGCGCTCGCCGGGCACAAAGACGGGCAGCCCGAACACGGTCTCCCGCACCGCGTCCCTCCCGGCGTAGAGCCCCCCGGAGACGAAGGAGCCCGTGGCGAGGATGAAGGCCCTGCCCTGGACGCGCGCCGCCCTGCCGGCGGTGGCCAGCGTCACGGCCTCGATCTCGCTCCCCTGGCGCTCGATGCTCGAGACGCCCTTGCCCCAGTACAGGTGGCCGCCCTTTGCCTGGAGCGCCCCCTTGAGCGCCCGGAACAGCCTCAGGCCCGGGATGGACGGCGGCAGCGTCGGGATCTCGAAGACCGGCCTGCCCATGGCTTTCGAGATCCTCTCCATGACCTTCACCGGGTCGCGCAGGCCCAGCACCGCCGGGACCGCGATCCGGTCGTGGGGGTTCTCCGTGTCCTGGAGCCAGGAGATGAACCTGCCCAGGAAGCCCTCGTCCTCGAACCTCGAGGCAATCCCCAGGGTGGTGGAAATCCCGGCGTCGAAGACCGAGAACGAGGAGCGGCTTATCCCGTTCGTGAGGTAGCTCGGGTAGAAGTCCTTGATGCCCTTGAAGGACACCACGTGGAGGCGCTCGCTCTTCGCCAGGTCGGAGGCGGCCATGGTGACGGGCACGAGGCAGGTGTGCTTCACCGTGCCGATGGGGGTGATGATGGGCCGGTTCTCCGTGAGGCTGCCCACGTAGGGAAGCCCCTGCTCCTCCATGATCCGGAGAAAGAAGACCAGCCCGTCCCTGAGGGCATCGTCCCCGGCCTTCACGTAGGGGTGCCCCGCCGGGAGCTCCCCGATTTTCTGCCAGGGGTCCCCCTCGCCGGTCATGACGTCGACACAGCCCGTCGAGAGGCAGCACACCGGGTCGCCCTTCGAGATGAGCGCGACCTTGAGCCCCTTCTCCGCGAGCGTGAGGGCGGCGGTGATCCCCGAAACCCCTCCCCCCACGACGACGACGTCGTACTCGTAGGCGCTCACGGCCTGTTCCCCATGTTCAGGATCCCCAGGTAGATGCTTTCCACGAGCTGCTCTTCCCGGAGCTGATCCCCCCACAGGGCGGGGCGGATGCCCCGGAACCTCCGCTGGAGGAAGGCCTTCAGGGTCTCGATGGACTCCGTGGGGCTCATCCTTCCGGTTTCCTGCATGATGCCCAGGGCCCGGTAGGTGCAGAAGCCTCCCTGGCAGGGGCCCATGCCCAGGCGGGTCCGGTGCTGGATGTCGCCGATGTACCCGGTGCCCAGGCTGTTGATGGTGTTCTCCACCGTCTCCCTGTCCACGAGCTCGCACTCGCACACGATGCTGTCGATGCTCTTGAGCCGCTTCGACAGGGGGTAGCCGGTGAGCTCGTCCTGCCCGTCCAGGGGAAGTTCCGCGGTCCGGCACCGGGCTTTTGTCCCGAACTTCCCCATGACCGCGTCCACGGTCTTTTCCGCCATGAGGCGGTAGGTGGAGAGCTTGCCGCCCATGATGCTGATCATGCCGTTTTCGTGGTCGATGATCCGGAACCCCCGGGATATGTTCCGGGAGTCCGGCGAATCCGCCTTGAGCAGCGGCCTCACGCCGGTGTAGGCGCGGATGAGCCGGGTGGTGCCGAAGCGGGGGATCATCTGCTCGGCCTGGGTGGCCACCAGGTCCACCTCCCGGGGGTCCACCTCGATGGAGTCGGGGTCGTCGACGGTCACGGAGGTGGTGCCGGCGAGGCAGACCGCCTCGTTGGGCACGATGATGTCCCCGTCGGAAGGGGGCCTGAGCCGGTTGACCACGAGGTTGGTGAGGCGGTGGTTGGCGATGATGAGGCTCCCTTTCGAGAGCGTCATGGGGACCCCGCTGCCGCCCATGCGGGCGACCGCGTCGCCCCAGGCGCCGCTGGCGTTGATGATGACCTTCCCCCTGATCTCCTTGACCTCGGAGCTGGAGCGGTCCTCGACGGTGACGCCCACGCACACCCCCTTTTCCCTGACCACGCCGATGACGCGGTGGTGGATGAGGATGTCCCCGCCCTTGCGGCGGGAGGTGTAGGCGTTGAGCATGCAGAGCCGGAAGGGGTCGATGGAGCAGTCCGGCACGGAGATGGCCTCCTCGATGGCCGGGTTGAGCTCGGGCACGAGGTCGAGGGCCCGCGTGGGAGAAAGCACGGTGGTGGCGATGCCCACCTCCTCGCAGTTCTTCAGGAAGGCGTCGCGGTACCGTTTCGAGTCACCGGGCAGCCTGACGAAGAGGCCGCCGGTCTTCTCGACGCACTTCTGGGCGATCTTCCTGAGGATGGCGTTCTCGGAGATGCACTCGGAGGCGGCCTCCTTGTCGTTCACCACGTACCGGCCGCCGCTGTGGAGCAGGCCGTGGCAGGCCCCCGTGGCCCCGTTGGCAAAGTCGCCCTTTTCCACCAGGCAGTGGGGCACGCCCCTCAGGGCGAGGTCCCTCGCGATGCCGCACCCCGTCGCCCCGCCCCCGATAATGATAACGTCCGTCCTGATCATCGATTGTCTTCAACCACGCCGCCTGGATTGGAACCGAGACCACCATATACAAGCTCCGTCCCGGGGTCAAGTGATTGTGCCCCGGAAGGACCGTGCCCGACATGCACGGAGACGGGCCTTCCCGGGCCCTGTGGAGGCGGGGGCCCTACTCCCCCCCTGCCCGGTGCAGGTCTTCCATCTTGCGCAAGGCCTGCGCCCCTTCCCTGCCGAAGATTTCGACCTGCAGCTGCCGTATCGCCCGGTCCCGGGCCTCGGGGGATTTCCCGGGGACGCCCATGATCTCTTTTTCCCTCCGGTAGTACTCGGAGAGCTTCTGCTTGTCGAGCTCCTTCACCGCGTCGAGCTCCTCGAACCGCTTGACCACCTCCTCGGAGAAGAACTCCTTCCGGGTCCGGCGGATGAAGTCCGCCCTTTCTCCGGCGGTCATCTCCGCCAGGTCCCGGTCGTAGATCACGAGCTTTTCGCGGTACCTGTTGTAGGGCTCGCCCGCGATGGTCGCCCGGTCTATCCCGTCGGCCTCGTCTCCCCACATCTCGCGGTTGAGGGCATCGATCATGCGCATCTTCACGTCCCCGTACAGGGTGCTGTTGTTCACGACGGCCGACCTGCGGATGGAGTACTCCTGGGACTTGATCTCGGCCCGGAAGAGGGCGTCCGCCACCTCCGTGCCGAAGAACGTCCTCCGGTACTCCTGCTCCCGCTTGAGGAAGGCCAGGGCCTCGGCGGCGCTCCGGGGGCTGCCCCAGGACTTCATGGTCTTTTCGAGACCCATCTCGTACTCGGTGAACTTCCTGTACAGCCCGCACAGGGCGTCGGCGTTTCTGACGCGGGGCCTGCGCGAGTGCAGGTAGCGGCAGACCTCGTCGTAGTGCGAATCCAGGTCGGTGCTGCTCCTGAAGCGCCACTGCAGGGACTTGAAAAAGCAGACGGTGTAGTCGTTCACCACGCCCTTCGAGAAGTACCGGTTGATCTCGGCGTCGCTGAAATCGCTCTTCCCGATGACCTTCAGGAGGGCCCCCAGGCCGATGTCCCTGTTCCTGTCGATGATGTAGCCCGCATTGATGGGTACGTCCCGGGGGGCAGGCCGGAAATACACCCCCAGCGCCACCGCGGCCGCGACCGCGAGCAGGCACACGGCAATCACCTTCGGGTGTTTCAGCCTTTCCATTGCGCACTATCCTCGCCAGCGGGTTGAAGGATATGTCAGGGGAAGGGGCTTGAGGCCCTCTTCCTTCACGCAGATGCTTCCCTCCTCATAGCCTGTGTTTTTCTTTTCTGCAACCCTGTTGCAGACGAAGAACGCACGGGGGCCGCCGCCCTGGCCGCAATCGCGGTGGGAAGTCCTGTACAGAGAGCCCCGTGACGTGGTAAAAACCGTGTGCTTTCATCCCGGGTCCGTTCGTGCCGACGACGGGCTTTGGGGCGGTTCGCACGTATCACATGCCAATGCGAGGAGGGAACATGAAGATAAACCGGAAGGAGCTGGTCCGCAGGCTGTTCGGCTTCCTGAACTTCAGGAACATGGTCAGGGTCTCCCTGTGGGGCCTCATCGCCCGGCGCAACCGGACCTTCTTCATCTTCGAAGGCAGGGAGTACACCTACGGCGAGGTGTACCGCCAGTCCGAGCGCTATGCCCGCTTCTTCCTGGCAGAGCGCGGGAAGCTCGTCCAGGCCGGCAAACTGGGAGAAAACGAGCGCCTGTCCCTGGGGATCTACACCGACAACATCCCGGAGTTCCTCTTCGCCTCCTTCGGGGCGGGCCTGAGCAACTCGGTCCTCTTTGCCGTCAATACCGGGTTTCGGGGGGAGACCCTGGCCAGGGTCATCGCCCAGGCACAGGTCTCCCTCTTCATCGTGAACGAAAGCACGGTCGGGGAGATCGGGCGCATCGATCTGGCCGCCGCCGGACTTCACCGCGGGGACATCCTCTTCGCCGGCGACAAAGCCCTGGCGAACGGGTTCCGGACCCTCGAGGACGCGGTGTCCTCCGCCGGCGCTGCGGACGTCCGGGGCTGTCTCCTGCCCGTGGACAACTTCAGCCCGGTCATCGTCATCTACACCTCGGGCATGACGGGCATGCCCAAGGGGGTTCCCTGCACCCACATCAAGCTCGTGGGCGCGGGCTTCAAGGTGCGCTTCGACACCGGGCTCAGGAGGACCGACCGGGGCTATATCTCCATGCCGCTGTTCCACTCGAACGCCTGGTACATCGGCATCCTGCCCCAGCTCGTGGCCGGCGGGAGCTTCGTGCTCAAGCGCAGGTTCTCCGCCCGGGCCTTCGAGGAGGACATGCTCGAGCACGGCGTGACCTTCCTCAACTACGTGGGCCAGCCCCTGCACTACATCCTCGAGGCCCTCGAGAAAAAGTACGGGGGGCCCGGTCAGGTCGAGCAGGCCCTCGCCCGCGACCCCCGGAACAGGTTCCGCATCGCCTACGGCAACGGCGCCACGGCCCTGGACCGCAAAAAGCTCATGAAGTGCCTGAACATGGAGCACATCTACGAGATCTACGGCTCCACCGAGGCGGTCATCACCACGGCGAACAAGCCCGGGGACCCCGTCGAGTCCGTGGGCAGGGTGCCCGCATCCGTGAAGATCCTCGACGCCCGGGGCAGGGAATGCCCTCCCGGGATCGTGGACGGCAAGGGCCAGCTCGAAAACTACGACGAGGCGGTGGGCGAGATCTGCTGCGCCGTGGACACGGACAACCTGCGGTTCGAGGGGTACTACGGCAACGCCGGCGCCACGAACCAGAAGTTCCGGGACGGCATCTACCACTCGGGCGACCTGGGCCACATCCGGGTCCTGGGGAAAAAGCGCTACCTGTACTTCAACGGCCGCACCGACGACTGGATCCGCAAGGACGGCGAGAACTTCTCGGCCGAGGACGTGCTGCGGTACGCCCAGGGCATGCCCTGCGTGGACTGCGCCATCGCCTACGGCGCGCCCTGCGAGGTCGCGGACGAAAAGGTCATGGTCACGGTGCAGCTCCAGCCCGGCAGGGCCTTCGACCCGGACGGGGTGTTTTCCTGGCTCACGCAGCAGCAGATGGGCGGGGGCATGGACCCCAAGTGGATGCCGGACTACATCCGCGTCGTCGAGAGCTTCCCGGTGACCGAGACCCAGAAGATCATCGTCCGGCCTTTCAAGCGTGAGCACTTCAACCTCGAGGCCTGCCCCGGCATGGAGATCTGGTACCGCACCAAGGGCGACACCACCTACTCCCGCCTGACCCCCGAAAAATACCGGGAGATCAAGGAAGGCTTCCTCAGAAACGGCCGCTCGTCCCTGCTCAGCCAGGGATGAGCACCCCCGGGGAGCCGGTCCTTTTTCAGGGCCGTCAGGGGGAGGCCGAAGCCTGTTCGCAGAGCTCCGGCTCTCGCCCCGGGCGCCAGGCCGTTTTCACGCCACCGGGGGGAGCTCCGCCCTTGTTCCGGTTGCCACGCAAGGACAAGTGTGCTAATGATACGGTTCA
>ERZ1645192.74-NODE-74-length-60155-cov-10.620449_pt1 | contig 60155 bp, 45 predicted proteins | sample MGYA00575354_ERZ1645192 | MGnify/ENA primary metagenome ERZ1645192 (study PRJEB40844, sample SAMN11349763) | freshwater sediment metagenome | isolation source: river sediment | host: Sediment | place: India: Faizupur Khadar , New Delhi | collected 2017-02-21 ... | reverse complement strand
ACCTTCAAAAATGCAGATTGAAGAAGTTTCTCAGAAAGCAGTAATTATGCCAAGGTTCACCTTGCCGTAATCAGTTCCCCTTAATTGCTGGGTGAACTCACCAACAACCCGCATGTTGCGTCTGAGAAGATATCCTGCATGCAGGGTTGCCGAAGCATAGTCGAGCGGATCATAATCCGATTCAACCCAGTTGACAAGGCCTGTAAGGTACCATTTGCTCATATCTCCCTTTGGGGAATAGATTAATTCGGCGAATGCTCCGAGAGTTTCAACATCATCAATAATACCATCCGGTCCATCAACAAAAACCCTCGAATCGGTCCTCTTAACTAACTGGGCATTAAGGATAAATTTTTCATTAAAGTCGAAAGTGATGTCAGGACCGAACATCCTGATGTCGCTTATGTCTGAATAAATTGCATCATGAACCACTTCCCGGCCCGTATAACCGAAAAAGCCGACTGTGATGAACTGACCTACATCCTGATTAACCCTGAGCATGAAATTCTTGTACTTATCCTTGTCAAAAAGGTAACCTTCCCTTGCTTCCCCGATACCTGCACCATTAACAATCTCTCCGACCAGAGTAGTTCCAGTCTTGAAATCCTTTTCGAAAATTACACCTCTGTCATATTTCAGATCGGCAGATGAAGTGCCGGGAGCAGAACCGTAGATCCTGTAACTTTCGAGAGTATACCTCAACTCGCCCTTGAACAGGGGATCAGATACCTGGAACTGACCCAGATACAGGTTAATGCCAGATCCAAGAAAATTGTGATACATTACAAATGCGTCTTCAATGCCTGCAACTGATCCTCTTTCATTAAAAAGAAAATAAAAATAATATGAGAGATTGTCTGAAATTTCACCCCCGGAAAGGATCTTAAGCACAAAAGGGGCTGCAAAATCGGCGGTCCCTTCATTACCGGAGTTATACGAGGCAAAGCCATCTACTCTTATTGCGAGAGGCAGTTCCCTGAATAGAGACAGCTTGTCATCTCCGGTTTGGATGAAGTATCTGGGTGACTCATATTCCGTGAGCCTGAAACCGTTGCCCGCAAACTCGTCTCCGAACGGCTTCAACCTGGGCATTGCGGGAGAATGGCAGACCTGACAGCTTATCTGGTATTTCCTTGCAAAGGCGGGAATGGCACCTGCATCCGGAACAGGTATCATACAGCCTAAAACGACCGTAAGAAATAAGACCTTTAAACATCCTGAGTTCTTCATGGCAAATGAAATGAGTTATGATTTGGAATTATCGGATTTAATCATTACGGGTAAATTTCAACAGTTGTAAAATGTTCATTTACAAGCTTAATTTCGGATTCATCCTCAGGAACCTTGAGAAAATCGGCAACCGGTTTAACCAGAAGCTGGTAGTTCAACGAGGCTTTAACCTTCATCTCACCAGGAGCAGCGTCAAATGGAATTTTGAATGTAAACCGCTCCACTTTTGTCTCCCTGGGGCCTATCCGGTAATCAACCCCCTGTCTGGCTGTGTTCCATTGCATTATTGTCATCCTGCCCTCGGGATCAAAGTATGGCATCCTGAATATCCTGTTCCCTGATGGTATACCGTCGCGCTGCACACCCTTGAAATCCGGTTGCCCGAGCGGCACACTCATATCCTGATAGGCCAGATAGTCGCCTGAAATGGTATATTCCTCTCCGTCAAATCCCTTTTTATCGACATTCAGATGGTAAACTTTACCTTTTGCATCAGTCGCTTCAACATTAAGCCAGGCAATACGATCCTCAACTGATCCGGTGGGAAATTTATGCCCGGTTTTCTGGTTAAAGAGTGCAACCGTAAAAATAATGGATTCACCAGGTTCCGCATCGCGGATATCCGGCTCAATCCTCACTTCAATCGTCCCTCTTACTTTCCCTGGATCGTGGGCACCATGGAAGAGATGGAGCCGCGAATTGTCATAAGGCTTGGTCATCAGGGCATTCAGATATGGTCCCCCAACCGGCATGTGGCAATCCTGGCATCTCACACCTTCTTTTGAATAAGGGCCTTCTTTCCATTCAAGCTGAGTGCTTTTTACCCATACTCCGAACGGATTTTTTTCGTTGTGACAATTACCACAGAATTCGGTCGTCCGGAAGAAATCGTTGGTAACTATCTTATGAGCAGGCGATTCAACAGCCGGGGTCCTAAATGCATATTTGGTCATTCCTGGTCTTATCAGATAGCTGAAATTATAGGGCGGATCGGTCTGTGCCGACTGGGTAAGATGACATACTTCACACGAAACAGATTCGTTGGCCATGGTTTTTTCCGAAGGACGCGCGGGCGGGAATTGCTTCCCTCCCATGAATGCCAGCGGGGAGTGACATCCGTTGCAGCCATCGACAGGGTCCCCAAGCTCAGACCTGGCAGCTGCATGAGGGACAGCAAGATCGAAATATTCTATCTCATCCCAATGATGAGTGTATGCCTGTGACATCATAGCCTGCGACCATTGCTCATAGATACCCGGATGGCAGGAGCGGCATTTTTTTGCTGATTCAAAATCCTTGTAGGCATATTTGCTCTTGAGGTCTTCCTGCGGGGCCAGTCGGTTGAAAGCAGTCAACATTGCTAAAAGAATGAAGGAGGAACCAGCGAGGAGGACCATGATAGGAACATGTTTCCTGACTTTCATGGGTTGTAGAGTTTTAGAAATGAAAGATAATCAAAATTTGCCTTGTCAAGAAGATTCATTAAAAATTTAGTATTAATTTGCAACAGGGTTGAAACTACACCAACTGCCTGCAGATTAGTAAAAAGGATTATCAGGTATTCGTATGCAGAACCTTTTCGACGAGATCTCATTCAGAACAAGCTGCCTGGTAACCCAATCATACAGCACTTCCTTTTCAAGCGCTGTAAGATTGCTCGACCGGGGTATCAGGCCTGCCATATACAGCATATACGGATTTGTAAGGCTTGCCGACGAAATCGTGGATACTTTTCACAACTACGACAAAAAAGAACTTCTGCAAAAGTTCGAAAACGATTATTATGATGCTGTACGCTGCGGGATCAGCCTCAATCCTGTCCTGAATGCATTTCAGATCACCGTCGGGAAATACGGTATCCCCGATGACCTTATCAGGGCGTTCCTGAAAAGCATGAAGACCGACCTGGTTAAGCAGGACCATAACACCAGGGATGAAACTGCCGAGTATATTTATGGTTCCGCAGAAGTGGTCGGACTGATGTGCCTGAGGGTGTTCGTACTTGGAGACGAGAAGCTTTACAATGAGCTCGAGGCTCCTGCAAAAAGACTTGGATCGGCATTCCAGAAAGTAAACTTCCTTCGCGACATAAAGGATGATACTAATCTCCTGAACCGGAAATATTTTCACACTGTCATAGAATCGGGGTTCGATGAGAAGGTCAAGAAGGAGATAACCGGTGATGTCGATGAGGAATTCAGGGATGCCTTACAGGGAATCAAAAAGCTTCCTTCCAATTCGCGGCTGGGCGTGCTGGTTGCATTTTACTATTATAAAAAACTGCTGGTTATAATAAGAAAGACTCCGGCTGAAAAACTCCTTAAACAAAGAGTCAGGGTGCCTGATTTTGTTAAACTGTTCCTGCTGATAAAGGCTTATATCATCAACAAACTGAATCTACTCCAATGATAATCAAGATCATCCTGTTAATAATTGCAGCATTTTCATTCATGGAATTCATAGCATGGTCAAACCACAAGTATGTCATGCACGGTTTCCTGTGGTCGCTTCACAAGGATCATCACCTTACAGATATTGCGAGCAAGCCGGTCCTTCAGAAGAACGATTATTTCTTTCTTATTTACGCAACTCCTGCAATAATCCTTATTATCTGGGGATTGTCGGCAGGTAACCCTTACCTCATAGCTGCCGGAGCGGGTATTACTCTTTATGGTTTTACTTATTTCATTTTTCACGACGTGGTTTATCACCAGCGGCTCCCATTTTTCACAAATCCTAAAAGCTCGTATATAAATGCTTTGAAGAAAGCCCATCAGGCCCATCACAAACCAAAGAACCTCAAGGATTTCAATAACTTCGGCCTTCTGGTGTTCAGCAGAAGGTATTTCAAATAAGCATCATGCCTCTTTATCTGATTCTCCTGATCTGCTCGATTGCATTCCCCCTGGCGCTAAGCTTCGATAAAAAAGTTGCTTTCTACAGGCACTGGCCAAGCCTGATACCCTCATTGCTTATTACCGGTGCATTTTTCCTGGCTTTCGATGTCTGGTTTGCCAAAAAGGCGATATGGGGATTCAATCCCTTATATCATACAGGAATTGTGATTTCAGGCCTGCCTCTCGAAGAGTGGCTGTTTTTTTTAGTGATCCCCTATGCAAGCATCTTTATACACTATGTGCTGATTGCATACTTTCCCGGCAAAATGCTTTCAGACAGAACCACATTTACCATCACCATTTCACTTATCCTGATCCTTGTATCAGGTATCCTGGCCCGTCCCGGGAGATCATATACACTTGTCTATTTCACGCTGATGATAATAGTGCTTTTTACATCGACTATAATGAAAGACAGGCTTCTGAACAGATTCTACATCTCATTCCTGGTCATACTTATCCCGTTTATAATTGTAAACGGGATCCTGACCGGGAGCCTGATCGAAGGCGAGGTAGTGTGGTATGATCCTGCTGAAATAACTGGTCTGAAGCTTGCAACAATTCCTGTGGAGGATTTCGCCTATGGTTTCAGCCTTATACTCATAAACCTGATGCTGATGACCCGGCTGCAGAAAAAACTGTCAGACTAAACACATAAAGACTGCCATGAGGAATATACTATCTGACAAAGCATTAACTGCAAAACTCCTTCTGGCGGTATTCTTTTCGGTAGGAATTGCAGGCATGGCCATCCCGGCAACCAGGGACAGGTTCATTTCACTTACACCATTGGCTCTCATACTGAGTATTACCGCATTATTCTTTTTTCACAGGCCATATTCTCTGAAGAAGGAAATAATTCTCTTCGTTTTCATATTTCTTACCGGATTTTTCGTCGAGGTTATTGGTGTTAAAACCGGAAGAATATTTGGGATTTACAAATACGGCCAGGGTCTCGGACCGCTCGTACTTGAAACTCCCGTTATGATAGGAGCCAACTGGGCACTACTTGTATACTGTACGGCTGTCATTGCAGACAAGCTCGGGGGCTCCGACTTCATTAAGATAATATCTGGATCGGCCATCATGCTTGCCTATGACATGATTCTTGAAAAAGCGGCGCCATTAATGCTCATGTGGAGCTTTGAAGGCGATGACATACCATGGAGAAATTTCGCTTCATGGTTTCTCCTGGCTGTCATTTTTCATTCACTATTGAAACTCTTTCATATCAGGATCGAAAACAGGATAGCACCTTTCATTATTTATGTTCAGGCTGTGTTTTTCATAATTCTGATAATCATTCTGAAATTTGCACAATGATCCTGAAAGCATCACATCACCCGGTTATATACCCTTTCTTCCAGCTCTATTCATACCTGAAGATCAGATGGCATTTCAGGGAAGTGAACATTATTCACGATTACAGGGAAAAGGATCTTCCTATATTGATCATCTCTAACCATATCAGCTGGTGGGACGGTTTCTGGGTAGTATACCTCAACCTGAAACTGCTTCACAGGAAATACTTTTTCTTCATGATGCTCGAGGAACAACTCAGAAAAAACATATTTCTGAATAAAGCCGGCGGCTTTTCCGTAAAAAAGGGATCAAGAAGCATAATCGAATCGCTCAGTTACACTGCCGACCTGCTTAAAGATAAGAACAACCTGGTGCTGATGTTCCCCCAGGGAAAGATTGAATCGATGCATAAACAGGAGATCATTTTTGAAAAGGGTATTGAATATGTGTTGAAAAAGACTTCATCTAAACCTCAGATCATCTTCCTTGTCAGCCTTGTAGATTATTTCTCAGATCAAAAACCCGGTTTGTACATGTACCTGAGGGAATTCAACGGAACTGACTTAAGCACCGGAAACCTTCAGAAGGAATTCAACCTGTTCTACTCGGAATGTGTGGCTGCCAACATATCTAAAAGCCCTGAATAATGGTCGTCCTGGCATACATAATACTTGCATTCACTGCCATCCAGCTGATCGTATCCCTGGCTAACCTGCTCACTGAAACCAGTCTTCCCGAAACAGCGAAGTCCCATTCATCCCTGGTGTCGGTCCTTATCCCTGCCCGCAACGAGGAACATAACATAGGAGGCCTTCTGGAAGACCTTAAACATCAGGAATATGAACACATTGAAATAGTCGTCTATGACGATCAATCAGAAGACAAAACGAGTCAATTAGTCGACGAATTTTCAAAATCCGATAACAGGATAAGGATGATCGGTTCCGGAATGCTCCCCGAAGGATGGCTGGGAAAAAATTTTGCATGCCATTCGCTGGCAAAGGAAGCAGGAGGCAGCTACCTCCTCTTCCTGGATGCTGATGTAAGGGTGAGTGGCAATCTTATAAATCGCAGTATCAGCTATTCGGAAAAACATAACCTCAGCCTGATATCAATATTTCCAAAACAGATTATTAAAAGCACCGGGGAACGGATCACGGTGCCGGACATGAACTATATCTTACTTTCGCTTCTGCCGCTGGCTCTTGTGAGAAGGTCATTATACCCTTCACTTTCGGCAGCCAACGGACAGTTCATGTTCTTCAGAAGGGAAGAATACCTTGCCATGAAGCCTCATGAAACGGTAAAAGCCGATAAAGTAGAGGACATATCCATTGCCCGGATGTTCAAGAGAAGCGGACTGAAAATTGCATGCATGCTTGGCGATGATACAATAACTTGCAGGATGTACAGAGGCTTAGGGGAAGCAGTGAAAGGCTTTTCAAAGAATGTGACAGCTTTTTTCGGTAATTCATTCCCTGCTGCATTTCTTTTCTGGATTGTGACTTCTTTCGGAATCCTGGCTGTGGCCGGGTATCAGTCCGGTACAGTGACAGCCGCATATATCGCCGCCTATATTCTGACAAGGATTTTTATTTCCGTTGCAAGCAGGCAGAACGTGTTCTTTAATCTGCTTTATATAATACCTTTGCAGGTTTCAATGGGATTGTTCATTTTAACTGCGTTTATTAACAGGAAGTTCAGGAAATTTGAATGGAAAGGAAGAAACATTGTCTGACAGCTGCACTTCTGCTTCTTATCTTCACCCAGTTAAGGGCAGATTACAGGTCTGATATATATTCAGCTTATATAGGCAACAGGATGGAGGTCTGGAAGAGTGTAATCGACAGGATGAATTCCATGCCTGAAAAAAGCGATGAATTCCTCCTGGAGCTTTTGAATTACCAGTACGGCTATATTGGATATTGCATTGGATTTGATAAAAAGGACGAAGCACGTACTTACCTTAATGTAGCCCAGAAAAATCTTGATATCCTTGAAAAGAAGAAATACAACCCTGCAGTCATCAACGCATACAGGTCGGCTTTTTACGGTTTCAGGATAGGACTGAATCCGGTTACTGCCCCTGTAAACGGCCTTAAGAGCATCGACTGCGCAAAAACGGCAATAAAGCTCGATCCGGGGAATTATCTCGGGCATGTGCAGCAGGGAAACATACAGTTCTATATGCCTTCCACATTCGGAGGTTCAAAGAAGGAAGCCCTCCGGCACTATCTGAAGGCTAAGGAACTGCTCGAAAAAGAGCCGGGAGGCGTCAGGGATGACTGGAACTACCTGAGTCTGTTGGTGGTGATAGGTCAGACTTACACTTATCTTAAGGACTATCCCTCGGCGCAAAAGGTCTACGAATTCATAATGCTTACCGAACCGGAATTCACTTATGTAAGGGATGACCTTTATCCGAAATTGTTGAAACAAATGCAAAACTGAAACAAATGGCAAAAAGCGTGTTGATTGCCGGCGCCGGTCTGGGAGGCCTTGCCACAGCTCTGCGACTGGCAAAAAGAGGTTATAAAGTAGAGATAGTTGAAAAGAACACAAATGCCGGCGGCAGGCTGAACCAGCTCAAAAAGGACGGATTCACATTCGATACGGGGCCCAGCTTTTTCAGCATGTCATACGAATTCACCGAATTCGCAAATGATTGCCGGATAACTTTGCCCTTCGAATACTATGAGCTTGATCCTCTTTACTCGGTCAATTTCAGCAAAAGCCCCGTTACATATCATCTTTACAAGGAGATAAGCAAGCTCGCCGCTCAGTTCAGAAAGCAGGATCCGGATTTCGAAACAGGATTCAGAAATTATCTCGATAAAAGCAAAAGGCTTTTCCATGACACAAATGTTGTTATCAAAAGCAACTACGACAACCTTTTTGATTACCTCCTTACCCTGATGAAGGTTAATCCCCTTCACTTGCCCGTGCTTTTCAGGAATTTCTACAACCAGGTGGCCCATTACGTAAAATCGGATGATGCAAGACAGATCCTGTCGCTGGTGGCTTTCTTTCTCGGGAAAACCCCCTTTGATACCCCGGCAGTATATACGCTCCTGTCGTACACCGAATTCCTGCACGATGGCTATTTCAATGTTAAGGGAGGGATGTACAAAATTGTTGAAGGAATCTGTGATGAGCTTGAAAAGGAGAATATTAAGATTCATTACAATACGGAGATCATTGATTACATACAGGAAGGAGACAAGCTGAAGTATCTGGTCGACAGGAACGGCCGGAAATGGGGAGCCGATATAATTGTAGTAAATTCGGACGCCGCAGTGTTCAGGGGAAGCGTTTTTAAAAGAAAGGAATTCTCTGTTGAGAAACTCGACAGGATGGAATGGACCATGGGTTCGCTGACCATCTACCTTGGAATTAAATGCAAACTGCCTGAAGTCAGCCATCACAACTACTATCTGGGCGACAACTACAGGGAATATGCCGGAAAGGTCTTCGTCAGCCCCGAACTGGTTGATAAACCCTATTATTATGTCAATGTACTGTCGCGCTCAAATCCCGGCTGTGCTCCCGAAGGATGCGAAAGCCTGTTCTTTGTCTGCCCGGTGCCTGACCTCAGAAAGAAACCGTCATGGAACGACAGGGATAAAATCGTTGACAGCATAATAGATGATTATTCAGTGCGGATCAGGAAGGATATCAGACCTGAAATAGTCTCGAGAACGGTTTACACTCCCCTCGACTGGCAGGAACAGTTCAACCTCCACAGGGGCAGCGGACTTGGCCTTTCCCATAAAATGACGCAGATAGGAGGATTCAGACCAAAGAATTCCGACGAGGTATTTAAAAATGTTTTCTATGCTGGTGCATCAACCATTCCCGGAACCGGATTGCCGATGGTAATCATCAGCTCCAGACTGGTTACCGAGAGGATAGAGAAGTACAACGCAATAACAGGATGAAGATCAACATTTTCTGGTTCAGAAGAGATCTCCGGACTGAGGACAATACAGCCCTCAATCATGCTCTCAGGAAAGGACTCCCTGTGCTCCCAGTCTTCATCTTCGATTCAAACATTACCGGCGAACTACAACCCGATGATCCCAGGGTGAGTTTTATTCATGAATGCCTTCAGTCCATTCACAAATACTTGCGGAACCTGGATAGTGCTTTATATGTGCTTAAGGGTGACCCCGTTGAAAAATGGAAAGAGCTGGTCTCCACATTCGATATTGATTCCGTTTACATCAACAAGGATTATGAACCTTATGCAACCGGACGCGACAAGGCGGTGGCGATTATCCTGAAAAAGAGTGGTATAAAGCTTTTCAGTTTTAAGGACCAGGTTATTTTTGAGGAAAATGAGGTGATAAAACCAGACAGTAAACCATATACTGTTTTCACACCTTACAGGAACCAGTGGATGAAAAAGCTTGAGACAATCCGGGATGAATTACAGGGGCGTTCCATATCCCCGCCATCCGGATTCCTCAAATGCAATTACCGTTTCCCCTCACCGGAAGAAACAGGGTTCAGAAAAGGAAGCATCACAATAAGGCAGTATGATCTGTCTGCAATTCCCGATTACCATAAATTCCGGGACGATCCTGCCGCCGATAAAACTACTCTTTTGTCTCCCCATCTCCGCTTCGGAACCGTCAGCATCAGGAAGCTGGTTCTTACCGGGCTCGAACAGAATCTGACATTTCTGAACGAGCTTATATGGAGGGAGTTCTTTATGCAGATACTTTTCCACTTCCCCCATGTTGTCACCGGAAATTTCAAGCCGTTGTATGATGACATTATCTGGAGAAACGACGTTAATGAATTTCAGAAATGGTGCAGGGGTGAAACCGGTTTCCCGATAGTAGATGCCGGCATGCGGCAGCTTAATACTACCGGATGGATGCATAACCGCGTAAGGATGATCACATCAGGGTTCTTATGCAAACACCTGCTGATCGACTGGAGATGGGGTGAAGCATACTTCGCAGATAAGCTTCTCGATTACGAATTGTCGTCAAACAACGGAAACTGGCAGTGGGCAGCCGGAACCGGATGCGATGCCGCTCCTTATTTCAGAATATTCAACCCCGAAACCCAGCAAAAGAAGTTCGACCCTAAGGAAGCCTACATAAAAAAATGGGTAACTGATTACGGGAAACCCGGATACCCTTCAAAAATTGTCGAACACGAATTTGCCAGGGAAAGAGCCCTGGAAGCTTACAGAGCCGGACTTAAAAGAAAGCTTAAATAAAAAATGAGAAAGACATTTATCCCCGCATTCTGCCTTATGCTCTTTGCAGGCGCACTCCTCAGAGGCCAGGGCGCTGATCCTTTCAGGCCCGATTTCAATCCACCTGCTGAAATTGCAGAAATGAAACTCGTCTGGAATGATGAATTCAATGCCGCAGGCAAACCTGATCCCTCTTCATGGCGGTATGAACACGGATTCGTGAGGAACCAGGAACTGCAATGGTACCAGGAAGATAATGCCGTCTGCATTGACGGAGTCCTTCTGATAGAAGGCAGAAGGGAAAAATTCAGGAATTCCGGTTACCGGGAAGGCAGTTCAGTCTGGCAGACCTCAAGGGAGTTTGCCGAATACACCTCATCGAGCATTAACACTAGGGGAATCAGGCGATGGCTTTACGGAAGGTTTGAGATAAGAGCCAGAATTGACACGTCTCACGGCTCATGGCCTGCCATCTGGACCCTTGGCATTGAACGCCAGTGGCCGTCGAACGGTGAAAATGACATAATGGAATTCTACCGGATAAACGATGTACCAACAATCCTTGCCAACTTTGCCTGGGGAACCGAAAAACGGTTTACAGGAAAATGGGATGACCTGAAAAAGCCGCTTTCCGATTTTCTGAGAAACGATCCTCGCTGGACTGAAAAATTCCATGTGTGGAGAATGGACTGGGACAGTGCTTATCTCAGGATTTATCTTGACAACTTGCTCCTCAACGAAGTCTCCCTGAATGAAACAATAAATCCCGACGGCTTCAATCCGTTCCGGCAGCCACACTACCTGCTTCTAAACCTTGCAATCGGAGCCAACGGAGGCGATCCTTCCGGAACCCGTTTCCCCATAAGATATGAAGTCGATTATGTGAGAGTCTATCAAAAAAAATAATCCTAACTTTGCTTAACTGTTTGAATAGTGTCAACCGGTTTGTTAAGGTTTCACTTAACTCTTTATCAGTATGAAAGGATTAACACATCGGTCATTTAAGATCATTATATTATTGCTTCCTGTCCTCACGGCCCTCTCTTCATGTGAAGCATTTAAAGATGATCCCGATTATGTCGGAACCTGGCAGCATGCCGAGACAATTACCGCCGATGATATGGTTTACAACACAACCCGTACCATAGTTCTCTCAAAAAAGGAATGGGAAGAAACATACCTCATAAGACGTGAAAATTCAGGCACGATAACTGCCATTATCGGAACAAGGGGAAGCCTGGCAAGATCGCGCTCGAACCTGGTCTTTGAACTTAAGGAGCTGGGCACCTGCGTACCCGACAACATGGATGTATGCACCGAAGCGGTTCAGTGGTTCGGCGAGGGAAGCTCTTGGTGGGATGACAATATCGATTATTTCGAGAGAAAAGTAACTGGCGTTTTTGAAGTCTCCGGGACAACATTGCGTCTTAGCCGCGACCTGAATAATGACAAGGATTTTGAAGATACAGGTGAGGATGTTACTTTTGATCTGTTATGAACCCTGACAGTTGATGAAGACATCCCTCCTTCTTATCCTTTTTTCACTATTCTTTCACGGGCCAAAGAAGCCTTCATCCTCATCTCCGGCAGGGCTTATGGTTGAGTTCATCAGGGAACCACAAACTGTTCAGATCCTCGACCCCAGGCCCGAATTCAGCTGGATAGTGCCCGATGTTGCAGGGAAACAGACAGCTTACCAGATTCTTGTCAGTTCATCGAAAGAATTACTGGCAAGAGATATCGGCGATCTCTGGAACGGACTGAAAACTGCCGGTCCGGAATCGGTTGAAGTGGAGTATTCCGGCGCTGCACTTCCTTCTAATTCAATTTGCTACTGGAAGGTAAGGATATGGGATGGGCGTATGAGACCTTCCTCATGGTCTTCTGTTCAGTCGTTCAGGACAGGAACATTAAAAGATTATTGCACTACTCCGAACAGACTGGTTGAAACGGAGATCAGGCCACAGACGGTAACCAGGACCGGAGATCGCTCATGGTTCGTTGATTTCGGAAAAGATGCCTTCGGAAAACTTGTTCTCGAACTGCGACCTGAAAGGAAAGATACTCTGGTCATCCATCTCGGAGAAAAGCTTAGCGGGAAAAACAGTATCGACCGCAAACCGGGAGGTACAATAAGGTATCACATCATTTTTTTACCTGTTGAGCCCGGCAAGACCAGGTATATTGCAGAGATCCCTCCGGATCCAAGAAATACAGGACCGGCAGCTGTACTCCTCCCCGATTCGACAGGAGTCGTCGCCCCCTTCAGGTATTGCGAAATAGAAAACCTTGAGAACGAGCCTGAGAAGATATTCCGTAAAACTCTCTGGCATTATTTCGACGACAGCAGCAGCGCATTTATCAGTTCCGATACAATACTGAACAGGGTTTGGGACATCTCAAAATATACTATCAAGGCAACTTCCTTTGCAGGTATCTACATCGACGGCGACCGTGAGCGAATCCCGTACGAGGCCGATGCCTATATAAATCAGCTCGGACATTATTACACCGACAGGGAATACTCGATGGGAAGAAGAACAAATGAGTATTTCATCGATCATCCCACCTGGCCGACTGAATGGATATTGCAGACGGTTTTGATGTTCTACAACGATTATATGCACACAGGCAATCCCGAATCAGTGGCAGAGTATTACAGGGCTTTGCAGCACAAGACCCTTTTCGCCCTGGCACGGCCCGACGGACTGATAAGCTCATCAGCCGTGAATGATGAAATAATGTCGTCTCTCGGCTTTTCAAACGTGAAAGAAAGGATAAGAGATATCGTTGATTGGCCTCCGGCACAGAAAGATACGGGATGGAAGCTGGCGACGCCCGAAGGTGAAAGAGATGGTTACGATATGAGGGAGATCAATACTGTTGTAAATGCATTTCATTACAGGAACCTGGTACTGATGTCGGAGCTTGCAGGCTACCTTGGGAATCCGGTCGATTCGGCGATCTTTGCCGGCAGGGCTCTGAAAGTGAAAAAAGTCATTAACGAAAAACTTATTGACCATGCCAGGGGGATCTATATCGACGGTGAATCCTCGGATCATTCATCTCTTCACGCTAATATGATGGCGCTTGCATTCGACCTTGTGCCTCCTGAGTATCTTCCATCTGTCACTGACTTTATCAAGTCGCGAGGGATGGCCTGCAGCGTTTATGGAGCACAGTTCCTGCTTGAAGGACTTTTTAAGGCAGGAGAAGCCGATTATGCACTGAGTCTTCTTACGGCCACCCATGACAGAAGCTGGTGGAACATGATAAAAGCCGGCTCTACAATGACGATGGAAGCATGGGACATGAAATACAAGCCCAACTCCGACTGGAACCATGCATGGGGAGCGGCGCCGGCAAACATTATTCCGGCTTACCTGTGGGGAATCAGGCCTGCTCTTCCGGGTTACTCCAAAGCAGTGATAAGGCCTCAGCTTAGTCGCCTGTCATACAGTCACATAAGTGTGCCGACAATACGGGGCAACATAGTTGCCGAATTCAGAAAGGACAAGGAAGCCGGGATGTTCATCATTACCATTCCGGCTAATATGGATTGTGATTTCATGATTGATACCACAGGTGAACAGAGGGTTACCATCAACGGAGCGAGGATCAGGCCTGAAGACGGTATACTGCACCTGAGGCCGGGGACCAACAGAATAGAATTCTAATATCTCATAATGAAGACAAAACTTTTATTGTTTATCTCTGTTCTGCTGGCCGTCCAGGGAGCCGGCTGCAATAGTGAAAGGAAAAATCGGGTTTTCGATGCCGATCTGATAGTATACGGAGGGACATCAGCAGCAGTTACCGCCGCAGTTCAGGCTCACAGGATGGGACAGACGGTAATAGTAGTATCTCCCGATACCCATCTCGGGGGAATGTCGTCATCAGGCCTTGGTTTTACGGATACGGGAAACAAGGAAGTTATCGGCGGCCTGGCAAGGGAATTCTACCAGCTTATCTACAACCATTACGCTAAGCCGGAATCATGGAACTGGCAGAAACGTTCGGAATACGGGAACCGGGGTCAGGGGAATCCCGCAATCGACGGAGAAAGGCGTACCATGTGGATTTTCGAGCCTCATGTGGCGGAGGAATCATTCGAGACAATGATAAGCAGTAACAATATAGACGTTCACAGGGATGAATGGCTCGACAGGGAAACCGGAGTAACTCTCAAAAAGGGCAAGATAGTCTCAATCAAAACTCTGAGCGGTACCACATACAGAGGCAAGGTTTTCATCGATGCCACCTATGAAGGGGATCTGATGGCTTCGGCAGGGGTTGCTTATACTGTGGGCAGGGAAGACAACAGCCTTTATGGTGAAACATGGAACGGCATACAGAAAGGCGTCTTTCATCACGGACATTATTTCAAGGATAAGATCGATCCATTCAGGATCCCGGGCGATCCTTCAAGCGGTCTTCTCCCCCGTATCTCAGCCGAAACTCCCGGTGAAAACGGGACCGGCGACAATAAGGTACAGGCCTACTGCTACAGGCTGTGCCTTACCCAGCATCCGGAAAACAAGGTGCCGATAACAAAGCCCGAAGCTTATGACAGCACTCAGTATGAACTGCTTGTCAGGCTGGCTGAAACCAGGTGGGATGAATTCTTCGGCAAATATGACGCTATCCCCAACCGGAAGACTGATGTGAATAACCACGGACCTTTCAGTTACGACAATATTGGGATGAGCTGGGACTATCCCGAAGCTTCCTACGGAAAGAGAAAAGAGATACTTGAGGAACATATCAACTATCAGAAGGGATTGCTGTATTTCACCTGCACCGACAAACGTCTTCCCCAATGGGTAAGGGATACAATGAATACCTGGGGCTATTCACGCGATGAATTCGCCGACAACGGATACTGGCCCTACAACATTTATGTGAGGGAAGCCAGAAGAATGACAGGCAAATATGTGATGACCGAAAACGATGTGCTGTGCCTCAGGCCGGTTCCGGAACCGGTCGGAATGGGATCATACACAATGGACTCCCATAACGTCCAGAGATATGTGACTCCTGAAGGCTATGTGCAGAATGAAGGAGATATTGGTGTCCATGCCCCAAAACCTTACCAGATAAGCATGGGATCGCTTATGCCTGCTGAAGAGCAGTGCAGCAATCTTCTTGTCCCGGTCTGTGTGTCGTGTTCCCACATTGCTTTCGGGTCAATAAGGATGGAACCCGTATTCATGATACTCGGGCAAAGCGCCGCAACTATGGCATCCCTTGCAGTCAGGAGCGGAAAAAGCATTCATGAACTTACTTATGAGGAGGTAAGCCGACAACTTCTTGCAGATGGTCAGGTACTGGAATATTGAAATAAAGAAAATTTTATTTTAACACTTATTAGGATTCAGACTGTTTCCTGTCTGCAACAAAACTGTATTTTTGCCTGCCCTAACTACCTGATCATGAATCAAAGGCTTTTGATTGCTTTTGCATCGCTGATTTTTACTCTTTGCCCTGCAAACGGCCAGAACGGTCTGCCGAACAACAGGAAAACCCCGGTCATTATTGAGCGGATCACCTCTGACGTTGATTTCAACGGTGTCCCCGATGAAGAATTCTGGCAGAGCGCTGCTCCCCTTCAGATGACAATGCATTCGCCGGTCTTCGGAAAGCAGCCTACTGAGAAATCCGATATCAGGATAGTTTATGATGAAAAATTCATTTATATAGGCGCATGGCTTTACTATGACGACCCCTCGATGATGCAGTCGGTCAGCTATAAACGCGATTATATGGGAATGGGTTCCGACTGGCTGGGGATCTTCCTCGATACCTACAACGACAAGGAAAATTCCCAGATGTTCTTTACCACACCCGACGGATTGAGATTTGACGCAGGTATTCAGAAAGACGCCGTTCCGGCCCGGCCCGATCAGGAATCCATGAACCTGAGCTGGAACACCTTCTGGGATGTGCTGACAAAAAAGGATGATTACGGCTGGTCGGCTGAGATCAGGATACCATTATCAAGCCTCAGGTTCCAGGAAGTAAACGGTGAAGTGAAAATGGGACTAACAGTCGAAAGGTGGATCCCGGCAAAGAACGAAACGGATGTATTTCCGGCCATACCGCCCGACTGGGGAGAGATCTCTGTTATGAAGCCGTCGCAGGCACAGGAAATTGTTTTTCGCGATATAACTCCCGACAAACCGCTTTACGTTGCCCCTTATGTTCTTGCCGGATTTGAGAGCTCTTTTGGACTGAACAATGACGAAAGTGAGTACCTGAAATCAAAAGACCCCGACCTGGAAGCAGGCCTCGACATAAAATACGGTATAACCAAAACCCTTGTAATGGATGTTACCGTGAATACGGATTTTGCACAGGTGGAAGCCGATGATCAGCAGATAAACCTTACCAGGTTCTCAATGTATTTCCCTGAGAAAAGAACCTTCTTCCTTGAACGCGCCAGTGTTTTCGACTTCTCTCTGGGAGGCAACAGCAACCTGTTCTACAGCCGGAGAATAGGACTGCTCGATGATTATGATGATTCGCAGGATGACGAGGACCCCCGGACTGTAAGAATTTACGGCGGGGCACGAGTGACCGGCAGGATGAATAAATGGGATGTGGGATTCCTCGATATGCAGACAGCTCCCCTTGCAGTGAAAATGTCCGACGGATCGTCAGCAAATATGGTCCCTTCCGAAAACTTCGGGGCAGTGCGTTTCCGCCGCCAGATAATAAATGAAAATACTTATGTGGGAGCAATGGCTACCAGCCGCCTTGGAACTGACGGTTCTTACAACCTGGCATACGGCCTCGACGGAATATTCAAGGTATTCGGAAACGATTACTTCGAATTCAGGTGGACACAGACTTTCGAGGATGAAATAAAGAACAACTCGATTAAGGAACCTACCCTTTTAATGGCCACCTGGGAAAGAAGGTCAAGAAAAGGACTTGCTTACAACCTTGGCTATACCCAGTCGGGAATCCATTTCAACCCCGGCATCGGCTTCGAAATGATGGACGACTATTCGATAATCAGGGGAGGACTGAGCTATGGCTGGATCTCACCTGAAAAATCATGGATATATTCTCACGGCCCTTCGACACGAGTTATGTACAGAAACTATATTGACGACGGTACTTTCATGAACCTCACAAGTTTCACCGGATGGGAATTCCAGACAAAAAGCAAGTGGATCGGCAGCCTTGAGCTTGTTTACAATGAAGACCGCCTCAGGGATTCTCTCGAGATCAGCTCCGACAAACTCTACATAGTGCCGGGAAGATATGAAGCGCTGAGCTTCAGGGGAAACCTGTCAACTCCCATGTCAAATCCCTTTTACCTGGATTTCCTTACGGAAGCAGGACAGTTTTATGACGGAACCAGGCTCTCCATGCGTTTCCAGCCTGTATGGAACATCTCAAAACACTTTGAACTTGGTGGAAGCTATAACTTTGACCGTGTAAAAGTAAAAGGAAGAAACCTTTCGATGACAAATCACATAATCGGAATAAAGGCCCTGTACATGTTTGATACAAAACTTTCAGTAAATGCATTTATCCAGTACAATACTGACTGTGACGGCATAATAACCAATTTTAGAATCAGGTACAATCCCGGGGAAGGAAATGACCTGTACCTTGTGTTCAATGAAGACCGGAATACAGATCTCTACAGGGAGATGCCGGTACTTCCCGTATACAATTCAAGGGCGGTAATGATCAAGTATACTTATACATTCAATCTTTAACATATAATATTTCCTCAATTGGCCCCGTTATGCAATATTACGGGGCTTTTTTTGTTAATAACTTCATTCGCTTGTTAACTAATGGCGAAAACTTGGGTTCCTAAAAATGGCACGCTTACTAATTTTGAAAACTGAAAATAACCTGACTCCGGTCGCTTTTTCCGGATTGCATCATCAGTGCAAATTACGGCCGGTGTATAATAATTTGATAAATAATTGCTTATTAATTTTTAACTAACCAAAAAAATGAAACAGACAACTAAATTTCTTGCCGTGGCAGTTATAATGCTTGCATTTTCAGCCGCTACATTCGCTCAGGTATCGGCCACTTCAACAGCTGCCGCAACCATTGTGGGCCCTATTGGAATTACCAATACTACAGTCATGAACTTTGGTAACGTTGCCGTTGGAGCAACAGCCGGAACTGTTGTTATGACTCCCGCCGGCAGTCGTTCCGTAACCGGAGGCGTGACTCTCCCTGCAACTGCCGGAACGGTTTCTGCAGCGGTGTTTAGTGTTACAGGAGCAGGTGGATATACTTATACCATCACCCTGCCGTCAGTTGCAACAACTATTTCGTCGGGTGCAAATAACATGACAGTTGACAACTGGACCAGCAGTCCCAGCGGTACGGGTACTATAGGAGCTGGTGGATCAGAGACGCTTACAGTTGGCGCTACCCTTAATGTAGGAGCCAGCCAGGCAGCAGGATCCTACCTGTCAGCAACTCCTTTCTCCGTCACTGTCAACTATAACTAGGCCTTCAGGTCAAATCTGTCATCGGGTATGACTGAAAGGCTTAAGATATCATTTTTCAGCCTGCTATTTGTATTGAGCGTTACCGGAGTGACTGTAAATGCACAGATCACTCCTTCGGTAAGCGCTGAAGGACATGTAACTGCTGAAATAATCCCTGTTTTCTCCGCCAGTGAGACATCACAGCTGAATTTCGGGAAATTTTCACCCGGACCACAGGGAGGAAAGATAGTCCTTTCGCCTCAAAGTACAATCTCGACCATAGGAACAATCTTTAAGGGAGTAGGCTCGCATAATGCAGCCAGCTTCCTGGTGACAGGCGACACAGATGCCGCCTTTTCCATTTCACTGCCTGAAAATCCCGTGGTACTCAGGCATACACTAAGTTCCAGAACTATGGTAATCGAGGACTGGATATCCGATCCCAGCCCGGGAACCGGAACCGGGATGCTCCGCGACGGATTCAGCACAGTTTTTGTCGGAGCCACCCTTAAAGTGGGAAACCTGGCAGACAATCCGGTCGGTATCTATACCGGAACCTATTCAATAACATTTGACTTTAACTAAATGGTCTACTAAATTTAAAACCACCATGCCACGAATCAGTTCAAATATCACGGGAAATACTATTCAACCCTTTTGGTTAAAGTCGCTCCTCCTTGGTGCAGCAGGTTTGTTTGCTGCAGCCGTTATTTTCCCATTTACGGCTCGTGCCCAGGGCGACTTGATGATAACTCCCAGAAGGGTTGTTTTCGAAGGGGCAAAAAGAACCTTTGACCTGAACCTTGCCAACACCGGAAAGGATACCGCAACGTATTCTATATCGCTGGTGCAGATCAGGATGAAGGAAGATGGCGGATTTGAGACAATAACCGAACCTGATCCTGGGCAGCTGTTTGCCGATCGCTTCATAAGGTATTTCCCCCGGACGGTTTCCCTGGGTCCGAATGAAGCTCAGACCGTTAAGATACAGCTTATCAGGACTAACGAACTGGAGACGGGCGAATATCGTTCGCATTTCTACTTCAGGGCCATTCCAAAACCGGCTCCCCTGGGAGAGAAAGAAGAAGCTCGCGATTCTTCAAACATCTCGGTAATGCTCACTCCTGTCTTCGGGATCACAATACCAGTGATAATACGAAATGGAGAATCCAGCGTCACCGTTTCACTTTCCGATCTTAAGCTCGAAATGACAAATGAAAGCCCGGTTCTTTCATTGTACTTCAACAGAACAGGCAATATGTCGGTTTTTGGAGATATAGCTGTCGACTATATCTCACCTCAGGGTAAAATAACAAGAGTCGGCATCGCAAACGGAGTGGCAGTTTATACTCCCAACAATCGCCGCAGATTCCAGCTGAACCTGAACCCGGCAGAGGGAGTAAACTACAATTCAGGAACAATCAGAGTAATATATTCCGCTCCCTCCGATGTTAAACCTGTCAGATACGCTGAAGCAGAGCTGGCATTGCAGGATTAGCTGAAAGCAGGATCCTCCTTTTACCGGATTTGATAACTGAAAGAATGAAAAAGCCAGGCCTGACCACTAAAATATTTTATGCGGCAGGGGCTTTGATTCTTACCTCAGGCATTTCCTTTTCCCAAACCCAGACTTTCAACTCAAGCGGAACATTTACCGTACCTGCCGGCGTCACTTCCATCATGGTCGAATGCTGGGGAGCAGGCGGTGGAGGATCATCCAGGGGTGGCGCTTCCGGCGGTGGCGGCGGAGGAGCATATACAAGAGGTTTGCTTACCAATCTTGTGCCAGGTGCGACAATCACTGTAACAGTGGGGACCGGAGGCAGCGCCGGCAACGACGGAGGTCAATCATCAGTAGGCTCTATAGTCGCCAACGGAGGTGTTGCAACCTCAACCCGTACCGGAGGAAATGGAGGTGAAGCTTCTGCAACAGGAGGGAATATCATAGCTTCATTCAGGGGAGGAAACGGAGGTAACGCCAGAAGCAGTAGTTATTGGTATAATGAGGCAGGAGGAGGAGGAGGAGGTTCTGCAACAAGCTCGGCAAACGGAGGGGATGGTGGCAATGGTACAGAAACAGGAGGTACCGGAGGCTCAGGCGAGGGAGCCGGAGGAAGGGGAGCAGATGGTGATGGCAGCCCCGATGCCGCAGCAGGATCAGCGCCCGGAGGTGGCGGTGGCGGACGGGGAGAAGGTTTTAGCTCTTCAAAAGCGGGTGCGGCCGGACGTGTAATTATTACCTGGGCGGTACCCTATTATTCCCGTAACTCAGGAAATCCTGCAGTGTTGTCGAACTGGAACTCTCTTCCCGGCGGAGGCGGCTCCACTCCCGCCAGCTTTACGGCCAATAACCAGACCTTTATCATCCAGTCGGGCCACACTATGACAACAACCAGCTCAGGCTGGACAGTGTCGGGAACAAACAGCAAGTTGGAAATCGGCAACGGCGGCATCCTTACAGAACCCTACCCCGTTACAATAGGCACTGGATCAATCCTTCAGATAAACTCCGGAGGAAGACTCAACCACAACGTAAACTCCCTTTCCATTTTCGGAGGCACTGAATCTTTCGCAGCAAACTCAACCGTAAACTACGGCCTGGCCGGTGCACAGACTGTCCTGCAGGAATCTTACGGGAACCTCATAATGTCAGGCTCCGGCATTAAAACCCTTGGCGGGACAACCACAGTGACAGGTACACTGACACTGGCCGGAGGAAACCTGAGCCTTGGCTCGGGAGCCAATAACATAATTATTGCCGACGGGGGAAGTATTACCGCTGCACCCGGGTTTGACAACAACCACATGATAATCTGCGATGGGACCGGAAGCATAATAAAAGAAGGAAACTCCGCTTCAGATTTTATAACAGTCTTCCCTACAGGAACAGGAACATACTATACTCCTTTTGAGGTCACCAGCTTGACCGCAACTGTTGCCGGAACCGGCTCATTGTCGGCAAGGGCTGTGGCTTCCACAGCGCCAGGTCCGCCGGCAGCTGCAACGACCGACCTTACAAAACACTGGCTGCTGTCATCATCCGGCCTCAGCTCAATCAATGCAAACCTGAGTATCACCTATGCGAATCCGGGTGAAGTCGGTTCCGGAGGCGACCAGACCAAGTACGTACCAATGATCTACACGGGCGGAAGCTGGATCCAGCCGGAATCGATAAGTTCCCCGGGAACAAATCCAATGACCATCAATGGCACTGATGTGATTGACGGCCAATGGACTGCAAGGGAGGAACTTATATACAGAACTTTTTACTCATACCAGTCAGGCGCATGGAACGACCCTGTAACATGGACAACCGACCCGTCGGGAACACTGTCGGTCGACCCAAGGGTCCCGGCTGAAACCGACCGTGTGGTTATCCTGAATGGAAGAACTGTAACAACAACGGCAAACGGTGAAAAAATCCTTTCTCTTGCCATAAACGAAGGAGGTACTCTCGACCTCGGGACCTTTACCAGTCAGTCCTTCACTGTAATCAGGGGAAAGGGACTGTTGAGGCTCAGCACTGCCGCATTCCCTTCAGGCGACTGGAGCAATTTTGTTGCGGAAGACGGCGGAACGGTAGAGTATTACAACAACTCAAGCTTCACTTTTGTACAACCCGAATACAATAACCTGATACTAAACCTGTCGTCGGAAGCAATAATTGCAACACTGGCAGGCAACATGACAATAAACGGTGACCTTACAGTCACGAGCGGGAATTTTCAGATCAACAATAACTCAAATATCAACCGTAATCTCGATATTGCCGGAGATGTCCTCATTGCTTCAGCCGGCAGGATGTCCCTGGGCACGGGAAATGCTTACCACAGGATAAGCGTCAGGGGTGATTTCACAAACGAAGGAACAGTAAGACTAACAAATCAGCCAGGTCCAAATTATACCACACCACCCAACAATGGCCGCTCAGACCTGGTATTCAATAATCCGAATGCCCACCAGAATCTTGTATGCAACGGGCAAAGCGATTTTTACCGGATCGAGATCGACAAGGGCATCGATCAGACATACATCCTGAACATAGATGCCAGTAACAATACAAATTTCAGACTGTTCGGGGAAACCGATACCCAGGCAAGTCCTCCTGTCAATAATCCTCCATCTATTGAAAACTCAAACTCTCTCGGACTTCTTGCAGGAACTGTACGACTCGGACCAAACATTGTTATCCTGAGTCTTGCCGACAATACTGTATATAATATAGATCTCGATGCCCAGCTCTGGCTCGACGGAGCTGATGTAACCTTCACAAGCTTAACAGGATCCTCAAACTCTATCGTGGTTTACGGCAGCCTCAGGGTGTCAGGAATGGCCTCATTAAATGCCAACGGAGGTCAGGGTATTGTGATGCGCGACCAGAGCGCCCTTATAATTGAATCCGGAACAGTGACTACCGACTGCATAAGGACATCATATATCTCGGGAGCCCACAGGGGAGCTTTCACAATGACCGGTGGAACTCTGAACATCGAAGGTAACAGTTATAATATTTCAGGCCTTGGAATTTATGCCTCATTTACGCTGCCATATCCCGACAACGTATTCAGGATGAGCGGCGGCACAATAAACATTCTGTCGCCCACGACCGTCCCGGGCGGATCAGCTACCAGCTTCAGCCTTTTACTCGGAATGAACCCGAACAACGCTTCAGTGACGGGAGGTACAGTGAACATCACAATCCCTGCAAACCGAGATGCATACATTAACACCACCATTCCGCTCTGGAACCTGAACTTCACAAGTACATCCTCAACTTACAGGGGACAAATACAGGCATACTCGGGCAATGCGAATCCTGCTGTTCCTGCCAGCCCCGTCAGGCCCCTGGAGACACGCAACGATCTGAATATCCTAAACAATGCCGTTTTTAATGCAAATGCCGCCGATATTTCAATAGGCCACAACCTGACAATAAGCAGCACCGGGGAATACGAGACGGGGAATAACACGACAACTTTCAACGGTTCAGGCGGACAAAGATTTGACAATGCAGGAACTATTAACAACGGGACCGGCCTTTACAACCTTACAATTGCCGACAGTTCATACACCGATATATATTCAAAAAATCTCATCCTGAGGGGAGAACTCGTTATGGAAACGGGTTCGACACTGAACGATATCGGGCATTCCATCACAGTTGCCGGCAACATAACCAATTCAGGAACCCACACCAGTCAGGCCGGCGGAGCTGTTATCCTCAACGGAACGGCTGACCAGTCAATCGGCGGTTCAGGCAGAGGTGTTTTCGGTAATCTTACAGTAAACAAGGCATCAGGGAGCACATTACTTACGGCCGGTCAGTCCGTAACAGGAAACCTCCGCCTGGCCCAGGGCATTCTCGACATTTTTTCATTCAATCTCTCTCTTGGACAGAACAGCAACGTTTATGATGCGCTGACCGGAACCACTTCCGCTTTCTCCGCCTCAAAGATGATAAGGCTCTCCGGTAACCAGAGCGACGGTGGTGTTACAAGAGCTTTTTCAGGGTTATCTGCTTTCCTGTATCCCATCGGAACGGCTTCCGATTACACACCTGCCACAATCCAGTTTTCATCGGCTCCGGGACAATGGGGATCAGTAACAATCAGACCTGTCATACAAAGGCACCCGCTTGTTACAGGAACAAATGCTCTCAACTATTACTGGACCATCAGGGGGGATGGATTTTCAGGCATTCAGCCGGGATCAGTGTCATATACCTTCCAGTATGCAACATCTGATCTTTCAGGGTCAGAAAACCTTTATATTCCTTCTGCATACAGACCATACAGCTGGTTCCCCATCAACGATAACTCAAAAGTTGTGGATGCTTCAAACACAATTCAGTTTGGAAGCATAAACCATGTTGATGGTGATTATACAGCCGGTGAACCGGCCGCCTTCCAGAGCATCAAAGTGTATTACAGCCGCCAGAACGGAAACTGGAATGATCCTTCCACATGGAGCTCGACCGGCGTTGGCGGAGCTATCGACGGTTCAGTGCCCGGAAGCGGAAATCCTGTTGTAATTGGCGACGAAACAAATAATCATGTCGTCACAGTTCCCTCCGGACTTAATAACATTGTGGTCGGCGGACTGCAGATAAATACCGGATCAACCCTCGACCTGCAAACCACCACTGGCCATAACTTCGGGGCTATCCCGGATACAAGGGTCTCGGGCACCGGAAGGCTGAAGATCTCTTCTGCTCTGGCAACTGCATCCTTCCCGGGAGGCGACTTCGGCAACTTCCTGGCTTTGGGAGGAGGTATTGTAGAATACTACAGCACCGGGACAACCGGCCTGGCAACATTCACATTGCCCTCATCCTATATCTCCGGAACAAATACAATAAACATAACCGGTTACAACAATCTGACCCTGTCGCCGGCATCCTCAAAAAACATTATTCTTCCAAATAATGACCTTCATATCTACGATGACCTGACAATATCAGGAGCCGGAATCAGCCAGTTGAATATTCTTGCTTCAACAAGAACGGTTGTAATTGATTCTTCGCTGATCGTACAAAGCGGGACTCTCAGATACATGAATGGTAACAATACGGCCCAGAATATGGTTGTTTACGGCAACGTAAGAGTGGACAACGGGGCTGTTTTCGACGTTAACACTGCGGGAACAGCGGCCAACCTTCTAACCATTCAAGGAAATCTTACAAACAACGGGACCTTCGATATGAATGCAGGAGCAGGCAGAGTGTGCAACGTGATTTTCTCGGGACCTGCAAACCGTGAAATCAACGGTACCGGAACAGTTACCGATTTCAACACAATAGAGGTTAATAAAGGGGCTTCGAGAAATGCGCTGCTTGAAGTAAAATCCTCTGTCCTATCCCTGAATACTTCACTTGCCACAGCACTGACACTTACAAACGGAACCTTCAGACTGACGAGTCCCATAGTGCTTAACCTCACCAATGCAGGAAGCTTCACAATCCCCACATCCGGATGTCTCTCAGCCAACGGAGGCACAATTAATATCGGCGGGGCAGCCGCGACAAATTCCACTGACCTGATCCTTGACGGAAGGCTTGAGATCCTTTCGGGCAATATCAATATAGGAACCCCTGGTACAAACCTTAATAATGATATCATCTATTCCTCAGGAGGCACACCTGAAATAATTGTGGCGGGTGGTAATCTTTTTGTCAACGGCCAGGTCCGGAGGGTAACAACCATCAATACGGGATCACTGAGCTATACCCAGTCGGATGAATCAAGCATGGTAACCATTGCAGGAAGGAACGCCGTCAATTCAAGATCGATGTTCGAGATCCTGAACACGGGAAGCAAATTCAATATGAGCGGTGGCCGTCTGATAATATCAGGATCTTTCGACAATCCATCCTATACTGACCTGTATCTCGTCCCGGATTCAAGTACGGTAACAGGCGGTACAATCGTCTTCGGCTCATCGGAAACGCCTGCCGGCACAGCCTTCAATGCTGTCAGTTCAGTGCCCCTCTACAATATTGAAACCAATGCTGTAAACAACAGCAAGACCGTCGACCTGAGAATATATCCTCTTACTCTAAGGAACAACCTTATAATCAATGGCGAGGGTGTGTTCAGGGCCAACGGGCTTGACATTATCATTGGCGGCAGCCTGGTTAACGACAACAGCGCTTCCGGTCTGGGTCTGAATACAGGGGGTTACCAGCCCGGGTCCTCAAGGCAGATGACAACATTCAACGGGACAGGTGCGCATTCCATTACAGGAAGCGGGGCAAACCTTACCAACTTTGCAAATCTCACAATGGCCTCATCCGGAACTCTTTCCCTCCTGACCGGCAGCAATATCAGGGTAAACGGGAACATGAGCCTGCTTTCAGGGATACTTGAGGACGGCGGTAATACAATATCCGTGGCCGGCAACATAATGAACAATGCCGTGCATACAAGTTCCGCCCCGGGTGGAGGAATAATTCTTGAAGGAACTCAAAACCAGGTAATTTCAGGCAACGGTAACGGCATATTCGGAAACGTGACCCTGAACAATACCACAGGGATAAACCTGGCCGACAATGCGAACATAAACGGAATCCTCACTTTTTCAGGGGGATCTGTCTATATCGATGATTATCTGCTCACTCTTGGAGTGAATTCCTCAATAGCCGGGACTACCGACAAGGATAACATGATAATACTTAACGGGGTAATATCCGATGCAGGAGTAAGAAAGATATTCCCTTCGGGCGCCCTGGATTTTACATTTCCAGTCGGTGTTGCAGGAAAATATACACCTGCAGAGTTTGCATTTTCTTCAAATACAAACAATAATGCCAATGTGACCGTAACTCCGGTTAACTATCCCCACCCCCTGGCTGCACTTCCGTCAGGCGATGAACTCAATTATTACTGGAAGGTGATTTCCGAAGGATTTTCCGGGGGATTTACAGTGACGCATACCTACAGTTACCATGAGGATGACGTCAACGGAACAGAACCGGATTATGTAACCGGACGCTTCCTTAACGGCATGTGGATCCCGGAAGGCGGGATAGACGGGTCATCAGTCAATCCTTCAGCTCACCGTATAACCCTTTCAGACTGCACCTTCATCGACGGCGAATATACTGCGGGTAATACCCTGAACTTTGCAAATAAACCTGTTCTCTACAGTATAAAATCAGGCAACTGGTTCGGCGGCAACACCTGGTCAACTACCGACGGAGGCCCTTCATGCAACTGCGATCCCGATGGCAATCCGGTTGTTATAAATGCCGCTCATACAGTAACCATCAACAACAATTCGGCATGGGCTTATTCAACAATGATCCTTGGATCGCTGGATATCGGCACTTCATTGTATCACAGTCTCGGAATTGTCAGCGGGAACGGACTATTAAAGGTAACCTCAACAGCCGGTGGAATTTTTGTAATTCCGGGAGGCGACTATGATGATTTCCTTGCCAACCAGAGCAGCGCCATTGAACTGTTCGGTAACAACCAGGCTGTTATCCCGTCAAAACCAGGGAATATCTACAAACCTTTCAGCAATCTGATACTATCCGGCTCCGGAAAGAAAATAATCCCGGCCGATGATATCAAAATACTTGGCAACCTTACCATTAAAGATGCATCGACTGTCCTCAGCAATGAATTTTCAAACAGAAACCTTTACGTTGGCGGCAACTGGACCGACAATAACACTTCTGTAACCGGAGGCTTTATCCCCGGCAAGGGACAGGTCAACCTGGACGGCTCTGCCCCGCAGCAAATCATTATTACGGGCGGGAGCACAACAAACCAGTTTTATGACCTGGCGGTGACAAATGCAGCCGGGGTTACTCTTGCAGGATCAGGAAAGACAAACATTTCGGGAAGACTCACCCTTGGGGCCGGTATAATAACCTCAAATGCCGTCAATATTCTTATGATCTCGAATACAGCCTCCAATGCAGTTACCGGAGGTGGTCCGGGCTCATTCGTAAGCGGGCCTCTCCGGAAAAGCATGCTCGCCGGAGGCGTTTTCTCCTTCCCGGTTGGCGATGCATCCGGTGCAAGATATGGCAGCTTAACCCTTTCACAAGTTACGACAGCAGGCAATTATACTGCCTGGTATCATAATTATGATCCGCTGGTTGACGGTTTCGATCCTGAAAATAAAACAGCTCCTGTAGATGTGGTAAGCGATTCCGAATACTGGACCGTTACAGGACCTGCTTCCTCTTCGGGCCTCGTCACACTGAGATGGGATGCCAACAGCGGCATAATTCCGGCTGATGCCCTCACAAGAAACAAGTTGAGAGTTGTAGAATGGAACCCGTCGTGGGTGAACCGCGGGAACGGAGGAATAACCGGAGACATGATCTCAGGCACAATAAGGACAGGCCTCCAGGTTACTCTCTCAGGCACACACCAATTCACGATCGGAGTGGAAAGCCTTCCCACAGCCACCATAACCAGCGGTCCTGCAGGGATATGCGACGACGGTTCCTCCACGAGTATATCAATTGATCTTACAGGAACCTCTCCCTGGGCCCTCAGGTACCTGATCAATGGAGCCAATGAGACTACTGTGGCCAACATTGCGAACTCACCCTATACCCTTGTAGTTTCAAATGCAATACCGGCGCTGGCCTCAGGCGGACCGGGAATTTATTCGTTCACTGTCTCATATATCAGCGATGCCACAGGAAGTACGGGAATACGGGATTTTGAAACTGCAGCCCAAATAACGCTTCATACCTCTCCGGAGCCTTCCATTTCCGGACTATCGACCACACCGGCCAATTCGCTTGTTACCTATAGCACGACTGCCGTTACAGGCGTTACATATTCCTGGACTGTAACAGGAGGCAGCATCCAGAGCGGTCAGGGAACAAACAGCATAGTGGTAAGGTGGGGAGCAGGGCCGCTTGGAACAATAACTCTATCCGAAACAGTGCTCATTGGCGGCTGCAGCAAATCCACAGCGCCGTACCAGGTAACAATAACAGATATTCCCAATCCTTCAGTAACAGGTACCAACCCGGCCTGTCTAGGAGCAACGGAAATCTATTCGACACCCCTGGTCAGCGGTCATACATATTCCTGGACTGTCACCGGAGGAACCTTTACCCCGGGGTCAACAAACAATATTATCAATGTAACCTGGACAACAGTTGGCAACGGTGAAGTAAGAGTGTCTGAAACCGGTTCGACAACAGTTTCTTCATCACTTGCCGTCGAGGTTAATCCTCTTCCTCCTGCCGGCAACACCGTCTCCGATCCGGTTACATGTGCCAATTCTCCGGCCAGCATCATAATCTCAGGAGCCCCCGCCGGTCTGACCTACCAGCTTCGCCTCAACTCCGATAACAGCCCGGTGGGCCTGCCGGTAAGCAGTATGGGCGGAGGAAATGTAGTCCTCACTGCGACCCAGGCAGTCCCCACAACCTATAATGTATGGGCTACAAATGAATACGGATGCGGCGTCGTTCTGACCGATCTGGCTGTTGTCGGTATCAATAACGACCAGGTATGGACAGGCGCCAGCGGACCCGACTGGAGCATTCCTTCCAACTGGTCGTGCGGTACTGTCCCATTGCCTGATGCCAGCATTACAATCCCGGTTTCACCCAATGATCCAATAATAAATACAGGAGGAACCGGTGTGGTAACCAATCTTGTAATTAACGCGGGAGCAAGCCTTGAATTAAGCGGAAGCACTCTTGAGATAACAGGATCAATAACAGGCGGAGGAATAATTGATGCAACTGACGGAACCATTGTAATGAACGGTCCGTCATCTCAGTCAATCAACCCATCCCACTTCCTTGACAATACTATCAGGAACCTTGAAATCGACAATAATTCAGGAGTCACATTAACAGGCCCCCTTAGTCTTACAGGAATACTGAGAGTTCAGAACGGATCACTCGCTTCAGGAGGCAATCTGACCCTGATTTCAACAGCTTCAGGAACAGCGCTTATCGATGGTTCCGGTTCAGGTACTGTGACCGGCAACGTTACAATGCAAAGATACATTCCCTCGGCATTCGGATACAAGTATCTCAGTTCCCCATTCCAGTCGTCAACAGTGAACGAACTAAACGACGAACTCGATCTCGCAGCCGGTTTCCCGGTCCTTTACAGTTACAATGAAGGCAGCGTTACTTCGGGATGGGTTGATTACAATACTCCGGGTGATCCGCTGACCCCCCTGTCGGGTTACGCTGCCAACTTCGGCTCATCCGGAGCACAGATGACAGCCGATATGACGGGAACAGTAACCAACGGAGCATTGTTTTCAACATTCACCAACCACAACAATACCTATACCAAAGGATTCAACCTTGCCGGCAATCCCTATCCTTCACCCATAAACTGGAATGCCTCAGCCGGCTGGACTAAAACCAATATCGACAATGCCCTTTATTTCTTCAGAGCAAGCACTACAGACGAATACGGCGGAACATACAGCACATATATAAACGGAATTTCATCCGACGGCCTGGCTTCTCCCGTGATAGCATCGATGCAGGGTTTCTTTATTCATGTCTCGGATGGCGCTTTCCCGGTAACCGGGACCCTGGGACTCGACAACAGGGTGAGGCTGACAACCCTGACTCCCTTGCTGGCGAAATCAGATGAAGAAGCGCCCTCCGGAATTCTTAAGCTGACAGCCTCCTTTGCCAGCGACCCGCTTTCTTCGGATCCTTCCGTTATCTACTTTGATGAAAAAGCCGGAAGCGGTTTTGATGCTATGCTTGATGCCCTTAAACTGATGAACACCGATTATTATGTACCGAACCTTTACTCAGTCGGCTCCGACGGCAAAAAGCTCTCTATTAATGCTCTTCCTCCGTCAAACGACACTCTTCGTGTTATCCCGCTGGGATTGAAAACAGACATTGACGGAGATGTTGTTTTCAGGCTTGAAGAGATGCCTGACGAAATCACCGGAGCCAGGATATACCTTCTTGACAAACTGACACAGGTGGAGACGGAAATGTCGGAAGGCAGCGAATACCATGTCAGCCTTGAGCCCGGGGATTATTCCGGACGCTTCTTCCTTAACATGCGGTCGACAGCAACTTCTGTTACCGATCCGGTTGCAGATGAACTTTTCACAGCCTACAGTTCCAAAGGATCCCTCAGAACGATTATTAAGACCGAAATAACGGGTCCCGGGAACCTTGCTGTCATTAACCTGACAGGCCAGACAGTCTTTGTGGAGAGAATACCTGACAACGGGTACCACGAATTCTACCCCGGGCTGAAAGAAGGGATTTATATAGTAACGTTCACGTCTTCAAATTACAGGGGCTCAAAAAAGATATACTTCCGGAACAGATGAATAATCCGATTGATACCATAAAACATTACCTCTCAGGGTTGCTGATGATTTCAGCAGCTTTGCTGGTTTTGTCGCAGACAGCCATCGGGCAGGAACCTCCGCCCAGACCTATAAGGATAAACCCCACCGCACAGATACTGAGCTTCGGGGCATTTTATCACGGTGCATCCGGGGGAACCGTGATAATTGATCCTTCAGGAAACCGCACTTCAACGGGCGACGTTGTACTTCTTGGCATGGGATACCTGTACTCCGCGGCAATGTATGAGGTTCATGCCCACCGTGGCACTGTGATTTCCATCCTTAACGGACCCAATGTAGTCCTTAACGGAACTCCAACAGGGACCATGACACTAAAAATCGGCAATTCCCTTCCGGTTTCGCCATTTGTTTCAAATGTCAATTTCAACGTTGCCATACCCCTCTATATCGGAGGGACTCTTACCGTAGGTAACACGGCTGCCAATCCGCCGGGAAGCTACACCGGAACTTTTGACATCACTATCGTAAGAGAATGATGATTTGAATTTAAATGAAAAAGGATGATGACGTTCATAAAAGCATACTCCAAAGCATCTGATAAGGGATGTATGCGCTTCATTATGAACCGTCATGCCTTCTTTCCTTTCCTGTTGTTCCTGATCTTTGCCTTCTCCCAAAAACTCGAGGCCCAGGATCTTCCGGAATACGATGAGATAGCAGTCTTACTGGAAGTTCCCGGAATAGGCGGAGGGGAAATTAATGCCCTGATAAAGGACGAGAAGCTATATCTTCCTGTTACCGATCTCTTTGACTTCCTCAAGATACGAAATATCCCCTCTCCGGACCTCGGGACCATTTCAGGCTTCTTCGTAAATCCTCAGGCTGAATACATAATCGACAGAACCAAAAACCAGATCGTCTACCAGGGAAAAGAGTTTGATCTGGAAAAAGGTGATATTATAAGAACTGAGGTCAACCTGTACCTTGAATCATCTTACTTCGGGAAAGTATTCGGACTCGACTGCCGGTTCAATTTCAGGGCTCTTTCTGTGAAAATCTCCAGCCAGCTTGAACTGCCCCTTATCAGAGAGATGAAGCAGGAAGAGATGCGCCGGAATATAGCCCGGCTTAAGGGAGAAGTAAAGGCCGACACCTCTGTTGGAAGAACCTATCCCCTGTTCAGGTACGGAATGGCAGATTGGGCAGTGTCGGCATCCCAGGAAATCGACGGGAAATCGGATACAAGGTTGAATCTTGCTCTCGGAACAATGCTCGCCGGAGGCGAAGCTACTGCTTCACTTTACTACAACAGTCTGGAAGGATTAAATGCAAAACAGCAATACTATCAGTGGCGGTATGTAAATAACGATTTTGCTCCTCTCCGCCAGATTATGGCAGGAAAGATCAATACCAATGCAATTTCTTCGATCTATAATCCGGTGATAGGCGTCCAGTTTACAAACACTCCCACAACATACCGCAGATCTTTCGGGACTTATAACCTTAGCGATAAAACAGAGCCGGGCTGGATTGTTGAACTATACGTTAATAATATACTGGTCGATTACAAGGAAGCTGACGCATCGGGTTTCTACAATTTCGAGATCCCCCTCGTTTATGGCAACTCCATTATAAAACTCAAATTTTACGGCCCCTGGGGCGAGGAAAGGACACGTGAGCAGAATATCAGTATCCCTTACAACTTCCTTCCGGCCAAAACTCTTGAATATACTGTCAGTGCAGGGATTGTGGAGGATACTCTTGCCAGCAGATTTTCAAAGGCCGCCATAAATTACGGCGTCACAAAAAGCCTTACTGTCGGAGGCGGAGCAGAATACCTGTCCTCAATAAGCTCACAGCCTTTCATGCCATACTTCAATGCTTCACTGAGATTAACAAATAATCTCCTTCTTTTCGGTGAGTTCGCACCAGGTGTCAGGTCAAAAGGAACCCTCTCTTACAGGCTTCCTTCAAATATGCAGCTCGACCTTAATTACACCCTTTATGACAAGGAACAGAAAGCCATTTTCTACAACTACAGGGAAGAACGCAAGGCTACCCTTTCTGTCCCACTCAGGATCGGCAAGTTATCTTCATTCCAGCGCCTCTCGTTTTACCAGATCGTTCTGCCCAACTCAAAATACACAACCGGTGAATGGCTTATCTCAGGCTCACTGTTCGGTGTGGGGACCAACCTTACCACCTATGCCATGTTCATCGATGAGGTAAAACCTTATTTATACAGTAACCTTTCCCTGGCTTTCAGACTTCCCGGTGGTTTTGTAATGATGCCTCAGGCACAGTATGGATATACGGATAAAGAGCTCTTCTCGGCCAAAGCCAGAATGGAAAAGCGTATTCTGAAGAACGGATTCCTGCACCTGTCGTACGAGAGAAACTTCCGGAACAAACTTAATATGGCAGAAGCAGGATTAAGATATGATTTCTCATTCGCCCAGACGGGAGCCTCTGTAAGGCAGTACAACGACAGAACAAGCTTTGTCGAATATGCACGCGGAAGCCTGATCCGCGACAAGAAGACAAAATACGTTGCTGCGGATAACCGGACCAATGTCGGCCGCGGAGGTATCTCAGTGATTCCTTACATCGACACTAATGCCAACGGTAAAAAAGATCCGGGTGAACCAAAGGCCCCCGGTCTTAACCTGCACTCAAACGGCGGACGCGTCATTATAAATGACCGCGATACAACTATCAGAATAACAGGCCTTGAACCTTACACCAAATGTTTCATAGAACTCGATCCCAACTCGTTTGAAAATATCTCATGGAGACTGGCAAAGCTTACCTACAGTGTAGCTGTTGATCCGAATATACTTAAGGAGATTGAAGTTCCGGTAAGCCTTGCCGGAGAGGCTACCGGATATGTTTACTTCGGAAGCGACGGTGAAAAGAGAGGCCAGGGAAGAATAATTGTAAATTTCGCCGATGATAAGCTGAAACCAGCAGGAAAGACAATAACTGAAGACGACGGGTATTACAGCTACTTCGGACTTACGGCCGGAAAATATACCGCCATGGTTGATACCATTCAGCTCCGTACCCTGGGGATGATCGCCGAACCCAAATCCATTGATTTTAAGATAACAGGAAAAATTGATGGCGATATTGCCGACGGGCTCGATTTTCTTCTGACCCGAATACCTGCTGATACCATCGTCCCTGAGACTGAAGAACCACAAATACCTGTAAAACCGGTTGTCACAACCGACACCTCCTACCTGATCCTCCATGAACTGACAGAGGAAGTCTATACAATAACAGAAGACAGCTGGGCAATCCAGATCGGAGCATTCAAGAGCAAGTCGTATGCCGAAGGTTTTGAGAGAATGCTTGAACGTGAACTCGGAAAAGATGTTCAGATAACAATAGCAGGCGATTATTACAGGGTTCGCATTCTCGATCTTCCCACAAGGGCCGAGGTCGATGAAAATGTCATCAAGCTTAACAAGCTTGGATTCAAGGAACTCTGGATAATAAGGCTTCTTGCAATGCAACAGGAGAGGATCCTGGTCACAAGAGAGGATTCCATAGCCAGGATAAGGGAAACCGTCACGGAAAGAGAGCGCCCGCTTACCCCTGCGGAAAGAGCCGAAATGCAGCTCGACGCATTCAGGCTTGGCAGCGATGCGGCAGCCCTGAGAAGGTATCTTACCGCCCCGCTCGGCGAACAGCCCGTTACCCGCATCACTGACAAATATTACAGGCTTGAAACGCCTCAGCAGCCTGTACTCGATCCTGTCATCCTCGAAGCAATCAAGGATCTTGATCCAAAATACGGAGATCTTCCATTGGAGGATGAATGGACAGTGAGAACTGTAACTCCGGTACCTGAAGAACCGGCAGAAACTGAAGAACCGGCAGTGAGACAACCAGTAACAGTGACCAGGATCCCGGTGATCCCCGAAAGGTCTGTCACTGTTTACGGTCAGAAACCTTCAGACTCTGTCCTCGAAGGAAGACCAGCCTTTTCCGAACCTTCCGTCGCACTCCAGGTTGCAATCTACCACAGGGAGGCACAGGCACTGAAAGCCCAGAGAAGAATAATGTTGAAACTCGGTCTGCCGGTCGAGATAGTGAAACAATACGATTATTACCACGTAATCGTCACCGGATTCTACTCGCGTGAGGAAACATTCCCGTACTACCCCGAACTTGCTGAAATCGGCTATCCGGGTGTCACGCTGATCGAGAACTATAAAAGGACAAAACAGCCCTAGCGGAAGTGTCACTCCGGGGCGATAAAAACCTGAAATCATTACTCATGTTCAAAATAGCAGTTATATCACCCAGCATTAGAAAAGGCAGAAACAGCCAAAGGATTGCCCTGTGGATTAACGAACTGATAAAGAGGGAAGAACTCGGAGAGCCGGTGTTTATTGACCTCCTGGAATATAATTTCCCTCTCTTCCATGAAAGGCTGAAATTCCAGGAAACTCCCTCCCCTGCTGCTCTCGATTTTGCAGAAAAGATCAGCTCGGCCGACGGTGTTATAATTATCCTGCCGGAATACAACGGCGGCTATCCTGCCAGCCTCAAAAATGCCACCGACCTTCTTACTACCGAATGGCGGCGCAAGCCGGTAGCCTTTATCTGTGTTTCCGACGGACCCTTTGCCGGAAGCCAGTCAGTAACATCCATGCTGTTCTCCCTTTGGAAAATCGGTGCGCTGACAATTCCGGCCACCCTGAGAATCCCCTATATCGAACGTGATTTCGATCAGACAGGCAAGCCAGCAGACAGGGAAAGCACTGACAAGCGAGGTACTAAACTGGTAAAGGAACTCCTGTGGTATATCGAGGCAAAAAAACGCATGGAAACAGAATAGAAACCGACTGCTCCCGTCATCATCCATCACAGGAAGCAAATCATGTTTCCATGCATCTTTCCGGGCTATTCCGGATCGATCAGATATCTGTATAATTCACTCCTTGTCGAAAGAATAACCGTCGTAGTGGTATCAAATGTCTTTTCAAAGGTCTCCATCGATTTCATAAAGCTGTAGAGACTTCGTGACGCTGCCGACTGGTCGTAGGCGTTTGCATAGATCGCAGTGGCCCTGGCATCAGCCTGTCCCCTTATTTCTTCGGCTTTACGGTAAGCTTCCGACTGGATTGCCTTCAGGTCCCTTTCTTTCTCACCATTTATCCTTGAAGCCTCCCCCGCGCCTTCCGACCTGAATTTCTCAGCAATCCTGTAGCGTTCACTCTTCATCCTCTCATACACCTGTGTCTTGACCTCCTCAACATAATTGAGCCGCTTGATCCTGACATCAAGAATGATAATTCCCAGATCACTTGCCTTCTCATTTGCCGACTGAAGGATCAGCTTCTGGATGTCGAGCCTCCCCGTACTGATATCCGAAAGCGTGTCACCCACTTCCTCTCCAATAGAACCAGATGGTGTGGGAACCCTGTTGGTCGAGCGGACAACCTCCTCGAGATTATGATTTGCAATATAGTCGCGTGTCTCCCCGTCGAGGATGTCCGAAAGCCTCGACAACGCTCCTCTTTCATCGGTAAGCCTTTTGAAAAACTGCAGGGGATCGGTTATCTGCCAGCGGGCATAAGCTTCGACGAAAATGAATTTCTTGTCCTTTGTGGGAAGCTGATTGGGATCACCATCCCATTCCATAAACCTCTTTTCAAAATAATTGGTCTTCTGGATAAACGGAACCTTCAGTTTCAAACCCGGGGTGGTTTTAGGTTCACCCACAGGCTTTCCGAACTGGGTTATGACAACCTGCTCTGTTTCCCTGACCTTGAAAACGGTGTTAAGTACAATTATAAGGACTGCCAGCACTACCGCTGACTGAATCAGTATTTTAATGTATTTCTTATTCATAATGGACGGAGTTTATTTCTTGTCAAACTGCATCTGGAGAAGCGGAAGAACATTGCTCCCTTTCTCATCTGTAATTACCTTGTTCCCAATCTTGGGAAGCACATTCGCGAGCGTCTCGAGATAAAGCCTTTTCTTTGTTACTTCAGGCGCCTTTACATATTCCCTGTACAGGGCATTGAAACGTGTGGCTTCTCCCATCGCGTTGTTAACCCTTTCCGTGGCATAGCCCTCGGCCTTCTGGATCGTCTCATCAGCCTGTCCCCTGGCTCTCGGAATTATCTTGTTATATTCCGACCTCGCCTGGTTTATCATTGTCTCCTTTTCCTGCTGGGCCTGGTTAACGGCATTGAAGGCATCCTTTACCGGATCCGGGGGATTGACATCCTGAAGCACAACCTGTTCTATAGTTATTCCAAGCAAATATTCGGTGCAAAGCTTTTGTATTTCCTGCTGAACGCTGATGGCTATCTCGGTCCTTCCAACGGTCAGAACCTCGTTAACAGTACGGTCGCCCACTATCTGCCTCATGCAGCTTTCCGAAATGTCCCTCATCGTTCCAATAGGATCGCGTACCTTGAAGAGAAACTGGTAGGGATCGTCGATCCTGTACTGCACCACCCATTCGACATCTGCAAGGTTGAGATCGCCGGTAAGCATCAGCGACTCGTCGGTTGTCCCCGTCTTTGTATATTGCGACTGGATGCCGGTGCTCGTGGTCCGGAATCCAAACTCCTCCTTCTGCTGGCGTTCAACGGCTACCTTATATACTCTCTCAAGTATAGGCAGCTTCATGTGAAGCCCTGGCTCCTCCGACCTGACGTACTTTCCGAAACGGGTGATAACACCTGTCTCCTCAGGCCTTATCTGAAAGAATGTGGTCCACAGGAGAATGATCGCCGCTAATCCCGTCAGAATGTACTTGTAGCCTGAAAAGTATTTTTTCAAGTCGGGCGGAACCGTACCCCTGTTAAACTGGTTAAACTGATTATAAGCCATCTTTTTAAAATTTGCCATTTACACAAAAATAACATAATTCGCAGTTTTTCACCCTTTTCTTGCCTGCTGAAATAGCTGAAAACCTAATAATCTTCATTTTCTCACCACAGGAAACAGCCTGTTCGTCAAAACCGGAGACTTTTTGAAAAAAAACATTTCCCCTTCAGGTATATTGTTGATTATGTGTCTGATATAAGAAAGAACTGATCCGATCCGTAACAATTACAGCTTTGGAATATAAATTTCCGCTCTGTTTTGACGAATGACACTAAAGCTTTTACAAAAGGCCTTAAACAATCAGCGACTTGCGGTTTTCAATTGACAAGCGACAGTGTAGACATTCGCATTTGCCCACTAATTGGGCTTTTGCCGCTTGACAGACTATTTTCCTGACGCTATTTTTACCTTAATTAAAACACCCAAAATGGCAACTGTTTCAATCCCCGGTAAAGAAGCATCTGTCAGTGAATCCATAACAATTCACCCCGACAGCAGGAAAAGCACACACGGCGTTTCCGGTTTTTTCCCTGCTATTGTCAACATGATAGCGGAAGATGGCGGAAGTTTCTTCAGCTACCTGAAGGAGCTGGGCCTCGACAGAGAGAATAATCTGGTTGTGCTTTCTTCGCGTCATCATTATTTTTATGATGAGGAAGAGCTGAAAAGAGTAAAAACCCTTATCAACCTTAAAAAACTCAACCAGATAAAGTATCTTGATGAATTTCTCGCCACGATCTGCAAGGTACTCCCTGAAAACACCAGGTTCCTGGGTTGTTTTATTGACAATTCCCACCTTGCAGATTCACTGCTTCACCCTATCAGGCTGCTGAAACAGACAGTAACCCGTCTCGACCTGCTCGGCGAAAAGAACCTTACAAGGAAAAAGGTCACCGATATCCTTGAATCAGCAGGTTTCAAGCTTGACGACATGACTGAAAAGAATGGCTTAACATATTTCTGCGCCCTCTCGAAAAGCAAGACAGCCAGATTGATAGCCTGAAAAACTGTATCATACGAAAACTACCCGTCAGATACCGGCCTGATCCTTTTTATCGTATCCATTTTCTCTTTCGGCTGCAACCTTAAGCCATTCGGGCAGAACCGTTTCAATAAAGACTTTCTTGTCGGCCTTGTGCTTCTTCATATCCAGGCCGATGAATTCCTGTGCTTTTTCCTTAGTGCTGATGTCGGGATAGGGAACTTCCTGATTATGCCCGAGAGTTGCCAGCAGCCGGGCAAGTGTCACCCTGGCTTCCTGGGCTGCAGCTATCCCTCCGGAAATTATTCTTCCGAGTTCCACAGGTGAATGGAAGGAATTGCCGTGCCCGGCAGCAGAGAAATCCCATCTCCACTGTGCCCTTCTGATATTCATCAGGATATCCTTCATCTGCTCTTCTGTGGCCCCGGCGTCCCAGGCTGTTTTGGCTTCTACATGACACCTGACCAGAAGGGTCTCGAGAATGTTCCTGTTTTCAATTATCTTATCCTGGCGGCTGTAAACGTCCTTTATAAGATTATCCGTTTCCTCCCTGTGACAAACCTGGCATGAATTTGAGATATTGTTAAGAGGACTCTGGATATGGTGATCGGTGAACTTCACTCCTCCTTCGCTCATGAAAGGCATGTGGCAGTCGGCACATGAGACTCCCCTGGATGCATGCGTTCCGGTAAGGTAAACTTCATAATCCGGATGCTGCGCTTTCAGCATCGGAGCCCTGCTAAGGGCATGCGTCCAGTCGGAAAATTCAATTTCATCGTAATACTTTTCTATATCCTCGGCCGAGGTGCCGTTCTTCCAGGGGAAAACCAGGTACTGAACTCCCTCTTTCATCTTCTTGTTAAAATAATACTCCACATGGCATTGTGCGCAAACCAGGCTTCTCATCTCCTGGTGCGATGCTTTTGAGATATCCATTCCCCTCGCTTCAAAAGCCTCGATAAGCGCAGGCCGGGAGATCCTGAGGTTCATTGTTTTTGAATCGTGGCAATCGGCACATCCTATATGGTTTACTACTTCAGACCCTTTTGTGTCCCATGTCCCCTTATAGAATTCCGCGGGCCCCATCTGGCTCATGAGCCTTGGCACATCGGGGCTCTTGCAGGTCCAGCAGGTATTCGGCTGGGGACTCGGAACACCGCCGGTGCGAAGAGTCTTCTGTATATCCTGTATAGCATAATAATGACCTCTCCCCTGACCGTATTCCCTCGAAAAAAGGTATCCTGCCCACAGAACAACCATCCTGGGCGACTCCCCGAGCATATCGACCATGGAACTGCCGTTGTACTTGCTTCTGAAAGTGGTGTCGGCAGTTTTCATATAAGTATCGTATTCCCGTGGAAACAATTCTCCCCACTTGCTGTTCCTGGGTTCAAATCCGGAAAATGTAACTTCGGGGGTGTAGGCAAAAACCGCTTCAGCCCTTCTCTGGACAATAGATGATGCAAGCATCCCCAGAAGGAATACAACCAACACGGTTGCAAGAAATATAACCCATCCCAGCCAGGATCTTTCTTTAAGCATTTCCTGAATTGACTTCATATTTTTCGGATTATTTGTTTTTACCTTTTATTGCATTGTTCAGCCATTCCGGCGCCACAGGACCAGGCAGCGGAACGCGTGCATCCGGTACGGCCGAAAGGCTGTTCACACGTCCGTGAGGAGTCACACGATGACACTCGAGACAATCGCGGCCGAGCCTGAATTCATGTGTGCTTTTGTTGTAGTTCATAAGCCTGCTGTCGGTCAGAAGCTCACTATGGCACCTGATGCAGTTCTGATGAACAACCTTCTTACCCGCTTCCTTGATAAAGATCACCTGCGGTTCAAGCCTCAGAGTGAACATGGAAGCGTGCCTCAGCCCGTCCTTTGCCTTGAAGTAATACTTGTTGAGTATATTGTTGTGGGGGACATGACAGTCGTTGCAGTTGGTCCATTCACGATGGGAACTGTGGTTCCAGGTTGCATACTGGGGAGCCATAATGTGGCAGTTGACACATGTTTCCGGCTTGTCGCCCAGGTACGAGGATGCGTTGGATATGTGAAAAGAAAATATCCCCAGCCCGGTAAAAACACCAAGCGCCAGGATAACCGGAAGTCTCCAGTTATCAGGCGGAATAAGATTTCTAATAAACTTCCTCAGCATACCCGAAAATAATTATGGAAATATATAAAAATTTATGGCCGGCTCAAAGCCCTGTATTAAGAAATACATCCCTTGATTTCAAGTTAACAGCCTTTTAAAATTCCCCGGATGAGAAGACAATTCAGTTGTCCCTTACCAGTCAGAATAACAGAACACATCCACCCTGTTGAACCTGAATATCTGCATGAAGATAATTTAATTCAAAACAGGTCTCTGTCAGAAATATTTCATAAATTTATATGGCAGGGGAATTCCGGCAGATCATTGCAGAAATTAAGAAACCATGGAATACTCTTCAATTATACATCATTTCTTAATATTCAACCAAAGCCTGTTCAAATGAAAAGATTGATTCCTATCAGCCTGTTCATCCTGCTGCTGACAATCTCGTGTAACCGGCAGGACAGCCAGACTCCGAGCGGAGGATGGCAAATGATCCAGATGCAGTTGGTCGATAACGGAAAAGTGACCAATTATTTCTCCGACCGCTATGTTGTCAACCAGACTAAATTCTGGGAGGGCAAAAATTTCATTTTCGTCGGAAAGTACCAGGTGGACACCATAACCACCTACCGTTTCGGTGTCGGAACATGGACACTGAAGGGGAATATTTACGAAGAAGATATCAAGTATCATTTCGACAAAGCTTACGAAGGAACCAAAAACAAGATCTGGCTCGAGATCAGGAATGACACACTGCTTCACATCTTCCCGGTGAATGACGCAGGAACACCCAATCAAAAACACTGGGTGGAGAGGTATGTGAGGCTGAAGTAAGAAGGACTTAGAGACGGAGAGACGAAGAGACGAAGGGACGGAGAGACGGAGAGACGAAGAGACGGAATTTTCAAGGGCTAAGTCAAAGCTCAGAAAGAGCTTGGTGAATCTGCGCCAGCCATGAAATGGCTGAATATGAATAACCTCCGGTGAAACCGGAGGCAGAAATACTCCCCGATGCAGAACCCTGATAAGGGTTCAATAAAATCATACGAATAATTATCGTAAAACAATAAGCCGGTTATTGTTTTACGATAATTTTTTTACCCGTAACGATATGTTTTTCTGTGTTTTGTAACATACCTCATCCCTTTCTCTTCCGCCCGCCATAACACAGAGTAAGAGTGGCAGCAATAATGGCAGACCTGGGGAATTCAACTATAAACATAATTAAAAAATAATTAGTTGAATAGTTGTTTAACTAATTTATTCGTTGTATATTTGTTATTGAACGGACCGGTAGTCCAGGCTACAGTCGCGTGAATATCAAATATAGTTGGTTCATAAACGCTAATGTCATGAAAAGTGAGTTCAAACAGGTTCCCGGTTTCAATGATATAGTTTTTGAAAACAGGAACAAGGAATACGGAGCATACGTGCTCCGGGCAAACTACAGCCGCAATGTGATCGCGGCGCTTATGGCAGGAGTGATCATAATGGCTTCCGCGACAATTGTCCCCTACCTCAGGTTCAGGGCAGTTGAAGGCAGCCGAACACCGGAGGAAATGCTGGTCGAGATCAGGCTAGAAAACCTCGACCAGCCTGTAGAACAGGTTGCTCCGCCACCCGAACCTCCCAAAGCCCAGGAAATACTTGAACAGGCAAAGTACATCCCGCCTCTCGTGGTTGATTCAGTCAAACCCGGTGACGAGATCCGGCTTATGACCGCCGACCAGGCCTCTGTCGAGGTTCACGATTCGGAAGTCATTGAAGAAATAGTCCTGGTGGCTGAAGAGGTTCAGGAAACAGAAGAAGAGGAAGCCGAACCCTTCTATGTGGTCGAGGAGATGCCGATGTTCCCGGGCGGTGATGCTGCAATTCAGGCCTACATTGGCTCAAATGTGGTCTATCCTGAGGTTGCCAAGGAAAACAATATCCAGGGCAGGGTAATAGTAAAGTTCTGCGTCACTCCTACAGGAGGTGTAGATCAGGTGAGCGTGCTCAAAGGCGTCGACCCGGAACTCGATGCCGAAGTACTGAGAGTGCTGAAGACACTCCCGAAATTCAAGCCCGGAAGACAGGGAGGAAAACCTGTTCCGGTGTGGTATACCATACCTATAAATTTCAAGCTGCAATAACAGGATCGATCACCGGTTTCCACAGACAACCCTCAGGGAAATTTCAGGGTGAACTTCGATCCCTTTCCCGGGACGGAACTTACAGAAACAGACCCGCCATGGTTTTGCATTATCTGCTTTGAAAGACTTAATCCTATGCCCGTACCATTGGCTTTGGTTGTGTAAAAAGGTACAAAAATATCTTCAAGCATATCGTCCGGTATCCCGCTGCCGTTATCCTCAACCCTTATCAATACAGCATTGGCTTCACGGAATGCCCTGAGTTGGATCGATCCGTGCTCTCTGCCCGATAAAGCCTCGACAGCATTCTTTACCAGATTTATGAGTACCAATTCTGTCTGGGCAAAGTCGGCTGTGACCGAAAGATCTTCCGGCATGACGCTTGTATGTATTTTTATATCACGGGGGATGTTTGACTCCAGGAGGAGCTTGCATTTACTGAACAGACTGTATATTGAAAACGTGGCAAGTCTGGGTAAGGGCAGGGATGTCAGGCTTCTGAATTTATCGACAAAATCAAGTAATCCTTTACCGGTCTCTTCGATTGTATCAAGCCCCGACAGTGTCCTGGAAATAATTTGATGATCAACAGCCTCCGGTGAAATGACCTTCCCTCCGTCCCTGCTCCTGTAATACCCCGAAATCACCGAAGCAAGGGAGGTGATCGGACTTATTGAGTTCATTATCTCATGGGTAAGCACCCGAACCAGTTTCTGCCACGAATCCAGTTCCTTCTTATTCAGTTCATTTGTGATATCCTGAAAAGAAACCAGCATTATATCATTTGTTTCATATTTAAGGCCTGAAGCCTTTACCAGTATGCTCTGCCTCAGATCGTCCGTAAGCTTTCTGTAAAGTATTTCCTGCCCCGGCCTTATTGCACCCAGAATTCCTGAAATTTCATCATTGTCATTGACAGGCGATGAAACGAGACTTGATTTCTGAATGTTGACATACTTTCTTGCAGCCCTGTTGCAGATTCCTGTCCTGCCTGTTTCATCAACCGAAAGTAATCCTGTATCGATATGGTCAATCACGCTCTGTAAAAAATGGCCTGCTCTTTCACTTTCTATTCTTGCATCCTGTATAATGCTGTTTACCCGATTCATTCTGACATACAGTTTCCTGAATGAGTTGCTGCCTGCATCTTCAGTAAACCTGAATGAGGTATTATGATCCTGAACTGAAGAGAAAAATTTCTCCAGATCCGAATTTGTCCTGTTTACCTGATTCACCAGCATAATGAACTGTAAAATAATTAGGGAGACTATTCCTGCAAGGGTGAAATAATACCCCTTGTCGAGATGCTGCAGTACCAAACCCAGTGCGATGCCGGTTAAAACAATGAGTATCACCCGGATGAACACGTTGTAAAAGAATCTGTCCAGTAACATTTCTGAGCTTTCTAAAGGTTGTATTTCCTGATCTTGTTGTACATGGTTTGCCTTGCCAGTCCAAGTTCCCTTGACGCTTTCTGGATACTCCCGGAATTGTTGTTCAGGGCTGTAAGCAATGCCTGTTTCTCTATTTCAGCAAGTGTTCTGGGCTTTTCCTCATAGTCTGTCTGCCGGCCCGGGTATGAAATCAAAAAGTCGTCAGGCCTTAACACATCAGAATCACAAAGGATAACTGCTTTTTCCACTGTATGCTGCAGTTCTCTTACATTGCCGGGCCAGTTATATCTCATAAGCTTTTCCAGTGTTTTTCCATTGAATCTCAGCTTATGCTTTTCATATCTGGCTGCATACTCCTTCAGGAAATGTCCGGCAAGCAGAATAATGTCCTCTCCCCGGTCACGCAAAGGAGGCACCTCGATTACTATTGTGTTGATCCGGTAATACAGATCCTCCCTGAAGAGGTTCCTGGAGATCATATCTTCCAGGTCTTTGTTTGTAGCACAGATCAAACGGATGTCAAAGGGTATGGGAGCTTTTGAGCCTACCTTGCAGATCACCCTGTTCTGGATCGCTGCAAGCAGTTTTGACTGCATGGTAAAAGAAAGATTTCCTATTTCATCCAGGAACAGGGTGCCGCCTGACGCTGTTTCAAACCATCCTGTCCTGTCTTCGCCGGCCCCTGTAAATGCACCTTTTACATGCCCGAACATCTCACTTTCAAACAGTGTTTCGGTGATCGTGCTTATGTCGATACCTATGAACACTTCGTCGGCTCTGCGCGAGTTATTATGAATGGCCTTGACTATCAGATCCTTTCCGGTGCCGTTCTCACCAACGACAAGAACATTGGCCTCTGTTCCGGCTACCTTGTTCATCAGCCTGAAAACCTTCTGCATTGAGGGTGACTTCCCGATCAGCGGGCAGGCCTGCCCGACATTTTTACGGATCAACTGCTTCTGCCTGTCGCGCAGTTTGTTGTTCTCCGTTTTTGACTGCCTCAGCCTCAGTGCGGCCTGAAGAGTGGCAATCAGCTTATTGTTATCCCATGGTTTTACAACAAAATCGGTTGCGCCTTCCTTTATTGCCCTGACAGCAAGACCGGTATCGGCATAGGCTGTTATCATCACCACAACGGCCGACGGATCCGATCTCAGTATCCGGTTAAGCCAGTACAGACCTTCATTTCCCGTGTTGATCCCGGCCGAAAAATTCATGTCAAGCAAAATAACATCAGTCCTTTCCCTGTTCAAATGACTGATGATCTGATTTGGATTTGATATGCCTGCAACACTTTCAAATTCAGGCTCAAGCAACTGAACCAAAGCTTTCAGCACCTGTTTGTGATCATCAACAATCAACAGTCTGCCATTCATGACCGTAAGTTTAACCCTGCATTAATATGTCCACTTTATAGACATTTTATGTCGTTATTATAGACAAATATAATCATAATTATTTTGATCCTGCTGTTTAAACAACTTATTATCAGAAAGAAAATAAATAGCGGTATGATAATTGAAAACCTGAATTCAATTACTATATTAGGATTGCCATGCTAATTAACTTCTTCAAAACTGCATTGCGTAATATCAGGAAATATCCTGTTTATTCCGTTTTAAACATAACCGGTTTGTCCATAGGTATGGCCCTGAGTATTCTGCTTCTCTTATGGGTTAAGTATCAGTTAAGCTACGACCGGTTCCACAAAAACGCCGGTTGCTTGTATCGCGTGATTGCAAGACAAACCTCAGATGGCAAACTTCACCAGGTGGCTCTCACACCATATCCGCTGGCATCAGCTCTGAAAAATGATTATCCGGAAATTCTCAGGTCTTCGAGATACCATAATTTCTGGGAAACATTTTCAAAGGGAGATGTGTTTGTCGAAGGAACTCTGGCAACAGTTGACAGGGACTTTCTGGAGATGTTCAATATCGAGTTTATCAGCGGAGACAAAGAGAGCGCTTTAACCGGACCTTCCGATATAATAATTACTGAAGATATGGCTGAAAGATATTTCGGCCGTGAAGATCCGCTTGGCAAAACGATGACTGTATGGCCGAATCATAATTTCACAGTAGCCGGAGTGATAAAGAATGTGCCGCGTAACAGCCACTTTTATCTTGATTGTCTGGTGCCCAGCGAGTTCCTGAAAACAAGAAATAGCGCTGACCTCACCAACTGGAATCAAGCAACCAACTACACTTTTATCGAGCTTATTGAGGGTGTTGACAGCAGACTGGTCGAGGAGAAAATCAAAGGTATCACCAACGGAAAACTGGAAGGATCGGATTTTGAAATTACACTTCAGAATTTATTAAAGATTCATTTATATTCCCGGGGACAATATGCACTCGACATAGAACGGGGCAATATAACCCAGGTAAGAATTGCCGGCCTGGTTGCACTGCTGATACTCACAATTGCCTGTATCAACTTTATGAATCTTTTCTCTGCCCAATCATCCGGGAGGCTTAAGGAAATCGGGCTCATGAAGGTGGCAGGGGCAGGCAAAAGCAAAATAATCGTCCAGTTTCTGGGAGAATCACTTTTGATAGTAACCCTGGCTGTTCTGGTTGCAATGATCCTGGTTGAACTGTTATTGCCGCTGTTTAATAATATCATGCTCTCTCAGACAAACCTCAACTATAAAAGCATCGGATTATATGCTGTTTTAATCTCCATTGTACTCTTCTGCGGATTGCTCGCAGGAACTTATCCCGCATTGTATCTGTCTTCACTGGAGCCCATGAACATAATGAAAGGCAATATGATGAAAAATCCGGGCAATGCCGGATTCAGAAGACTACTGGTCGTCATACAATTTACTCTCTCTTTCATTTTTATCATATGCACCTTGATTATAAGATCCCAGCTCGATTATATTCAAAACAAAGACCTTGGCATCAATATGGAGAATGTGGGCCATTTTGACTTTACTGAGGGTATACAGCGTGAAACCCTGAGAAACGAACTCGCCCGGAATCCTGATATTATAAATCTGACAATGACAGACCACCAATGGATTATAAACAACTGGTCGACTGCCGGAGATATCGATTGGGAAGGGAAAAAAGCAGGTGAACAAACACAATTCAGTGTCCTGTTCACCGACAGGGATTATGCCAAAACATTCGAGCTTGAGATTAAGGATGGGAGTTTCCTTTCAGTTAATGAGAACTCAACTATCAATTCTGAAGCGGTGATAAATGAAAAAGCAGCTGAGATAATGGGTTTCGATGACCCCATCGGTAAAATCATTACCTCCGGAAGCGGACATAGATTTACTATCGTGGGAGTTGTGAGGGATTTTCATTTCAAATCACTGAATTTTACAATTGACCCGCTCATTATTGTACCCATGGCTCAATCTGCCACAGGGGGTAAATGCTATGTCAGGATCAAACCTGACCGTACTGCTTCCACAATAGATTATATACGTTCTGTTTTTAAGGAGTATAATCTTGATTATAGTCTTCAGTTTAATTTCGTTACTGATAACTATAAGGACCATTACCGGATAGAACAAATAGCAGGCAAAATGTTTGGTTATTTCACAATTCTGGCAATCCTTATTTCATTTCTTGGGCTGATTGGATTATCTGCATTCACAACAGTGCAAAGGACCAAGGAGATCGGCATAAGAAAAGTCAACGGATCCAGATCATCCGAAGTATTTTCATTACTGATAAAGGACTATCTGAAACTGGTGGTGATATCCTTTGCAATCGCCAGTCCGGTTGCCTGGTTCGCAACAAAGACATGGCTCCAAAGCTTTGCTTACCGTATTGCCATCTCATGGTGGCTTTTTGCCATTTCGCTGATTATCGTTATAATTTTAACCATCCTGACCGTGGGAATTCAATCATACAAAGCCTCATTCAGGAATCCGGTCGAAGCACTGAGATATGAGTAGAAGTCCGGTTCGTTCACTGTTCCGGATCCCTGCTGTCAAGTATACGTTTCTCCTTCTCTATAAGTTCTTCGTGACTTTCAGGGTAATTGGGATTGCGGATTATAATATCCAGCGGACAAACACTGACGCATTGGGGCTTGTCAAAGAAACCCTCACATTCAGTACACAGATCAGGATCAATAATATAGACGGGACTGCTCTCATAAATTGCGTCATTGGGGCACTCTTCGATACACAGGCCGCACGACATGCATTCGGAGCCAATCATTAAAGCCATTGCTAACCTCCTTTCTATGATTACAATTACCAACAGTTTAATTGCGTACTATCCGGAAGATCTAAACTGGCATATTTATTCTAAATATAAACATATTTGCCCACATATCAAATTAATCTGCAAGGTTTTGATTCGAATTGCATGCCCTGCAGTTAATATTTAGTCTATCTTTAATGAAAGATGTTATCACAATACAGCTTTACAATGAAATTCTTTATTTGCCTGGCTTTAATCCTGGGCATTCTGTCACCCGGATGTGTTAATGTCGGGGGAAAACGGGAATTAAAGGGAAAGATCATTGATGACGTTACAATGAGCCGGATACCTGGCAGAGAAGTAATCGTCGACGGATTGATGGAAATCAACAATGAGTTTGTACCGGTTTATGCCGGTCAGTTCTCTACCGACAGCTCCGGCCTGTTCAGTTATAAACTTAACAGAGTCAAAGGAGCACGGTACTATAATTTCCATGTTGTGGGGGATACAAACTATGCCGCAATAACCCGGAGACTTAATGTCTTCCAGCTGATGGCCGCTTCAAAGGATATTGTCATCACATTAAGAAGACTGGAAGGCCTTACAATTAAAATTGAAAAATTAACCCACACCACAAGGCCGGATACCCTATACCTTTCATGGGAATCGGACAGGATTAACTTCAGGAATCTGTATCCCTACGAAATAGAAAACAATGGAATAACGGATATTCCGGTTATGATGATACCCGGTCTTGGTTTAAGATGGATTGGCGGGGAAATTAATGCAACCGTCACCACCAGGATCTATGCCGGTAAAATGACTAAAATTCACTGGGAACTGGCCAGAAACAAAAAGAGAAGCGAATTCACTGACACAATCATAAGCAAAGGAGAAAGTGTTCATACTGTTCATTTTAATTATTAGGCCCATGGAAGGAAGGGAATAGAAAACTTACTGCGGCTTATTTAAAGCCAACAGGCTCAAAGCCTTCATCTGTGGGATTTTTAGATCATGACGTGATTTTAGTTTGAATTTTTTATCTGAATTCAGCACAAAAAAGAACCTTGATTGTTAGTTGTTAGTGAAACCTTCTGTTAGTTGATTCGTCTTTATATATCAGATTATTATTAACCAATAATTCCATGAAATGAAAAGGATTGCAATCATCTTCACCGTGCTGGCCCTGTCAACAACCTCATGCATCAAGGACCTTGTATGTATTAACGGTAATGGAATAATTGAAACCGAATCGCGTAATACATCATCATTCAACCAGATAGAAAATTCTACCGTGGCTAATATCATCTACCGGCAGTCAGACGACGTGACCGTAACTGTCGTAGCCGAATCCAACTTACTGGGTCATATTGTTACCGAAAACAATAACGGCAAACTCAAGATCAGGACAGACAACTGGAACACCTGCCTGGATTATACGGAGCGGCCTGTCATTACGGTAACATCACCCGAGTTGAAGAATATTGAGCTAAGCGGATCGGGAAACATATTTGCTGATATCATGTCAGGTAACTCCTTAATTATCAAGCTCAGCGGCTCAGGAAAAATTGCTGCCGAAAGTCTTTCATGCAACGACCTGTCGGTGATAATTTCAGGATCCGGTGATGTTGAAATCTCTGAGGCATCCTGCCAGGATGCCGATTTTAACCTGAGCGGCTCCGGAGACATGGATATCAGAGGAACCAGTGATAAAGGTCATTACAGGATCTCGGGCAGCGGGGATATCAATTCCGATGAATTTCAGCTTAATGATGCCACAGAAACGATTTCCGGTTCAGGGGATATATTCACCTTTGTTACAAACAGGCTGACAGCAGCCATCTCCGGAAGCGGAAATATCTACCTGAAAGGAGATCCAACCATAAATCAGACTGTCTCCGGATCGGGCAGAATTATTAAATATTAGAGGACCCCTTCAAATAAGTTTGACTTTGCCTTATTTGCGGTGTAAATTTGTTCTGACAGTCAGGCAGGATAACAATCAGCATTTAAAACATCCGCATGGAGAACTTAGATGTTGGTGAGATTCTGATGTTGTTGGGCACAATTTTCAGTATTGTTGTTTCTATCTATTGCGTGAAGAAAGCCGAAAAACTAAACCGCAGCAGATTCGGCTGGGCCCTGTTCGGTTTCTGTCTCCCTCTCATCGCGGTTATTGTTGTGCAATTCATGAAACCCCTGCCGGAATGACGAGTCAACAATCCGGCCTATGCCTGCTCCAGTCTGATGGCTGAACAATGAGTGTTTTTCCCGCAGAGCAAGGATGCCCGGAGTTGGTTCTGAAGGATTAAATGCCAGACAATAACTTCCTGATAAGCAAAATATCCGTATTTTTAGTCCCCATAAACAATTAGTGGGCGTTCCCCATACTGATAACCTATTTGTTATGCCAATGAAAGCAAAAGCGCTCATCTTTGTTTCTTCAGTGATCCTTGTCTTTTGCCTGATTCTGCTTGTTACCGGATCTCCAATCCTGGGAACACCTCTTGTCAATAAAACTGCCTTTCCTTCAGGAACCATTATTTCCTGGATTGGAATAATTGCATTAACAATTACTATATATCTTGTTTTTATTCTTTTACGCCATTCAACCCGTTCAAACTATAAGATGCTCAGTTATGTATTAAGAAGTATTGTCATTTTTGCAGCATTATGGGGACTCACAGGCTTTCTGCTTGCCGGTAACTGGGCTTTTATATTTCAGAATCATGATGAATTCAGAGGCAGTATTGAAGCTTCCCGGTTATTCTGGATATATACTGCCTCACTGGTGTTACTCCCTGTTCTGCTGATTCTTGTTTTCTGGCTCATGATACTATCAAAAAAACTTCTGGAAAAATCAAAACAGATACCAGACAATCAAGACAATTAATACTCAAATTTTGTTTATAACAATCATAAATAACAGCACGCAGACAGACCGGAGAAATGGAACAAAAAAAGGAGTATTAAATGATTTGCCCTTTTGCTATATTTGGAAACTTAACTTCATATTTATCTAAGACTGATATGCCAGGGGGAAAACATCTGTTTATTACCGGATTATTATTATCTGCTCTTGTTTTTTCACATTGTGAGAAAGAAGAACCCGAAGTAACAAAGGTAACCGATATTGACGGCTTCGTTTATAACACGGTTAAAATAGGTAACCAGGTGTGGATGAAGGAAAACCTTAAAACAACACGATACCGTGATGGATCAATTATTCCATTGACTTCATCAGTATCAGAATGGTCGGCTAAAACATCAGGAGCATACAGCTCATACGATAACGACAATGCCAATATTACCTTCTTTGGAGCGCTTTATAACTGGTATGCCATTACGGACAACAGAGGTTTATGCCCCGACGGCTGGCATATCCCGACAAATGAGGAATGGACAGAGCTTACTGAATATCTGGGCGGACTTGAAGTCGCTGGAGGCAAAATGAAATCCACCAATTCCGAGGAATGGTTCGCTCCCAATACCGGAGCTGATAATGTCAGTGGCTTCTCAGCGGTTGGAGCCGGGTTCCGCGATGGAACCGGTATTTATTCCGGACTAAAGGAAATTTCATATTTCTGGTCTTCTTCAGAATATAGTCCTACACATGGTATCGCCAGAAAGTTGTTTAATAATTATTCATCTGTATCCTTTGCAGGAAATCTTAAACAATCAGGATTTTCAGTCAGATGCCTTAAAGACTGACCGGAATCCCGTTAAGTCAACTCCCCCGGCTGATGAGATGAAACCACCAAGTATTAAATGCACAAACACGTATGTATATATTTTTCATCCTGGCTTGCGAGCTCAATGAAGTCAAAAATCCGGATTCTCCAGAAGCTGCGAACCATTTGAAATTTTAATTCCATACTGATGAACATAGTGTCATAAAAAAGGGTACTTCAAATCTTTTTAAGAACCTCTGCCAATGATTAAGAACTACCGGTTCCAAAAGATAGCACGTTCAAGAATCGCAACCTTTGACATTTTTGACGTGGGCATGGGTAAACATCACATAAGTGCCATGCTCGAATTCGACGTCACCGAAAGCAGAGCTAAACTCAGGGACCTGAGAAAAAAGGGAACCACAGTCTCCTTTAATGCCTGGATCATTAAAGTAATAGGGATGGTCCTTCAGGAACATCCCGAAGCTGCTGCATATTTCTATAACAAAAAGAAACTCATTATCTTCAACGATATCAACGTTTCAATGATCGTAGAAAAGAAGATCGGAAACTCAAAGGTCCCGATGCCACTGGTCATAGAAAAAGTAAACACAAAATCCGCACTTGAAATAACTCAGGAGATAGAAAACGCCAAAACCCAGGATCTGAATTCAAAAGACATAGTCTTAAAGAAACAATCATCTTTATATCAAAGACTATACTACTATCTGCCCGGATTCATCAGAAGGCTTTTCTGGAGACTGTTGTTAAGAAGCCCTATAACAGCATTTAACATGATGGGCAATGTGGCCGTTACATCAGTTGGAATGACGGGCAAGATAAACGGATGGTTCATTCACAAATCAGTTCATCCTGTTTCTTTCGGTGTCGGATCTGTTATAAAAAAACCGGTGGTTATCGATAACGAAATAAAAATCAGAGATATCTTAAACATGACAATCCTTGTTGACCATGATGTAATAGACGGAGCGCCCATGGTAAGATTACTGAACGACCTGACAAACTACATTGAAACAGGGAAAGAAACAGATAAACCGGTCGCCTGACAGTACCGATGATCTTACTCCCGGAAAGGCGCTTCCGGCAGACCTTCAAATTATGATCAAAAAATGAAAATTTGTTGTACCTTTCTGTTCTATGTTTACCGTCAGGCAGGCATCTGATCTTTCATTTAAAACCATAAAATGATGAAAAAAGCAATTTTAAGCATGCTGATCGCATCGGCAGTTATGAGCAGCTGCAATAACGCTCCTGAAAAAAGCACTGAAGTCACTCCTGAGATTACTAAAGGAGAAGAATGTTCCATAATAGTTTCAGGTGTTGAGTTTAAAAAATCGCTTAACGGGGCCGCTGCCACAGCTGCTCCCGACGGTGAAAAATTAATTCTTAAAAGCAACGCTAAATGTGATAATTTCAACGACCCCGACGGAAAACTTTCCAATAATACAGCACCAGTATTGCTTACAGATGTCGACAATACCAGGCCTTTTACATTCATGGCCAAAATCACTCCGACATTTACCGATACCTATGATGCCGGAGCAATGTATATTTATCAGAACCCGAAGTTGTGGTTTAAATTTGCCTTCGAAAGAGATGAACGCGCCAGAACACGTATTGTGACAGTCAGAACAATCGAAACATCGGACGATAATAACCACGATGTGATTGATCATGAAAGCGTGTACATGAAAATTTCTTCAGACGTTCAGACTATTGCATTCTATTACTCACAGGATAAGGAAAACTGGCAGCTCGTTCGCCTGTTTAAAAATGACTACCCCGAAGAACTATGGATCGGATTGAGCGCTCAGTCACCGATTGGCAATGGAACCAGCGTGACATTTGAAGAATGTTCCCTGAACCAGAATAGTGTTACCGATTTCAGAATGGGGAATTAACAAAGCCTGAATAAAATGGGGAAACTTTTTATTCTCTGTTCGGCTTTACTCATATTACTGGCTTCGTGCCAGAACAGGAAATCTTCTTTCTCAAATGACCCGGGCGGCAGTACCTCATATCCCTGCACTATTAACCTTGCTGACGGATTAAAAAATCCCGCGGAGTTGCGGCTGAGCGAAATTGCCGACAGTATAAGGTACATCGTTCTGTCAAAGGATAAAAAGGTCGCTGTCAATTTCATCTTTTACCTGGCGGTAGATGACAGCGGCATCATAGCTCATGTATCTCAAAGCCCTTTCCTTAAATTCGACATAAACGGTAATTTTATTGACACCATCGGCTCCATCGGCAGAGGGCCGGCCGAGTACCTGCCGGGAAGCAAGTTCGCTGTGAACCCTGTGACGGATGAAATCATAGTATACAGAAATTTCATGCATGATTTTATTATTTACGATGCGGATGGCAGCTTCGTTGGCAAACACCCTCTTAAAACGGGCACCAGCATGGAGTCATTCGAGTGTTTGTCATCTTCGAGGTTTGCCCTCTTCCCCGTATATGATGGAAGAGAGGTTGCCGACGTCAGCGTAAGGAAAAACATGATACTTCTGGGTCTTTGTAACCAGGATGGAAACCTGCTATCGTCAATAATCCATCCTGTTCAAAATATACCTTCCGATTTTGTACCCGATAAATATATGCCCGGTTATCCTGACAGCAGAAATACATACTTCAATAAAGAAGTGGTTACTCCATGTTATCAAAATACTGTCTTTAAAATTAACTCTGATTCGATTTATACCGGGTTCAGAATAAAGTGGGGTAATTTGCCTGTTCCGGAGACATTTGAGGAAAAGTATTATGTCAGGCCGTCTGCCGGTGAGATTTTTGCTGAAATAAGGGGCAAAGTTTTTGAGACTCCGACACATGCATTCTTCATTCTCAGCTATAAGGACAAATATCTGATTGATTATGAAAAACAATCAGATAAGGTCAAAAGCATGATGCTTCCCGGCCAGGGTAAGGCAGGCTTTATTAATGATATCGACGGAGGCCAGCCGTTTTTCCCCTTATGGACAAACAGAAAAGGGGATGTATGGATTGATTTCGACCAGGCTATCAATTTCAGGGAACAATTAACAGGTAACAAGCAAAAAGAAATTGATGGAGCCGATCCGAAAAATAAAGAGAAACTTGTTGACTTTATCCGGAATCTGCAACCTGATGACAATCCGGTTATCAGGATTGTTTACCTTAAGAAAGATCTATAAGAACATAGCTGACATTATAATTATGAGTAACGCAAAAATATCCATACGTTTCTTTGATGACCGCGAAGTACGAGCCGTTTGGGACGAGCAAAATTCCAAGTGGTTAGTGCCACTACCCACTGGTGTGTAAACTATTGATTAACAGTACTGTATTTTAGTATCTGTTTACCGTGACAGATGTTATCTTCTTTATTTGATCCTGATTTTTTAATAATTAAGCTATGGAAATAACAAAGACTCATGACAACTTTCCATTAAGGATCGTAATCCTGGCCAATATGGTTTCAATCCTGATCTATCTGTCAGGATTAATGATCATCCTCAGTTTAAGCCTGGTTGCAGCAATTCTTTATCTGGGATTCATCCTGACTCTGGAATTCAGGTTGCTCAGCAGACATTGCGTAAACTGTTATTATTGGGGGAAAACCTGCGGCTTTGGCAAAGGAAGGCTTAGTTCCCTGTTTTTTAAAAAAGGGCTCCCATCAAAATTCTGTGAGAAAAGCTTCACATGGAAGGATATGATTCCCGATCTGCTGGTTTCTTTGATTCCTCTTCTTACAGCAATAGTACTGATGATAATAAAATTCAATTTCATTTTGTTGTTTGCTGCAATACTGATAGTTGTATTATCCACAACCGGGAATAGCTTTATACGAGGCAATCTGACCTGTAAATATTGCAAACAGAGGGAAATTGGTTGTCCGGCACAGCAATTATTCAGTAAAAAATAAAATCGCCCATTGATTCACCACGGATTTCACGGATTTCACAGATAAAATCACGGATTTCATTATTTGAGTCAATCCGTGCATTACCCGTGGTCTCCGCGGACCAGACTAAACATTTATCCATATTCCTTGTTACTACTTCTGGATTTCAATTATTTAATTATCGGACCCATGAAGCCTGTAACTAAAACCTCAGTAATTGTTATCCTCTTGTCGTGGATGACAATTTATCTTCCTTCCTGCAAGAAAGAAGCGGCCCTTCCCGATGTGACAACAATTCCTGTCACAAATATCACTCAGACATCCGCAACAGCCGGAGCAAGATTATCTGACGATGGCGATGATTATGTCACTGAAATGGGTATATGCTGGAGCACATCACCCAATCCAACCATAAGCTCAAACAGCATGACCGTTGGTACCGGCATCGGTACCAATACCGGTATCATAAACGGTTTGACTGCAAATACAAACTATTATGTTCGTGCCTTTGCAACCAATAGTGCAGGTACAGATTATGGCAATGAACTTATGTTTACTACTGCGGATATTGCCAAAGGCGGAGCCATCCCGGCTCTGACAACCGTCACTATCCATACAATCACTTCAACAACTGCTATTTCAGGCGGCACAATAACCGATGACGGCGGTGGCGATATCATTGCCAGAGGCATTACCTGGAGCACTAATCCGGATTGGTACCCATATGAGGACGATGATAAAATATACGGAAACGGGCCTGGTTCAGATTCTTTTGTAAGCTATATGTCAAAACTGAATCCCGGAACAACTTACTATGTCCGGGCTTTTGCAGTCAACAGTAACGGCATTGCTTTTGGACCAACCCTGGCCTTCACCACTGAGTTGGAAGATCGGGATTCCGGATTGCCATACGGCACGGTTACCGACATAGATGGCAATATCTATAATGCCATAAAGATCGGGGAACAGATATGGATGGCAGAAAATCTGAAAACAACTAAATATAATGACGGAGGTATTATCCCAAATAGATCAGACGATGCCACTTGGGAACAAACTGAATCGGGCGCTTATTGCTGGTATGAAAACGATGAAAATACATATAAAAATACCTATGGGGCGCTATATAACTGGCACGCGGTCAAAACAGCCAAACTTTGCCCTGCAGGATGGCATGTGCCCTCAAAGGAGGAGTGGATGTTACTGGCATCATATCTTGGAGGATCGGACCTTGCCGGTGGTAAATTAAAAGAAGCAGGTACAACTCATTGGGAAAGTCCAAACCAGGGTGCAATCAATGTAACCGGGTTTACCGCCCTTCCCGGTGGAGTTCGTGACAGTGGCGGCGGATGGGGCACATATTTTTTTCAAATTGGAACCTATGGATTCTTCTGGAGTTCTACCCCGCCATCTGGTGATACCCACAACAATATATCTCTGGCCCACGATTCCGGCACACTTTCTTTTGCCACATTATGGAGCGTCGGCAACCCGGGAATATCTGTGCGATGTCTGAAGGATTGAAATGTAACTGTAATCAGATAATGAGTTTGTAAGCCCCCGGAAATCCGGAGGCTTTTTTTATATCCAAAGGCCGGAAAATCAGGAGTCCGTTCATTGGATTATTGGAAATGATTACCTTGTGAATGAAAAGAATCCGGCAGAATAAGGGCTATGGTCGCAGTAGGGCCTGTGAAATGAAGACGGATACATAAACAGTGTTGAACATTTTTTAAGGATAAAATAGAAAAACACAAATTATTTGAGTATGAAAGTTGATGATTATGAATCGGATAGGATGCGGAATGATCCCGGGAATTATAAATGGGGGATTTTTTATTTCAATACCAGGGATCCCAGAACAATTCTTCCAAAAAGAAACAAGTTATTGGGATGGACTGTGAATTTTGCGAGTCCTTACTCTTATCTGATCCTTATCGGAATTATAGCATTCGCAATTCTTATGGATACCGTGTTTTCAAAATAAATGAGTGTCGGTAATCATGCATAAAAAGTCAGCAATAATTTATTTTAATCTCAGTATTTTACAATAAAGAAGTTGACTTTAAATTCTATTGACCTCTTTCTTCTTGAAACATCTCACTTACCCCCTTTCTCTCCCGTCCCGATAGCTATCGGGAGTTATAGGGAATCCCAAGGGGGGAAAGCTTTGCACGCTTCTCCTTACTGCTTGTCAAATATTGGAATCGTGATTTCTTCCTGTTTGAATGAACCCCCTTTCCCTCCCGATAGTTATCGGGACGGGGAAGGGAAGGGGGTAAAGGCTGGGGAAAGGGGTAAACAAAGAAATATGAGTTTTAGTCATCATTGCCGATAGTCATTTTAAAATTATTCTGCTGAAACAAGCTGAGCGAAACTCCTTTAATGCCCCTGATCTTAAATAATCGTTGGTAAAGCTATAAAGTTATTATAGCTTTAAGGGTTGTTCCGCTTTTCTTAACCTGAAGATATTTGGGAATAACCTCCTGACTGGTAACTCAGGCTGATTGTTGATACAACTGATTTTAAAAGGCTTCACCCATGAAAATCAAACAGCAAAAAATTACTGCTTTAGCAGTATTTTCTCTCGTGATGATGGCTTTTATGCCCGGAGAGAAAGCAAAAAAACCGATTTACCTGAATACCGCGTATTCCTTTAAAGAAAGGGCTGCCGACCTTGTTTCGAGGATGACGCCCGAAGAGAAACAAAGCCAGCTGGGAAATACAATGCCTCCCATTCCCCGTCTGGGAGTGAATCATTATGATGTCTGGGGCGAAGCGCTTCACGGAATTATGGGCAGAAACAACAACAGCGGCATGACTGCAACTTCTTTCCCAAACAGCGTGGCAGTTGGTGCCACCTGGGATCCGGAATTGATTAAACGCGAAACAAAAGTGGTTTCAGACGAAGCCCGTGGATTTAATCACGACGTCATTTTTACACTTACCTACTGGTCGCCCGTCATTGAACCTGCCCGTGATCCGCGCTGGGGACGGACTGCCGAGACTTTCGGGGAAGACCCTTTTCTTGTTTCTC
>ERZ1645192.73-NODE-73-length-60271-cov-10.013717_pt1 | contig 60271 bp, 59 predicted proteins | sample MGYA00575354_ERZ1645192 | MGnify/ENA primary metagenome ERZ1645192 (study PRJEB40844, sample SAMN11349763) | freshwater sediment metagenome | isolation source: river sediment | host: Sediment | place: India: Faizupur Khadar , New Delhi | collected 2017-02-21 ... | reverse complement strand
GGAAGGGATTTATGCGGATCCCTGTTTCTCAGGTTGAGGTACCAGCCCAGCTTTTTAAGCAGCGGGATGCGGTGTGTTTCCACAAATTCGATAAGTGTTCCGTCGGGGTCTGCGATATATGCAAAATGACCGGCAGCTTCTCCCATATCGAAGCTGTTGCCCTCATGGCTTTTCATGCTGTCGACAGTAAAAGCGAATCCTTTTGATGCGCAATAGTTTCTCAGTTCATCGATATTACGGATATCATAACACAGGTGAATAAATCCAAGGTCGCCCCAGAACCTGTTTTCAAAGATCTTTCTGCCAGGCTGGTTCACCGAAGCGATCAGCTCTATTTCACTTTTGCCAAAAAGCCTTCCAAAGGGCCCTGCCGGCGGCTGTGAACTTCTCAGAAGGACTCTTCTCAATTCCTTTTCTCCTCCCCGAAGCCCATCCAGGTCTGTAAAATGACCCGTCTTATCATATACAGTCTGGTCATAACCAAGTATATCGGAATAGACAACCTTAGCCTTTTCGATATCTGAAACTCCTATAATCACTCCGTATGATCCGCCTGATAATTTCTTTTCGTCCAGGAACCAGTTTCCCGCTTCCACCATCTGGAAGATGTTTCCGAAAGGATCTTTTACGAAGAAGCTCTTTCCTCCCGTGGGATCAGCCATAGGGGCTGATGATACTGCTGCTCCGCTCTTTCTGAAATACTCAAAGGATTTCGCGATATTCCTGACTTTCATCTTTCCTGCTATTATCCCCAGGTCGCCGAGCCTGATCTCCTCTTCAGGGCTGAGCGGTTCTCTGCCTTTGTACTGCCATATCTCGAATCCGCCCCCGCCCTGGAGGTTTATTGCCAGTACGGCATGCCTGCTCCTGGGTTTTCCTCCTGTGTAGGGGAGCATGAGCTTCGCTTCGGCTTCATCTTCAAAAATTCTGCAGTCCATGTCGAAATTCTCAATATACCACTTCCAGGCTTCAGACAGGTCTCTGACACCAATCCCAACCTGTTGTATTCCGCCGATAACATATCCCTTCATTTCTGTGATCCTTTTATGTCGATTTTATTTTATCCCCGATCCTGAAAAAAAGCCATGGCCAGATTCTTCTGATATACAGCATCGTAAGTTCACTGCCGCCGACCAGTATCTCCCGCCGGTTAAGGGCGATACCTTTTAATATCTGTTTAACAGCCTTCTGCGGAGTTATACCGGAAGCCTGGCCGCTGTCCATTTTACCATGTTCTCTTCCATCACCGTCAAGTGCATGTATGGAGATGTTTGTTCGCACTCTGCCGGGTATAATGACCGATGTTCTTATATTGTTTTCCTTGTTTTCGAGATACAGGGTTTCGAAGAAGCCGTGCAATGCCTGTTTGGATGCAGAATAAGCTGAACGGAGCGGAAAGCCAAATCGTCCTGAAATGCTGCTGGTTGCCGCAATATGCCCTGATTTCTGCTGTATCATGTATGGCAGTATGGCCTTAGTCAGGGCAATGGTCCCGAAATAATTTATTTCGAAGATCTTCCTGTCGAGCCACAACGGGGTATCTTCAATCCTTGCTCTCTGGCTTATACCGCCTATATTGAAGAGGAAATCGATGCCCCCGATATCCTGCAATTGTTTTTCTACTAATGAATTGATCGCTGAGGTATCTGCAAGATCAAAGGGTGCCGACCTGATGTCTGGTGACTTGGCAAGGCAGGCGTTTTTTACTCTTTCGAGACCGGGAATGTCATTTGATGAAATGATAAGATGAGCACCTCTTTCTGCCAGCTCATAAACCAACGCTTCGCCGATTCCGGAAGAGGCTCCCGTGATCCATATCCTTTTATTATAGAAAATGTCTTTCTTGTGCATCCCTACAGACTTGCTACCAGGCTTACCAGTTCATCATAATCTTTCTTGAGCCTGAAATACTCATCGTTATTTGTTCTGATAAGTTTTCTTATCCTGAAACCGCCATTGATCCTTCGTGCAAGCAGGTAATAGGTCCACGCAAAAAGACCTGTAAGCGGAATTGAAATAAAGATCAGAAGTGCAATCCACCATATTGGGATGAAGATCAGCAGAAGGATGAGGATAATCGGTGTAAGAATCAATGCGATCCCGACTGAGATACCATATTTTACAGATGAGCGGAACTGAATATCTTTGATTTTCTGGCTCTGCATGTTGGGTATCTGGAGAAACGTCAGGTTAAATAAATTTCCATAAAGGAATAGGGGGAAAGTTAAAGCTAATCCAAGTAATCCGGCTAAATGCCAGTGAAGCGGATGACGTTTTTTGGCCAGGAACCTGTAGTCGGTTTTCAGTTCTTCGGTTTTCTTTTTAACGAAGAGGCTGAGTTCGCAAATCTTCCTGTAAAGAGGGAGGTCTTTGATCTTCAGCCGGTTTATTTTTTCTATCAGCATCCTGTCCCTGAAAAGTTTCGGCAGCCGGATCTTGTCGCTGTAACGGCCATTGACTATTGTACGGAGCTCATCGATAGCCTCATAGTCTTCTTCCGATTCTATGTGAACAATGATTTTCTTCATCTCGTCTGAAAGCCGGCTGCGCAATTCGTTAAGTGCGATCTCGGGATTTTTCCTGTAGCTTTCATGATATTCCGAGACTTCGATGGGTTTGCCGTAAATTACAGTAAGAACCTGCCTGTACCTTGTATAGTGTGTAAATTCAAGTCCGACAGGTATTATGGCAATATTCAGTTTAAAATCGGATGCTTCTTCCGACTGGAAGGCTATCCGGCAGATCCCTTTTTTCAGCTGCCGCAGCCGTCTGTGTCCGTCGTGGTTGCCTTCGGGAAGGACCACAAGGCCACGCTTGTTTCTGAGTACGTCGATGGTTTTATCGAAGATCTCATCATTTCCGACAACGCTCCTGAATCCATCCCTGATCCTGTATACAGGGAGCATCTTCAGGAAATACAGAATGTTTGCTATAAATTTCTTCTTAAATATATCAGCTCTTGCCAGGAAGATTGGCTGGCCTTTCATAGTAAAGAGCACAGCGAGTGCATCCATGAGGGCGTTCTGATGATTGGGGGCAAAGATGAGAGGGCGTTCAGGATCAATATTATCGCGGCCCAGTACAATTACTTTCCTGTAGAACACATTGTTATGCCAGAACCCGCAGATTTTTTTCAGCAAAGCGTAGCTGCCTGAGTATTTTTCGATATTTTCCTTGCCCATTAACGGAAATTTTCAGCCTTGTGGCTTCCAGGTATTAAAAAGCTGGCACAAGTTATTAAAAATGCATTCTCCAACAGAACTGCAGGTTTATTTTAAGGGATTTTAACAGCGTTTTAAGTCTTTATACCACCATCTAAATAATGGTCTGACCATCCTGCCATTTGTCGATGGTGCGTCTCTCTTTTTTTGTAGGGCGGCCGAGTCCTTTCTGTCTGTAGCCTGTAGATAATGACCTGCTTACAGAGATTTTTATTTTCTCATTTTCCGGTGTCAGATCATCGAGGAACTCACCCACCAGCTTTGCGGGGAGACGGTTTTCAGTTACCGATTTTATCCTGTATGTGAAGGTTGCCGGAGGCTTTTTTACAGTGACCATTTCACCTGCAGAAACAGACCTTGATGGTTTCACCTGTGTATTACTGACAAGCACACGTCCCATCCGGCAGGCATCTGATGCCAGGCTCCTGGTTTTGTATAACCTGACTGCCCAGAGGAACTTATCTATCCGCACACTCCCTGTTTCAGTCATCTGATTTCGGCATTTTCCCCAGTTTGTTGTAAGCAGTCATTGTCAGTTCGGTGCCTGTAAGAACAAAAGAAAGGATCATCTCGTTTATGACAGGGATCCTTTCGTTCAATATCTTCTTTTCTTCGTCATTCCATTGACCCAGGACGTAGTTTACCTGGCTCCCTTTTCTGAAATTATTTCCGATACCTATCCTCAGTCTTGTATATACATCAGTACCGATTACCGAGGTTATATGTGCAAGGCCGTTATGGCCTCCATCGCTTCCTTTAGGTCTCATCCTGAAGCTTCCCAGCGGAAGGGCTATGTCGTCGACGACAACAAGAAGGTTGGGTGCCGGTATTTTTTCCCTGTCCATCCAGTACCTGACGGCGTTCCCGCTGAGGTTCATATATGTTGAAGGTTTCAGGAGGATGATATCTCTTCCCCTGTATCTTGCGGGAGCCACGCTTCCGTAGCGTTTATCTGTAAAAAAAGTGTTGGATGCCCCGGCAAGGGCATCCAACACAGTAAAACCTATATTGTGACGTGTATCAGAATAGTCGTCACCTATATTTCCCAGGCCGACTATGAGATATTTCATTGTGCCTGATTGTTATGCATTAGCAATTACTTCTTCTCTTTCTCTTTGTCTTTTTCTTTCTCTTTGCCCTTTTCACCGGCGGCAGGAGCAGCGGCAGCAGCCTCACCACCTTCACCGGCAGCAGCAGCGGCAGCAGCAGCTTCAGCAGCTTCTTCCTCTTCAGTCTTGAGAGCAACACGTGAAGTAGCAACGGTAACGACTGTTGTAATCTTGGGATCTAACAATTCGATATTGTCATATTTCAGCTCTCCGACCTTAATTGAATGTGCGATTTTAAGGTCAGTAACATCGACGACCAGCTCTTCAGGCAGATCCCTGGCAAAGCCTTTAACCCTGAGGTGTCTTCTTTTTACTATAAGTTTACCGCCAGCCTTAACACCTTCTGCATCGCCGGTAACAGTTACAGGAATGTCTATGATCACCGGTTTGTTTTCGAAGATCTGAACAAAATCGGCATGAATTATCTTATCGGTAACAGGATGAAACTGCATATCATGGAGAACAGCATTAAAGATCTCTCCTTCGACATCCACCTTTACAAGGTGTGCTTCATGAGTATAGACGAGATTCTTGAAGCTTAGCTCCGGAGCGTGAAAATGAATGTTTTTTTCCTTGCCATAGATTACGCAGGGCACTCCCTGTTCTTTCCTGATTTTTTTTGTACTTTTTTTACCCAGGTCCTTTCTCAGGATACCCTTGATCTCAATAGTCTTCATTTTAAATTATGTTATTGTGCTACTAAATTCCGCTATACGGAACCCCATCACACGTTCGACAATTAAAAAATTCGGACTGCAAAGATATATGAAATGAATCAGAATACAAAATGTGTGCTGATCGACTCATTTTCGTTGACTGCCTTGATAGTACCGGCGAATATTTCAGCGATAGAGAGGACCTTTATTTTTCCGGACTGAATAGTAAGGGGCACAGAGTCAGTAACGACGAGTTCCTTAATTGCTGATTTATTTATTCTTTCCACCGAGTTGCCTGAGAGAATTGGGTGTGTGGCGAATGCCCTTATGCTTTTTGCGCCTCTTTCCATCATCATATCGGCAGCGAGAACCAGCGTTCCCGCGGTATCGACCATATCGTCGACGATAACGACGTTTCTTCCTTCAACTTCGCCAATGATTGACATTTCCTCGATCACATTTGGTTTTTTGCGCAGTTTATAGCATAATACCATTTCGGACTGGAGGTGACGCGAATAGGCGTTTGCTCTTTTCGATCCGCCCATATCGGGTGCAGAGACGGTAAGGTTCTCGAGTTTTAGTTTTTCGATATATGGTGCAAAGAGGGCTGAACTGTAAAGGTGGTCGACCGGCACATTGAAGAAACCCTGTATCTGGTCGGCATGCAGGTCCATGGTAATTATCCTGTCGACGCCGGCGGCGCTGAGCAGGTCGGCAGTGAGCTTGGATCCTATCGATACGCGGGGCCTGTCTTTTCTGTCCTGCCTGGCATATCCGTAGTAAGGTATTACTGCAATTACTTTGTATGCCGAAGCCCTTTTTGCTGCGTCGATCATCAGGAGCAGCTCGAGAAGGTTTTCGGCAGGAGGATTTGTTGATTGCACTATGAAAACCATATCGCCTCGTACCGATTCATCAAAGCATGGCTGAAATTCGCCATCGGAAAAATTTGTTACAGAGCTTTTGCCTAATTCCATACCAAGGCTCTCTGCGATCTTTTCGGCGAGCTGCTTTGAAGCCCTGCAGGAAAAGAGTTTCATTGGAGCTTTCCCGTACATTGTAATTCGTTTTTGCTTATTTAAGAGTGATTGTCATGTGCAAAATTAATTAATCCTTACGATATCAGACCCTGTTTGAAAAGTTGTTGATAGTTTCTTCAATAAAATCAAGTATCTCTTCCCTTCCTCTCTTTTTTACAGCAGAGGAGATATAGGTTGGCGGCAATGATTCCCATTTTTTAAGCATTTCAGCATCATAGCTGCCTATTGCTTTTTGCAGTAAAAATTCTGTCAGCTTGTCGCTCTTGGTAAAGACCCTGGCAAAAGGAACACCGTTAATTCCCAGGAACTCCATGAAATCAAGATCAGATCTCTGAGGTTTGAGCCTTGCGTCGAGAAGTACAAAAAGGCACAGAAGGTTTTCACGTCCCAGAATATATTCCCTGGATGATTGTACCCATTTGTCGCGGATCTTTGCGGGTACTTTTGCATAACCATAGCCAGGCAGGTCAACAAGAAACCATTTCCCGTTAATCAGGAAATGGTTTATTGTCTTTGTTTTTCCGGGTTCTCCCGATGTCTTAGCCAGTCTGGAGAAGCCTGTAAGCATATTGATCAGCGACGATTTCCCGACATTGGACCGCCCGATAAAACCAAATTCCGGTTCTGATGCAACAGGGCATTGCTTAAGTGCTGTACTGCTCTTTACAAATGCTGCCGACCGGATTATCATTTTGCCGGTTATTTCAGGTCGTTATAGGGGAGATCGAACTTCTTGCTCACCAGGCGTCTGTTGGCCATGGGTGTCAGAATGCTTGCAATGACATTAACAGATGAAGCGCCTTCTGTTGTACCTTTTTTAAGTATAATACTTGCAGTACCGGTGTCCTTTGTTATCACTTTTACCTTTGTGGTGTCGAGGCGGCCATCGGTATATTCGCCACGATAGAAGATTACTTTTTTGCTCTTGTCAGAAAGCGAGAGATCTATCGTGTATGTACCTTTAGTATTGTATTCATCCCTGATATCTGCCACAATTTCCGGATACCCGCCCAACAGCTTGCCATTAGCATCGAATTCCTGGAAAAAAGGAGTACGCATACCTTTACTGTAGCCGATCTTGGCTCTTATTTTTCCAGTCCTGTAGAATTGCTTCTGTATTCCATCCATAGTGTCATTCTTGAAAGGAGTAGTACGGAACAGCTGGCCTGCTTCGTAGTACCATCTTGCAGAATCCTGTTTCAGGCCCTTTTCATACCAGAAAGTTGTACGTACCCTCCCGTCGGTATAAAAGGTTTTCATTAGTCCGTCGCGAACGCCGTTTTTAAAAGTGATTTCGCTGACAACATATTGTCCGCTCATCATTTTTTTTATGCCTGTGAAACCGGTATCGGCTACGGTTGAAGTGTCGGCAGAAGCACCTGTATCTCTCTTTCCCGGTCCTTTCCCCTTGCAGCCGAATGCCACTACTATTAATGTGATTAAGAGTGGAATAATTATTTTCTTCATGATGTCAGTTATTTTGGTTTATTTTTATTTATGTCGTCGTTTATAAAAATCTCCAGCAGTTTTGCTTCAGGAGCAGGCTCCAGATCGACTTCCTTTATCATAGCCGGGAGAAGGACACATTCGCCCCTGATAACAGCTTCGGAGTTTCCCTCCCAGCGTATCAGAAACTCTCCCTCAAGGCATAAATATATAATAAAGGAATCAATAAGGGTATAATCCTTGCTTATATTCTCATTGAAAGTAATGAGGTTGGTAATAAAAAATTCGCAGTTTACCAGGTTTTCTGTCTTGTTCAGTACAGGGTTAATCCTGATAAGGTTATTTCCTGCGGCATTGAAATCGATTGCATCGAGAGCCAGGTCGGTGTGCAGCTGCCTTTCCTTGCCGTCGGCATCCTTTCGGTTCCAGTCGAATATCCTGTAGGTAATATCGGAGGTCTGCTGTATCTCGGCAAGGATAATACCTCTTCCTATGGCATGAATTCTACCGGCAGGTGTGAAAAAAACATCTCCGGGTTCAGGATACTCTATGTTCATGATAGAAGCAGGATCGCCGGCATCGAGCGCTTCGAGATATTGCTTTTTGTCGACGGGTTCCCTGAAACCTGTGAATATCCTCGAATCCTTTTCACTCTCGAGAATATACCACATTTCCGTCTTACCGTATGCCTTGTGCCTTTCCCTGGCCAGCTCATTTCCCGGATGCACCTGGACTGAAAGGTCTTCTCTTGCATCGACCAGTTTAATAAGAAGAGGGAATTCAACTCCGAACTTGTCATAAACTGCATCGCCCGTAAGATCGCCCATGTAAACTTCGATCAGCTCCTGAAGGTTGTTTCCTGCCAGGAAACCGTTGCTTACCATTGAAATATTTTCCGAAACAGCTGATATTTCCCAGCTTTCCCCGTATTTCACAACAGGATCAGCTTTCTTGAAATAGCGGTTTACCAGGGAGGTGCCGCCCCATGGCTTTTCTTTAAGTATTGGTTCAAATTTGAGTGGATAGAGTTCAGACATTATAACTTTTCATTACTTTTGGTAGCTGTAGAACGCAAAAATACAAATAAATGCTCATTGTCGGTATCGCAGGAGGCACAGGATCGGGAAAAACAACAGTTGTCAATAAGCTGATGGATGTACTTCCTGAAGGAGAAGTTGTGGTTATGCCGCAAGACTCATATTACAGGGATAACAGCACTATTCCTCTTGCTGAGCGGCAGAAAATAAATTTCGATCACCCCGATTCAGTTGAGTTCACACTGCTGATCGATCATCTCAACCACCTCAAAAAAGGCAAACCGGTTAAAATGCCAATTTATTCATATCTCACCTGCGTGAGATCGAAGGAGACAATCCCGATAAAACCCGCGAGGGTCGTGATCGTCGAGGGCATTCTTATCCTGGCTGATCCGGGATTGCGCAGGATGCTCGACATAAAAGTGTTTGTCGATGCAGATGCCGACGACAGGCTTGGCAGGGTCATACAACGCGATATCGTGGAAAGAGGAAGGTCGGTTCTGAAAGTGCTTGAGAGATACCATGATACCGTTAAACCATCACATCTTCAGTTTATTGAACCATCAAAAAGATATGCCGATATTATTATCCCTGGTGGTGGAGAGAACCAGGTGGGTATCGAAGTCCTGATCTCAATAATCGAAAAGCACTTAAAGAAAAATCAAAAAATGAAAAATGCTGGGAAACGTTAAGATCGAAGATGTACTTTTTCTCGATATAGAAACAGTTCCTCAGTCGCCGTCATACACTGACCTTGATGAGCGGACAAGGATGCTGTGGGAGAAAAAATCAAAGCTTTTCAGGCAGCCGGAACAGGCAGCCGGAGAAGTATATGAACGCGCCGGCATCTATGCCGAATTTGGCAGGATCATTTGCATTTCTGTCGGCTTTATAAAGGAAAAGGATCCTTTCAGGTTCAGGCTGAAATCATTTCATAACGATGACGAGAAGATGCTCCTCGGGGAATTCTCCGTTATGCTCCAGAAATTCTGCACCACACGTAAAGAAACCATGCTATGCGCACATAACGGACGTGAGTTTGACTTCCCCTATATAGCCAGGAGGATGATCATCAACAGTTTAGTTATACCTGAAATACTCGATAACGCAGGTAAAAAACCCTGGGAGGTAAAGCACCTCGATACTATGGAGCTGTGGAAATTCGGCGATTTTAAAAATTATACCTCACTCGACCTTCTTACTTCAACACTGGGCATACCTACACCAAAGGATGATATCGACGGAAGCATGGTGGCAGGTATTTATTATGGCGAAAAAGACCTGCCACGGATAGTCCGTTATTGTGAAAAAGACGTGCTGGCTATAGCAAGAATATTACTCAGATTCATGAACCTGCCTGGAATTCCTGATGACAGAATCGAGTCAGTAACAGTAATCTGATTCTGTATAGGGATATAACTCCAGGAGCCCCGGTCAGGACATAAAGAATATTATTTTTCGGGGAGGCTCATCAACACAGCGGTAACTGCCTCCGGATTGTCTGTATGAAGCCAGTGACCTGCATTTTTAATTACCATGAATTCAGCAGCAGGAAACAGTTGCTTTATCGGTTTCATGTCAGCATCGGGCAGGTATGCGGAATTCTCTCCCTTCAGGAAGAGAACCGGAAAACCGGTAACGGGCTCATTGGCGGAAATGCCGGTTACAATATTTCCGGTAATAGTATCGAGGTTGTCATAAAGAGCCTTGTTATTTATTTTCCATTCAAAACCACCTGCTGAATTACGTCGGACATTTTTTAGAAGCAATGCCCTGGTCCTGGCCGACGGAATATCAGGTTCAAGCATCTTCTCGATGTCGCTTCTGGTCTTTGCAGCCGAGATATCTATTTTTGTTATAGTGCTGAGTATGTTCATGTGCTCGGTATAGGAACCGGAATTAAGTACACTGGTGCCAAAAGGTGTGATATCGGCAATTACAAGCCCCATGATCATTTCGGGCCAGCGCATGGCAAAACGGATTGCCGTTTTACCGCCCATGCTGTGGCCGGCAAGGTAGAACTTCTTAAGGTTGTTTTCGGTGGCGAATTCATAGAGATCGCTGCTCATAGCCTCGTAATCGTGTTGCTCTGAGTGCGGTGACTCTCCATGGTTTCTCTGGTCGGGCAGGTAAACGGTGAAGAGGCTGCTGATGCTCTTTGCGATTGTTATCCAGTTATCGGATGAACCGTAAAGACCATGCAATATTATTAATGGCACTCCTGATCCATATTTCCTGTAAAAAAGTCTCATGCTTACTTTCCTTCTAATTGCCTTTTATACAGCTGGATGGTATTCTCAAGGCCAAGGTAAAGAGCATCTGCAATGAGGGCATGACCGATGGAGACCTCCATGAGCCAGGGTATATTCTTGTGAAAATAGGAGAGGTTGTCGAGATTAAGGTCGTGTCCTGCATTCAGGCCCAGGCCTGCATCTCTTGCTATCTCTGCAGCTTTAATAAAAGGTGTAATTGCTTCCACAGCATTATTACAAAACCCTGAGGCATAAGGTTCTGTATAGAGTTCAATCCTGTCGGTACCTGTGTACACGGCATTTTCGATGTTCAGGGGCCGGGTATCTATGAAGATTGATGTTCTGATGCCGGCTTTCTTAAATGTACTTACAACATCGGTCAGGAACGACCTGTACCTGACCGTGTCCCAGCCTGCATTCGATGTAATGGCATCATGCCTGTCGGGAACAAGGGTTACCTGGTCGGGTTTTACTGACAGAACGAGGTCGATAAAACTGTCGGAAGGATTGCCTTCGATATTAAACTCGGTCTTTATCACAGGCCTGATCTCAAAAACATCCTTATACCTTATATGCCTTTCATCGGGCCGGGGATGAACAGTTATGCCGTCAGCGCCAAAGTTCTGACAGTTAACTGCTGCATTGAGAACGTTTGGTATATTGCCGCCTCTCGCATTGCGTAAAGTTGCAATCTTATTAATATTAACACTTAACCTGGTCATAAAATAATTGAAGGTTTTATTCGTATTGTAATTATATGCAAAAGTAGCAGAACTGCCTTTTTTTTACTAATTTAGTTGAAAAATAACAGAGATGGTGGCAAATGATCTGATATCGGAAATAATCCCTTCGCTGAAGACTTCAGATACAGGGCAGACAGCCCTTAACTGGATGGAGATCTTCAGGATATCTCATCTTCCGATTGTGAATAACCAGGATTTTCTGGGACTGATCTCCGATACCGATATTTATGACATGAACCAGCCTGAAGAGCCGATAGGTAATCATGAACTGACACTCTTCAAGCCATTTGTGACGGGCGACCAGCATCTCTTCGAGGTTATCGGACTGGCTTCACGACTGAAACTCTCCCTGGTGCCGGTACTCGATTCAAATAAGCATTTCAAGGGTGTCATAACCACAAATGATCTTGTAAGACATATTGCAGGCATTTCGTCGATGGACCAACCGGGAGGAATAGTAGTTCTTGAAATGACAGGCAGGGATTATTCACTGACCCAGATAGCACAGATCGTGGAGAGCAATAATATTAAGGTCCTCAGTATGTACCTGACATCGCCAAAAGATTCTACCAGGCTTGAGGTGACTCTTAAAGTCAATACTACCGATCTGCTCGCCCTCATAAGGACATTTGAAAGATACAACTATGATATTAAAACCTGGGTAACAAGTGATGATTCAATAGACAGGTTCTACTCTGAGAGATTCGACCTGCTGATGAAATATTTAAATATGTAGCAGGATATGCTTAAGAGAGTTGCAATTTACAGTAAGGACAATAGCACCCGTACAAAGGACGGAGTGCAGAAGCTGGTCGATGAACTGAATAAACATAAAATTGAAATGGAACATCTGCCCGACAACGGTGACGGTAGTAACCTTAAGGTCGTTCCCGACCTGGTATTGAGCGTCGGCGGCGACGGAACATTCCTTGAGACAGTCCTGAAGGTAAAGGATCTTGGCATCCCAGTAGCAGGAGTAAATACGGGCAGGATGGGCTTCCTGGCTAACATCCCGGGAGAGGAGATCGGGAAATCGGTGGAACAGCTCATCAGGAATGATTATGAGATAGTGGAGAGATCAATGCTTGAAATTATAAGACCTTCTCAGTTATTTGACAACCAGACAGGTATGGCATTAAATGAGATGACTATCCAGAAGGCAAACCTGAGCATGATCACAATACATGTTTATGTCGATAATACTTTCCTGAACACTTACTGGGCCGACGGCCTGATAATCTCCACTGCCACCGGGTCGACAGCCTATAATCTGAGTGTCGGAGGTCCCATTCTGTCTCCCGGCGATGAAAGCATAATCATTTCACCAATTGCACCACACAATCTCACCATACGGCCTATATTGCTTTCCGGCAGCAGCAGTCTCAGGATGGTTATGGAGGCAAGGGCCGACGAATATCTTGTGACCTGTGATTTCAGGTTCAGGCGTCTTCCCATAAAGGAAGAAATATGCATTAAGCGGGCAGATACAAAATTGAAAACTGTGATGCTCAGCGGCAGGGATTTCTACAGTACGCTGAGGAACCGGCTTATGTGGGGTGTCGACAGGAGGAACTGAAAGATTATGAAAATTTTAACTTTCGATTATCCGGCCCTGCTGACGTATGACCAATTAAAACGTTACCTTTGTATCTCATTATTCCAAAACACATTATATTTTTATTGTATATATTTGTAACATCAACCAAACAGGATTTATCATGAAGCGGTCCGTTTTAGTCCTTTTGATCATTTGTTTTGCAGTTCCGGTGTCTCACTCCCAGCTCTGGAAGATGAGAAGATGGGAAGCCTCGGCAGGTGTGGGCCCGTCATTCTTCTTCGGCGATATAGGAGGTTTCTCCCCGTCAAAGAATATTCTGGGATTCAAAGATATGAACTACAGGCAAACAAGGTTTGATATAAACGGCAACATCAAATTCAGGGTAACACGTACTTTTAATGCACGCTTGAGCATGACATATGCAATGTTCCATGCAACCGACGACAGAGGATCAAACGAACTGAGGCTTATGGAATCTACCACATCTCTCTTCGAGCCTGCATTGATCGGCGAGTATTATTTCGTTAAGAACTATTCCGAGAACAGCTATCTGTTCGTCAAGCGCAAAGAGTCTTTTATCTTCAACCTGTTAAAATCGCTCGATTTCTATGCATTCGGAGGTATCGGGGGAGGTGCATTCTGGGTTAACGGTAATGATGCTCTCGTTCTTCATGGAATGACCAGCAGCGGATTTACAGCTGTCATTCCTGCAGGCCTCGGTACAACACTGGTATATTCACCAAACCTGAATTTTGGTCTCGAGGTGGGTGGCAGATATACTTTTACTGATTATCTCGATGGTTATACTTCACAATATTCCAAGGCTAATGACGTTTATTATTTTTTAAATTTCACAGTCACCTATAAGATGAAAACAGGGCCTCATGGATTGCCCCGTTTAAGATAATAATAGACGCTCAGTTTTTTAATGAAAAGAATACCCTGGATTCTGATTTATTTATGTATTTCGTTTACTGCAAATGGTCAGCGTAATGCTGATTATGGTTTGCTGGGAGGAGTCACCTCATATATCGGCGATATAAATCCGACCAGGATGATGTATTCCCCCATGCCTGCCGCCGGTTTCTTCTATCGTTATAACCTTCATCCCCGTCATTCAATAAAAGCCGACATTCTTGCCGGCGGCCTCAGGGGCAATGACCTCGACTTTAACAACGCATTCCAGGCCGGCAGAGCAGCATCCTTTACCGGTATTGCAGGAGAGCTTGCACTTCAGTTTGAGTTCAATTTTCTTCCTTATACCACTGAGGGTAAATTCTGGGACTGGTCTCCATATCTCGCAGCAGGAGCCGGAGTAGCTGTTCTCAGCTCGGAGACTTTATCAGTTCAGCCTGTAATACCATTTTCGGCTGGCCTGAAAGTGAATATTTATAAAAATATGGGTCTCGAAATTGAATATGGCTTTCGTAAAACATTTTATGATAACTTTGACGGCCTCAAAGATATGGTTGATCCTGCCGATTATAGCTGGCTCCATAACAATGACTGGTACTCATTTGCAGGTATCGCTTTTACCTGGAAAATGTTTAATACTCTTGCCGGATGCCCGGCTTATGAAGATGTGGATGGAAAAAGAAGACGTTAAAATATGTCGTTGAGGGAAAAAATAGATACCCGCAAACTACCTGTACACATTGCCGTAATTATGGATGGCAATGGAAGGTGGGCATTGCAGCATGGAAAAGAAAGGATCTTCGGACACCACCAGGGAGTGGAGGCTGTAAGAAAGATTATTGAAGCTTCTGCCGAACTGGGAATTAAATACCTGACCCTCTATGCCTTTTCGAATGAGAACTGGGGAAGGCCTGATGATGAGGTTGTTGCACTCATGGGAATTATGGTCGATTCTCTTAATAATGAAACAGCAACACTCCTGAAAAACAATATCAGGATGACCTCCATTGGCGACCTCGACAGACTCGATGCCGATGTCAGGAAAAGATTATCCGACACTATTAAAGTAACCGGTGTATCAACTGGTCTTAACCTGATCGTAGCACTCAGCTACAGCTCAAGGTGGGAGATAACAAATGCAGCAAGAATAATTGCATCTGAGGTAAAGAGTGGAAGCCTCCAGCCCGGAGAAATTACCGAAGAAGAGTTTGAAAAACATATCACAACACATGGAGTCCCCGATCCTGACCTTATGATCAGGACCAGCGGGGAATTGCGTATCAGCAACTTCCTCTTATGGCAGCTTGCTTATACTGAATTATATTTTACAGAAAAACTTTGGCCTGATTTTGGTAAGGAAGATTTATATGAAGCAATAATTAACTTCCAGAACAGAGAAAGAAGGTTTGGAAAAACGAGTGAACAGGTTTTGGAAAAATAGGATTTAATGAGGAGAAGAATTATTTATCGGATCATTGCTGTACTTCTTGTGGTATGGAACGGATTGTCATTATCCGCACAGGTGCCACAGGAAATATATGATTTCTCAAGCGAAGAAGAATATATCATAGGTGGCGTCTCCGTTTCAGGAGTAAGATATCTCGATGTAAATGCGTTGATAGGGATATCCGGATTAAGGGTGGGACAGGAAGTGACCATTCCCGGCGAGGCAGTTTCACAGGCAGTTCAGAGATTGTGGCAGCAGGGCCTCTTCTCCGATGTCAGAATGTCTATAGTGTCGATTAATTCCGATACCGTTTTCCTCGATATCAACTTGCAGGAAAGACCCAGGATCTCGGCGATAAAGCTTAATGGGGTTAGAGACTCTGAGACACAGGATCTTACCGAGAAGATAAACCTGCCGATAGGATCACAGGTAACTTCCTATATTCTTAATAAAACTCAGAAAATAATCCGCGACCACTATATCGAAAAAGGCTTCCTCAACACTTCAGTCGATTTTATCCAGAAAGATGATCCAAACCAGCCAAACAATATCATTCTTTCTATCAACGTCGACAAAAAGGAAAAGGTAAAGATCGGTGAATTTGATTTTGTCGGAAATGAAAGCTTTAAGGAGTCGAAGCTCAGGCGCCAGATGAAGGAAACCAAGAAGAAAAACCTTAACTTCTTTAAAGCCTCGAAGTATATCGACGACAAATATTCCGAAGATAAGGAGAAGCTTATCACTTTCTACAACGATAACGGGTTCAGGGACTTTACTATACTCTCAGATTCCCTTTATAAGATCTCTGACGACAGGATAGGTATACGGCTTAAAGTGGATGAAGGGAACCAGTATTTTCTCAGGGATGTAAACTGGGTAGGAAACAGTGTTTATCTGAAAGATGACCTTAACAGGGTATTTAATGTAAAGAAAGGATCTGTATATAACCAGTCACTGATACTTGACAGGCTTAACGGCATCAGTGGAGCAGAGGATGCAGTGAGCAACCTTTACCTCGACAACGGATACCTGTTCTCCAACCTCAACCCTGTTGAGACAAAAGTTGACGGCGATTCTATAGACCTGGAGATCAGGATCTTTGAAGGTGATCAGGCATATATAAATGATATTTTCATTACAGGCAATACCCGTACCAATGAACATGTTGCCCGTCGTGAACTTTACACCCTTCCCGGCGATCTTTTCAGCAAGGAAAAGATCATCAGATCGATACGTCAGCTTGGTGTTCTCGGACATTTTGATCCCGAGAAGATAAACCCGACACCGATGCAGGACCAGATAAATGGTACCGTCGATCTGCTATATCAGCTTGAGGAAAAAGCAAATGATCAGTTTGAGATATCAGGAGGCTGGGGAGCAGGAATGCTCGTCGGTTCGGTTGGCGTCAGGTTCAACAACTTTGCGATGCGCAATTTTTTCAAGCTTAATGAATGGCGGCCTTATCCCTCCGGCGACGGACAGTCACTGAGCATCAGAGCACAATCAAACGGACGTGTTTACCAGTCCTATAATGTTTCATTCGTGGAACCGTGGCTGGGCGGAAAGAAAAACAATTCTTTCTCGGTTTCTCTTTACAGGTCTGTGATGACCAACGGAGCCAAAAAGACAGCAGAGAACTATGAGTCGATGATTATCGATGGCGCTTCACTGGGACTGGGAAAACGTCTCGAATGGCCCGACGATTTCTTCTCGATCTTCGGTGAGCTTAATTATTCAAGGTATAAGCTTGACGACTTTACACGTTATCCTTTCCTCTTCTCAAGCGGTGTTTCCAACCTGTTAAGCCTTAACGTAAAGCTGACAAGGTTCTCTACGAGCCCAAACCTCATCTATCCCAGAAGCGGCTCTTCATTTACACTCTCAGTTCAGGCAACACCTCCTTACTCTTTAATAAGCGGAGCTAATATGGCCAGGGCAGATATTACCGACCAGGAGAAGTACAAATGGATAGAATTTCATAAGTGGACATTCAAGGCCGACTACTATTTCCCCATTTCAAAGAATGATAAGCTTGTTCTTAATGCCAGGGTTGGTTTCGGATACCTCGGACATTATAACAAGGATATAGGGCCTTCTCCATTTGAAAACTTCTATGTAGGTGGTGACGGGATGACCGGATACACATTCTACGGCCGCGAAGTAATAGCCCTGAGAGGTTATACCAACGGATCACTTACTCCAAGGGATCCGAGAACAACTTCCCCTTCAGGCAACGTTTATTCAAAGCTTACATTTGAGCTCAGGTATCCCATTTCGCTTAACCAGCAGGCTACTATATACGGACTCGCATTCCTGGAATCAGGACGCGCATGGTACAAACTCAATGAATTTAATCCTTTCAAAATGCCGCGGGCTGCAGGTATCGGACTAAGAGCCAACCTGCCAATGTTCGGACTTCTCGGGATTGACTGGGGTTATGGATTTGACGATGTGGTTACAGGCGAATCCGGAGCAAATAAATCACAATTCCATTTTGTAATAGGTCAGCAGTTTTAACAATGAAAAGTAAATTATCAATCATGAAAAAAGCAGTATTTATCATAGGATTATTTATTCTGACATCAGCAGCAGCTGTTGCTCAGAAGTATGCCTTTGTTGATTCTGACTATATCAGGAAAAACATACCGGCATTCACGACAGCCCAGGAACAGCTCGATAAGCTCTCACAGCAGTGGGAAAAAGAAGTTGCAGACGGTTATGCCGTTGTTGAGCAGATGTATAAAACATATCAGAACGAAGCCCCTCTTCTTTCACAGGACATGAAAACAAAAAGGGAGGAAGCAATTATTGCCAGGGAAAAGGAAATGAAGGACCTTCAGAATAAGTATTTTGGCATGGAGGGAGAGCTCTTCAAGAAAAGAGAAGAACTGGTAAAGCCTGTGCAGGACGAGATATTAAAGGCAATAAAAGAGATTGCCGTTGAAGGTAGCTATGCCGTTATTTTCGATACAGCTTCCGGGGGAAATATTCTATTCGCTAATCCAAAGTATGACATTAGTGATCAGGTACTTGAAAAATTAGGTATTAATAATTAAATAATTACTTTTGCATAATAAATAACACTATAGAAATGAAAAGATTTATCGCTGCTGCAGCCCTTGTCGTTTTTGCGGCATCTGCAGGATACTCACAGAACCTCAAGTTCGGACATATTAATGGTAACGAGCTTGTTCAGGCACTTCCTGAATATGATTCGGCAACTGTCAAGCTTGAGAAATTCCGCCAGGAACTGGTTAACGCTCTCGAACTAATGTCAGTAGAGCTCAATAATAAGAATGACTCATATACAAAGGACAGCAAAAACTGGACTGATATTGTTAAGCAGACCAAGGAACAGGAAATCATTGACCTTAACAGAAGGATGCAGGAATTCCAGAATAATGCTCAGGAACAGCTTCAGAATAAGCAGGTTGAGCTTTTTACTCCTATCCAGCAGAAGGTCGACAAGGCTATAAAGGATGTCAGCAAGGAAAACGGATTTGTCTATGTATTTGATACAGGCAGCGGCGTCCTTCTCTATTTCGATGAAACGAAAAGCACCAATATTCTTCCCCTGGCTAAAGCAAAACTGGGAATAAAATAAATAAACCATAAAGTTCTGATGACCATTCGCCATCAGGTGGATGGTCTTTTTTTTAGATTATGAAACAGTTAAATGAAAAGCCTGTAGGAATTTTCGATTCAGGCGTAGGTGGCCTTACTGTGGCACAGGCAATAAAACAGATACTGCCCGGTGAAAGACTCGTTTATTTTGGCGATACCGCCCACCTTCCTTATGGCGATAAATCGGAAGAATCCATTAAACAGTATTCACGTAAGATCACAGAATTCCTTATCGGTAATGACGCAAAGGTTATTCTAATTGCCTGTAACTCAGCCTCTGCTTCTGCTTTCGAAACGCTGAAAAAGGAATTCAGCAATATTCTGATTATTGATGTGATTAACCCTGTGGTCGACTATTTAACGACACGTAATTACAAAAAGATAGGTGTCATCGGCACCAAGAGGACGATCAGCTCAGGCACCTACGAAAATAAGATCCGCAAAAGCGTACCCGATGCCGGGGTAACTTCACTGGCAACCCCTTTGCTGGTGCCAATGATAGAAGAAGGATTCATCTTCGACGATATCAGCAATGCCATACTCCGTACTTATCTTTCCGATGATGCACTCAAGGGAATCCAGGCCCTGATACTGGGTTGTACTCATTATCCTATTATCAAGAACCAGATAAGCAAAATATTCAACTTCAATATCGATATCGTTGACTCATCAAGAATAGTGGCTGAAGCTCTCAGGGATGAACTCGAACGACATGATCTTCTGAGCAAAGGTTCCAGGGCTAAGGACCAGTTTTTTGTCTCCGATTATACTCCATACTTCGAAAAGATAGCCAAGATGTTTTTTGAAGGAGATATAAACCTCAGGAAAGCAGATATATGGAATTGAACAGGATATGATTAAAGTCATATACATTTCTCACTAATTATATGTTTTTTCGAATCCTGAAGATGTAACCTGGTATTTCAGAAATCTGACAGTTACATTAACAGGCCTTTCATTAATAATATTCCGCTCATGGCTAAGAATTCACAGGTAATCAAAAGAGAAGAAGTAGTGATAAGGTTCTCAGGAGATTCCGGCGACGGTATGCAGCTTACAGGGACACTGTTCTCGGATACAGCAGCCCTTTTCGGCAACGACCTGTCGACATTTCCCGACTACCCCGCAGAGATCCGTGCACCACAGGGTACCGTAGGAGGTGTCTCCGGGTTCCAGGTACACCTCGGACACTCGGAAATAAATACTCCCGGCGACTTTGCCGATGTTCTTGTGGCTATGAATCCTGCTGCCATAAAGGCGAATGCAAAATGGATAAAACCCGGAGGAACGATTATTTTCGATAAAGACAATTTCACCTCCAAAAACATCGAAAAGGCAGGGTATAAGAGTGATCCCATCGCAGAAGAAAAGCTTGAAAATTATAATGTTATAGATGCTCCTGTTTCATCGATGGTCAAGGAAGCATTGAAGGATTTTGGCCTCGACCCAAAATCTGTACTGAGAACAAAAAACATGTTCGCGCTGGGAATGGTGTACTGGCTTTTCGACAGGAAACTCAAATATACCGAACAGTATTTCGACAAGAAATTCTCCAAGAAACCTGAAATAGCTGAGGCAAACAAAGTGGCTCTTCGGGCAGGCTTTTATTATGCTGAAACAATTGAAGCCCTTAATCCTGTTATCAAGATTGAACCCGCACCGATAGCAAAAGGAAAATACAGAAATATAAGCGGTAATACAGCAACAGCCTGGGGTCTGCTGGCTGCTGCAGAGAAAGCAGGGCTGAAGGTCTTTATCGGATCATATCCCATAACACCGGCAACAGGTATCCTCGAGGAAATGGCTGCCCGTAAGGACCTGGGTGTTAAAAGCTTTCAGGCCGAAGACGAAATTGCCGGCATTTGTACCGCTCTCGGAGCAAGTTTCGCAGGAAACCTTGCTGTTACATCGACCTCGGGGCCGGGACTTGCCCTTAAATCAGAAGCTCTGGGCCTTGCAGTGATGGCAGAGCTGCCGCTGGTAGTCATCAATGTTCAGCGCGGTGGCCCTTCAACAGGCCTTCCCACAAAAACCGAACAGGCCGACCTTACGCAGGCACTTTATGGTCGAAACGGAGAATGTCCTGTTGTGGTCGTTGCTGCCAGCACCCCTTCGGATTGTTTTAAATATGCCTTTGAAGCCGCAAGAATAGCGCTTGAGCACATGACACCAGTGATCCTCCTGACCGACGGTTACCTGGCCAATGGGTCGGAGCCATGGAGAATCCCCAATATGGACTCACTACCCCATATAAACCCGCCTTTTGCCGATAAGAAAGAGCTCCCCTTTATGCCTTACAAGCGTAACTGTGATACCCTTGCCAGGTCGTGGGCTGTTCCGGGTACTCCGGGGCTGGAGCACAGGATAGGCGGCCTCGAGAAGACACTAAAGGGTACCGTTTCATATATCCCCGAAAACCATGAAATGATGGTTAATTTCAGAGCCGACAAGGTTGCCAGGGTCGTTTCCAAGATCCCGCCTCTCGGGGTCATAGGAGAAGAATCAGGTGATCTTCTGGTTGTTGGATGGGGTGGTACAAAAGGCTACCTCTTAACCGCAGTGCGTGAACTGCAGAATGAAGGTTATAAGGTGGGACTCGCTCATTTTAACTATATCAACCCCCTGCCCGGAAATGTTAATGAAATCTTTTCAAGATTCAGAAAGATCGTCGTGGCAGAGCTGAACACAGGGCAGTTTGCTGATTACCTGAGACAGAAACACCAAAATTTCAGGTATGAACAGATTAATAAGGTGCAGGGATTGCCTTTCACCATAAACGAGATTAAGGAAAAATGTATTAAGCTTCTGGAGGAAAAATAGATGGCAGAACTACAAACAATACAGTACACTCCCAGGGATTTTAAGAGTGACCAGGAAGTGAGATGGTGCCCCGGATGCGGCGACCACGCTGTTCTTAATGCTGTACAGAAAGCACTGACCGAATTGGGAATCCCGAAAGAAAAATTTGCATTTATCTCCGGAATAGGATGCTCTTCGCGCTTTCCATACTATATGGACACCTACGGTTTTCATGGGATCCATGGCCGTGCCGCGGCTATTGCTTCAGGGGTAAAGGTGGCGAACCCTGAATTGTCAGTTTGGGAAATTACCGGCGACGGCGATGCCCTGGCAATAGGCGGTAATCATTTTATACATGCCGTGAGAAGAAATATCGATATAAATATTATCCTGTTTAACAATGAGATATACGGTCTTACCAAAGGACAGTATTCTCCTACCTCCGGCAAGGGAATAGTCACTAAAACATCTCCTTTCGGGACTGTGGAGGAACCCTTCTCGGTTGGAGAGCTTGTTGTAGGCGCTAAAGGGAAGTTTTTCGCAAGGACGATAGATGCCAATGTGGCCCTGTCAACACAGATATACATCGAGGCAGCAAAGCATAAAGGAACTTCAGTAATAGAAGTACTCCAGAATTGCGTCATATTCAATGACGGCATCCATGATGTTGTTACCGGCAAGGAGGTTCGCGATGACCGTACAATTATACTGAAGCATGGTGAGCCGATGATCTTCGGTAAAAACAACGATATGGGACTTATACTCGAGGGTCTTAAGCTGAAAGTCGTGAAAATTGGTGATAATGGCATTTCCAGGGAAAATCTCCTGGTCCATGATGCCAAAGAACATAATCCGGGAATCCACTATATGCTTGCCAATATGAGATACCCTGAATATCCTGTTGCGCTGGGAGTCATCCGTTCTGTTGAAGGTAATACCTACGAGGCAGATGTGGAAAACCAGATAACGGAAATAGGAAAGACGGCAAAGATCAGGTGCATGGACGATCTTCTGTCGAGCGGTTCGGTCTGGACCGTGGAGTAACCCCTGACTGCTTAGAGGGAGAAGATAATTAGTTGCTTTTTTTTATCTATTTTCGTAACTGTACTATTTTCTCCTTCCTTATGGATGAATCCACCCATATCCCTCATGAGTATAAACGTCTTCTTCATGAACAGCAGGAGAGGGTAAAGGAGCTCTCATGCATCAACCAGACTACATATATCCTGAAGGAAGGAAAACCGATTGAGGAGACACTCCAGCAGATCGTTCTGCTGCTGCCATCGGCGTGGCAATATCCGGAGTACACCGAAGCCCGCATCAGATTCCAGGGAAAGACATTTGAAACACCTGAGTTCAGGGAGACAGCCTGGAAGATGTTCCAGGAATTCGATACCATCGACAACGAAAAAGGATCAATAGAGATCTTTTATACACAGGAATTCAGTATTGAGAACGAAGGCCCTTTCCTGAAGGAAGAAAGAGATCTGATAAGCAATATTGCAAGCCTGGTCACCGGCTATATAAACAGCTATAAGGCGCGGGATATAATCAGGATGTCGCAGATTCCACAGGAGGCAGAAGAAGATCCTGCAAATATCTCAAGCAGGAAGCTTCTCCAGAAATTCCTCGAGCGGCACAATGCAGAAAGGGATGTTTTTCATGATCTTCAGCCCTTTAAGGTAAAGGAGATCCTTCTTGTTGCCAACCTGTACGATGCATATTCAATTGAGGGCGAAGGCCGTTTTTCTGACCTTATGCTCGGCGAATACCATCAGCTGAGTCTTACATCTCTGCCCAGGGTGACCGGGGTCTCAAGCGAGGATGAAGCTTTCACCCGGCTGAAAGCACGGCACTACGATATGGTGATCATAATGATAGGGGTGCATAAGGAAAATCCTGTTTTACTGTGCAGAAAGATTAAGAACCTTTATCCTTACCTGCCTACTTTCCTTCTGCTGAACAACCCGGCCGATGTTCCCTACATCATGGAACAGAAAAATCTTGGTGTGCCCTTCGATAACTATTTCGTGTGGACAGGAGAATCGAAAGTATTTTTTGCAATGGTTAACCTTCTCGAGGATAAGGTTAACGTTGATAATGATACCAGGAAAGGTCTGACAAGAGTGATATTGATCGTTGAAGATTCTGCTGAGTATTATTCAAGCTACCTGCCGATGCTCTATACGCTTGTAATGGAGCAGACAAGGAACCTGATAGAGGATGTGTCGACCGATGAATTGTATAAGGTTCTGAAGCTGAGAGCACGGCCAAAAATACTGCTGGCATCGAACTGGGAAGATGCAATCACCGTTTTCAATAAGTATAAGGACAGCCTTCTTTGTGTTATCTCCGATATGCGGTTTCCGAAGAACGGATCGATTCATGACACCGCCGGATTTGAGCTTCTTGAGCATATAAAGAAAGACTCGCCTAATATCCCGACTGTCCTTCAGTCAGCTGACCCGCAGAACGCAAAGTATGCCTTTACCCTTAAGTCCAATTTCATCAATAAGAATTCGGAAAGTCTGCTCCAGGATCTTAAATCTTTCATCAATTATTACCTGGGATTCGGGCATTTTGTTTACCGCGATAATAAAGGGCGCCAGATAGCAGTGGCTAAATCGATGAAGGAATTTGAAGCGTACCTCGAGACTGTTCCTGAAGATTCGCTGGCTTACCATGCCATGAAGAACCATTTCTCATTATGGCTGATGGCACGCGGAGAAGTGAAGATCGCTAAGCTTATCAATCCCATCAAGGTTTCCGACTTTAACTCGCTCAGGGAACTGCGGGAGTTCCTCATCGATATAATCCGGAAACGTCGTAAGGAAGCTAATAAAGGGCGTGTTGTGACTTTTGAATCATCGGCCGTGATCGATGAAACAAATGTTGTCAGCCTCGCCGGTGGATCGCTGGGAGGAAAAGGACGGGGCCTTGCATTTATAAATACCCTTATATATAGTTTTGAGCTCGGAAGACTCCTGCCGGGAATAAATATTAAGGCCCCGGTGACAGCCATTATTGGTACTGACGAGTTCGACATGTTCATGGAGAGGAACCATCTCTGGGAAGTTGTGAAGGAAGAAAAGGATTTTGCAGTTCTGCAGCGACGTTTCCTGGAGGGCAGCCTCAGCTATACCCTGGAAAAAGAACTAAGGGTATATCTTAAAAATGTTGAAAAGCCCCTGGCAGTGCGTTCATCAAGTCTGTTTGAAGATTCCCTGAGCCAGCCTTTCTCAGGTATCTTCGGAACCTACCTTTTGCCGAATAACCATCCCGATTTTGAGATGAGGCTCCGGCAGCTATCTGAAGCTGTAAAGCTTGTATTTTCATCTATCTATTCACGCAGCGCCCGTACCTATTTCGAAGCTATCAGCTATAAAATTGAATTAGAGAAAATGGCTGTTGTTATTCAGGAGGTGGCAGGAAACAGGTTCGGTGATGCTTACTATCCTCATATCAGCGGAACAGCACAGTCTTTCAACTTCTACCCTGTATCACACATGAAGCCGCAGGATGGATTTGCAGTGATGGCGGTCGGACTAGGCCATTATGTGGTTGAAGGCGAAAGAGCATTCAGGTTCTCTCCGGCATACCCTGACCTCGATATCGTTTCTCATAACGACCTGTACCGGAACTCACAGGTACACTTTTATGCTGTCGATATGAATAAAAAGGACCTGAATCTTCTCGAAGGAGAGAATGCCGGACTGATCTCGCTCGATATCAGCGCTGCCGAGGAACATGGAACACTGAATCATTCCGCCTCAGTGATGAATCCCGATAATGACACCATTAATCCCGGCCTCGATACACCAGGCCCGAGAGTGGTCAATTTTGCCGACATCCTTAAATATAACTATGTCCCGCTGGCACCAACAATAAGGACGATATTAGATGTGGTAACAGAGGCCACCGGAAATCCTTCGGAAATAGAGTTTGCTGTCGATCTTAATAAGGACAAGGATGGGAATGCTTCATTCTACCTTCTTCAGATAAAACCCCTCGTTGGCAGCGGTGCAGGTTATGAGATAACCCCCGAGTCGATCGAAGGGGAAGATCTTATCATCGAATCGAAAAAAGCAATGGGCAACGGTATTATCGAAAACCTCAGCGATCTCATCTTTCTTGAACCCGCGAAGTTTGATAATCTCCAGACCCTGCAGATGGCTGAAGAGATCGACAGGATGAACGAAAAGATGCTCCGCGAGGGCCGGTCCTATATACTTGTTGGTCCGGGACGGTGGGGGACAAAAGATAAATTCCTGGGAATACCTGTTGTGTGGCCCCAGATATGCAATGCAAAGGTTATCGTTGAAATAGACCTTCCCGATTTTCACCTCGATGCCTCTCTCGGCTCACATTTCTTCCATAATGTCACCTCAATGAATGTCGGATATTTTTCCGTTAATGTGTCAGGCAACAGGGGTATTGTTAACTGGGACATTATTAATGATCAGAGTGTTATCGAGCATGGAACATATTTCAGGCATATCAGGTTCGACAAACCGGTTATTGTGAGAATGGATGGTAAAAAAGGCATTGCAGTGATCTCTGTTAACAGAAAAAATGAGCGTTTATGACAATTATAGACGGAATACTGGACCTGCAGAAGTATGACTTCACGGATACTTCATTCGACCTCCTTATGCAGAAGAGGATACACCGTGTTCTGATAATCTGCAGTAATTATGATAATTACATGCTCGAGGAAGACGGGAGGATCGATGAACAGATTTTCAATGAGTATGTTTCGCTAAACCTGAGGTATCCTCCCATTTTTGTTCAGACCGACAATGCCGATGACGCTTTCAGAATGCTCAGCGAAGAAAACATTGACCTGGTGATTTCAATGCTGAGCCTTAAAGGAACCGATGTTTTCGCCCTGGCAAAACGTATAAAGGAAAAGTATGCCCACATACCCATTGTTGTTCTTACATATTTCTCACGCGAAGTGTCATTAAGGCTCGAAGGTGAGGATCTGAGCGCTATCGATTATGTTTTTTGCTGGCTCGGGGACGCCTCTCTCATTCTTGCAATAATTAAGCTTATCGAAGACAAGATGAATGCCGAGCATGATATCGAACAGGTTGGTGTTCAGGCTATAATACTGGTGGAAAATTCGATCAGGTATATCTCATCCTACCTGCCGAACATTTATAAGATAGTTCTGCTGCAGTCGCTTGACTTCCAGAGAGAAGCGCTTAATGAGCACCAGCGCATGCTCAAAATGAGAGGAAGGCCGAAAATATTGCTGGCTAACAATTTCAACGACGCCGTGGAACTATATAATAAATACAAATACAATGTTCTTGGCGTCATATCCGATATCAGCTATAAGCGCGATGGTCTGCAGGATGAGAATGCCGGTTTTGAGCTTTGCGAAGTTGTAATGGCTGATGATGATAAAGTGCCTTTCCTGCTTCAATCGTCAAACCTTGGTCATAAATCCAGGGCCGAGGAAATGGGTGCAGGATTCATCCATAAGTATTCGAAATCACTCTCCCTCGAACTCCGCAATTTTATTATCCAGAACCTTGCCTTCGGCCCATTTGTCTTTAAGAATCCAGATACCCTCGAACCAATAGCCATAGCTACCGACCTGCAAAGCCTTCAGCAGAAGCTGCTTACAATACCCGATAATACCCTCGAGTATCATGCAACCCGGAACCATTTCTCGAAATGGCTGAATGCAAGGGCTCTGTTTCCAGTAGCACAAATGTTTAAATATATCCGCAGGGAAGATTTCGATACTATGGATGAGATGAGGCGATTCCTTTATGTTGCCATCTCATCATTCCGGCTGGGCAAAGGAAGAGGAGTAATTGCCAAGTTCGATAAGACAAGCTTCGATGAATACCAGATATTTTCGAGGATAGGAGAGGGTTCAATCGGAGGAAAAGCACGTGGACTTGCTTTTATAAACAGGATAATAAAGAATAACAAGCTCTTTAACAAGTTTCCTGACGTTCTGATAACTATCCCCCGGACAGTGGTGCTGAGTACAGATATCTTCGACGAATTCATGGATCATAATAATCTTTATTCGGTTGCCCTGTCCGATCTTCCGGATGAAGAGATCCTTAAGAGATTCATTAATGCCGAACTTCCGGGAAGAGTCTACCAGGACTTTTACGCTTATCTGGCCGTTTCACATAACCATCCAATTGCAGTCAGATCTTCTAGTAAGCTGGAAGATTCGCATTATCAGCCATTTGCAGGAGTATATTCGACCTATATGATTCCCAGGCTCGCCGATAACAAGCTTATGGTAAAAGCTCTTTCCGATGCCATAAAGGAAGTATATGCATCTGTCTACTATAAAGCCAGCAAGGCATATATGACTGCAACTGCAAATGTTATTGACGAGGAAAAGATGGGGATCATTCTTCAGGAAGTATGCGGCAACAGGCATGGGAATATTTTCTATCCCACTTTTTCAGGTGTTGCAAGATCGATAAATTATTACCCCATCGGATCAGAAAAGGCTGAGGATGGTATAGCGAATGTCGCATTCGGCCTTGGAAAGCTGATAGTGGAAGGAGGTATGTCGCTCAGGTTCTGCCCGAGAATTCCAAAAAAGATATTACAGCTTTCATCGCCTGAAGCCGCATTGCGTGATACACAAAAGGAGTTCCGTGCCCTCGATCTTAACATCGAAAGCTTTGTGCCGTCGACAGATGACGGCGTAAATATCCTGAGGATTGACATCAGGGACGCAAATAATGACGGGGCAATGAGATATCTGGCCTCATCATATGACCATGTAAACAATATTCTTCGCGATGGCATCTCATCGCCCGGAAGCCGGGTCATAACCTTTTCCAATATACTGCAGCACAAATCTTTTCCTCTTGCCGATATCCTCACAACGCTTCTCGACCTCGGGCAGAGAGAAATGAACAATCCCATAGAGATAGAATTTGCTGCCAACCTGGAAACTCCTGCAGGAACTCCCAAAGTGTTTAATTTCCTGCAGATACGACCTATTGTTCATTCCGATGAAACCTACAACATCAACCTTGATAATATTAAAAAGGAACAAACAATTATCTTCTCTGAATCGGCATTGGGCCATGGTCTTTTCAAGGGCATACATGATATCGTCTATATAAAACCGGAATCATTTAATGCAGCTCAGAACAAGGATACTGTAACTATCATTGAGAACCTGAATGTAAAATTTCTGAAACAGGCTGCAGGCTATGTGCTGATAGGCCCCGGCCGTTGGGGCTCAACAGATCCATGGCTCGGCATACCCGTCAAATGGCAGCAGATTTCTGCTGCAAGGATTATTATAGAATCGGGACTTAAGAATTACCGTATCGACCCAAGCCAGGGCACCCATTTCTTCCAGAACCTGACATCATTCCGTGTTGGTTACTTCACGATAAATCCATTCATAAACGACGGGTACTATGATGTTGAATACCTCAACAAGATGAAAGTTGTTTATGAAGACAGCGTTTTACGCCATGTTCAGTTTGAGAAACCTCTAGAGATCATGGTCGATGGAAAACGTCACAAGGGAGCGATTATGAAACCACCCCTGACGTAGTAACGCCGGGATTGATCTTTTTTATGAGACCCTGAAGGACGCTTCCTGGGCCGGCTTCTGTAAAAGATGTTGCTCCGTCGCTGATCATGTTCAGAACGCTTTGTGTCCATCGTACCGGGGAAGTAAGCTGGGCTATCAGGTTTATTTTTATCGTTCGTGGATCAGAAGAAGGCTGTGCATTAACGTTCTGGTAAACAGGGCAAACGGGTTTACTGAAATGTGTCGAGTTGATAGCTTCCTCCAGTTCTATGCGTGCAGGTTCCATCAATGGAGAATGAAATGCGCCTCCCACGGAAAGCTTGATGGCTCTTTTTACACCCCGTGCTTTCAGCTCCTCGATAGCTTTGTCGATACCTTCATTTGAACCTGAAATTACTATCTGGCCGGGGCTGTTATAATTAGCCGGAACGACGATTTCTGTGATACCGGCACAAACATCTTCAACGACCTTATCATCTGCACCGATGATGGCTGCCATGGTTGAGGGTCTCTTCTCGCAGGCTTTCTGCATGGCGCTGGCTCTTTTTGATACCAGGAGAAGGCCGTCCTCGAACGAAAGTGTCTTATTTGCCACAAGGGCTGAAAATTCTCCCAGCGAATGGCCGGCTACCATCTCGGGTCTGAAGTTCTCTCCTGTTACAGCCGAAAGCACTGTTGAATGCAGAAAAACAGCAGGTTGTGTTACCCGGGTCTGCTTAAGATCCTCTTCCGTTCCTCCGAACATGATATCAGTGATCCTGAAACCAAGAAGAACGTTTGCCTTCTCAAACATCTCCTTTGCTAAAGGATACTTCTCGTACAGGTCCTTACCCATACCTGTAAACTGTGCTCCCTGGCCGGGGAAAACATATGCTTTCATGCTGTTCCGCTTTATGATTAACGGGGCGCAAAATAAATAAAAAAAACACCCGGAAGAAATATTTCCTTCAGATTACGCAGATATACGTATGTTGTTTTCTCTGTTTTGTTCTGACCGCCAAAATAAGCCGCAAAGATCAGTGCAGCCTCGAACCTATGAGGTGAACGAACTCTTCACGTGTATTGATATTGTCGAGGAATATGCCCGTAAAGGCAGAGGTTGTTGTCACTGAATTTTGTTTCTGCACGCCCCGGATCTGCATGCACATGTGTTGTGCTTCAATAACAACCGCAACACCCAGAGGTTTTAAAGTCTCCTGGATGCAGTTCCTGATCTGTGTCGTCAGCCGTTCCTGTACCTGCAGTCGTCTTGCGTATGCCTCAACAACTCTGGCAATCTTGCTCAGGCCGGTGATATAACCATCGGGAATATAAGCCACATGCGCTTTTCCGAAGAATGGCAGCATGTGATGTTCACACATCGAGTAAACGTCAATATCCTTTACGATCACCATCTGTTTATACTCCTCAGTAAATTTTGCTGATGACAATATTTCATGAGGATTAAGATTATATCCCACGGTAAGATAATTCATAGCCTTGGCAACACGTTCAGGTGTCTTCAGGAGACCTTCACGCGCCGGATCTTCACCTATCAGTTCGAGGATCCTCTTATAAAGTTTTGCCATCTCGGTAATGGTATCGGCATTCCAGGTCTCAATTTTATTATATCCTTCTCCGATATGCCCGGATCCGTCATTTACTTTTTCAATCGTTTTAGCCATAATACTCTACATAATTATTTTCAGTCTCTTCTATCTTAACACAATATAATTCAGCTCCTGTCTTTTCTATCGCCGTTTTAAGCTCATTCCATATCGCCACAGCCAGGTTCTCCGTTGTGGCTATCTTTCCTTTCATGAAGCTAACCTCAAGGTTCATATTCTTATGATCCAGTTTGTTAACAACCCTCTCGAGTATGATCTCCTTAAGCTCACCGGCATTTATAACAAATCCGTTATTATCCGAAGATTCTCCCCTTACAGTTACCCATAGTACATAATTATGTCCATGCCAGTTCGGATTGGAGCATTTGCCATAGACCTCCCTGTTCTTTTCGTCAGTCCACTCCTCCCTGTACATCCTGTGCGCGGCGCTGAACCTCTCCCGTCGTGTTAGAAATATCATGATAAGGTTTCTTGTTATTACAATATTAACCAATAAAGTTCATCTTTTTATCTGGTAAAAGCAATATATTTGAATGGAATGCTACCTGATTCCATATAAAAGTAAATATGCCGAAGAGCGTGCTTATAGTTTCCGCCACAGAAGCAGAAGCATCTGTAATAAAAAGAATTCCCGGGTTAGGAGTCTCCGGAAATGGATTTATCCTGGGCCGATATGAGATTTCACTCCTTGTAACCGGAGTAGGGGCTGTGGCAACGGCCTGGTCATTGACAAAATGCCTTTCATCAGGAAAAAAGCCCGATCTGGCACTTAATATCGGTATTGCAGGGTCATTTGTCGAAGAGATACCAATAGGTTCTGTTGTTGTGCCGGTTGAGGATTGTTTTGCTGATGCCGGTATAGAGGATGGCAGCCGCTTTATGACTCTGGCAGAAACAGGTCTGCAGGACCCGGATATGTTTCCTTTTAAGAATGGAAAGTTAATTGCCGACAACAGGTATACGGACCTTGCAAAAGATATTTTTAAGCCTGTAAGAGCAATAACGGTAAATACCGCGACAGGATCGGAACAAACAAAAAGTAGAATTGTAGCGAAGTATAATCCCGATATAGAAACAATGGAAGGTGCCGCTTTTTTTTATATTTGCAGCGGAGAAAATTTATCTTTTATTGCCCTGAGAGCAATCTCTAACAGGGTTGAAACCCGTGACAGGGCCAGGTGGAACATTCCACAGGCGCTTGACAGCCTGGCAGAAAAGCTAAAAGAACTCCTTTTATTGCTTGATTAGGAAATGAAACTCACCCTTGGATTTTCGCCATGCCCGAATGATACATTCATTTTTGACGCAATGGTGCATGGCAGGATAGATACTGAAGGACTCAGATTTGATTATACCCTTGCCGATGTTGAGGAACTCAACAGGAAAGCCTTCAATAATGAGCTCGACATCACCAAAATGAGCTATTATGCTTATGCCTGTGTGGCAAATGATTATCTTATCCTTGATTCAGGGAGCGCCCTTGGCCACAGGAACGGGCCTCTCCTCATAAGCAGGAAAAAGCTGGATAATTCCTCGATCGCCGGTTCACGGATTGCAATACCGGGGCAATATACAACTGCCAATATGCTCTTCAGCCTAGCCTGGCCGGAAGCAAAAGATAAAAGAGAATACCTGTTCTCAGATATCGAGAGAGCACTTCTCGACGGAGAGGTGGATGCCGGTCTTATTATACATGAGACACGGTTCACTTATCAAAAGAAAGGACTTCATAAGGTAGCCGATATGGGCGAATACTGGGAGAAAATGACAGGCCTTCCGATACCGCTTGGCACCATCGTGATAAACAGAAGGATACCTTATGAAACAGCTGTTAAGGTAAACAGGATTATCCGCAGAAGCCTCGAATATGCGTATCATAATGCAATGGCCTCGTATGATTTTGTCGCAGGTAATGCAAAGGAGATGGACTCTACCGTAATGAATAACCATATCAAGCTTTTTGTGAATAAATTCACACTAAACCTCGGTAAAGAAGGACGTAAAGCCATTAATGAACTGTACAGAATAGCACAGAAAAAAAATATCATTTCAACCCTGCCTGAAAAAATATTTCTTACATCTTTATAAATTTTTCTACTTTTAATCATGGTTAAGAAACTGTATTCATTTATCGCAATCCTGACGATAGGAATATCTGCTGCCGCTCAGCAGAATAAGGTCATTGAAAAGATCATTGAACTTGGTCGTACCGACAACCGGACCATGCATCATCTCGATGTGTTAAGCAACCGTTTCGGGGGAAGACCTGTAGGCTCCGATGCCTATGAGAATGCTGCCTTGTGGTGTGCCTCTGAATTCAAAAAATGGGGTATGGAGGTTATCATGGACGAAGCCGGTAGTGTACCTGTAGGATTTAACCGCGGCCCCTGGTTCGGGCGTATGCTCTCCGATAACGGCATGACGCTTCACTTTGCAACTCCTTCATATACAGCAGGTACAAAGGGTGTTCAGCGTGGCCATGTGCTCATGGAGCCAAAAACACGTGCTGAATTCGATAGGATGAAAGGTGCACTTAAAGGCGCATGGGTCCTTATCAGCGGGAAAAACGAAGGATGGCCGGTCGACTGGTCACCCAGGGGCGATTCGTTGAGGGCACGTGTAATAGCATATAACGATTCTTTGATAAATGCCAGCCGCGACAGCCGCAGGGGCGGCCCCGGTGGACCTCCTCCCGGAACAGGTACACAGGCAGGCCCCAGGCTGAGAGAAGAACCTGCTCTTTTCTATAAGGAAATGGTACAGGCCGGGATCCTGGGAGTCATCCAGTCGTCAGCTGTACCTATAAGGGCACTATACGACCGCAAGAATATCGACAAACTTTCTTTCGATAATCTTCCTTCAGTCTGCGATATAAAACTCGATGAGAACCAGTTCGCCATTATCGAGAAAATGGTACAGGAACGACGTTATTTCCTTCTCGAATTCGATATCCGGAACCATTTCAAACCGGGACCGGTAAAATATCATAATGTAATAGGCGTTATCCGGGGAACACAATATCCCGATGAGTATGTTATGATGGGAGGTCATCTCGATTCATATGATGTTGCAACAGGTGGCGTCGACGACGGATCGGGCGCCACACCCAATATGGAAGCAGCACGCCTGATCATGGAAGCTGGAGGAAAACCAAAACGCACAATACTCGTTTGCCTGTGGGCAGCTGAAGAGTTTGGACTGCTCGGTTCAAAGCACTGGGTCGAAGCCAACCGCGACAAACTGCCGCGAATCTCAAACTACTTCAACCGCGATGGTGGCCCTACGGTGGCATCAGGACTGACAGTACCGGAAGCAATGTATGACGATTTTGAAAAAGTTTGCAAACCGCTGAATAGTATAAATCCTGATTTCCCGTTTAACCTGGTAAAAAGAACTCAGCCTCCGCGTCCCCGTCCTGCCATTCCTAGCGGTACCGACAGCGGCCCCTTCGCTGTACAGGGCGTGCCTGTCCTGTCGTTTGAAGCTCCTGATTCAAAGGGATATAACTTCAGCTACCAGGAAATCTGGCATACGGAAAATGATCTTTATAATAAAAGCATACCCGAATACCAGGAACATACTTCTGTCGTTACAGCTGTGGTTGTTTATGGACTGGCAAACCTCGACCACCTGCTTTCGCGTGAGGGATTGTATGCCGAGTAAGAATTAAAAATATACAGAAAGATATAATCGGGAAAGGGCATAATTTTTGTGAATAAGTACAAATATGGAAATCAAAGATCTTGTTTTAAGAACGCGTTCTTACAGACGGTTCGATGAATCATTCCGGATAGAGTACAAAACCCTTGAAGGATTAGTATCCCTTGCCAGGCTTTCAGCTTCAGGTGCCAACCGCCAGCCGCTGAAATTTATGATCTTTAATTCTCCTGAAGAGTGTTCGCGGATCTTTCCTTCTGTCGTGTGGGCTGCCTATCTGAAAGAGTGGGACGGGCCTGCATCAGGAGAGAGACCTGCAGGATATATCGTTATCCTTGGCGATAAAACAATTGCCGATAATTTTGGGGTCGACCACGGTATTGCCGCACAGAGCATGATGCTGGGCGCCACAGAAAAAGGACTGGGAGGATGCATGATCGCTTCAATCAGAAGGGAACAGCTCAGAAGTGAACTCAAAATTCCTGATAGATACGATATCCTGCTCATCCTTGCGCTGGGAAAACCTGTTGAGAACGTCATAATCGATGATATCCATGATGATGATGTAAAATACTGGCGCGATAAGGATAAAAATCATCATGTTCCCAAGAGAAAACTTAACGACCTTATATTGAAGTTTTAATTGTATAAAATGAAAAAGCAGACTCTTCTGCTCTCATTACTTTTCTTCTTCTTCACACTATCATCTGCACAGGTGCTGAAGATCGGTGAGGGTATGATACTCTTCAGGGGATTAGTTCTTGATGCCGGTACCAGGATGCCGATCCAGAACTCACAGGTCTTTATTAACAGGACTTTCGTATCGATAACCGACAATGAGGGGAAGTTCTCATTTAACGTAAACAGGCTCGATACCGTTGTTATCAGGTCACTTGGATACAGTGAAGCTTTGTGGCTGATCAGTGATACCCTAAAAGGAAAGGAGTTTATTGCAGGGATCTTTATGTTTCCTGATACTATTACTATACCCGAAGTGGTTATCCTGCCCAGGATCTCGACATTAAAGGCTGATCTTCTCAGACCTCAGCCGGCAGCCAGCAAGGAACTTGAGAATGCAAGGTATAATCTGGCTGTATCAGCATACCAGGGCAGGGTGAACCAGGGAAACCTTGGCGATCCTTCGATGAACTATGAGTATATCAGGCAAAAGCAGAAGATGGATGCTTATACAAAAGGACAAATACCACCTGATAAGATTGCAGGAATAAGTCCGCTTCTACTGATCCCCGCAGCCTACCTGCTGATGAACGGCATGCCTGAAAAACCATCTGCAGTTAAGCCAATAGTAACTGACCAGGAAACAGAACTGATCCTTGAGAAATATTTCGAAGAGATTAAAAGAAAATAGCACCCGCACCCAGCACCCAGCACCCAGCACACAGTACCCAGCACCCAGTTTACCCCTTATAAAAAATAGCCTTGATAATATCCTGTACCATCCTGGGATTTTCCTTCATCCTTCGTGTACAGTATCCGAACCATTTTTCTCCAAAAGGAACATAAATCCTCATGGTATGGCCGTTCTTTACAATACTGTCGCGGAGATTCGGCGTAACCCCGTACAGCATCTGGAACTCATACATGGTTTTCGGGACGTTATACTTTTTGATCAGCTCATAGGCGCCATCAACGAGAGGTTTGTCGTGAGTGGCTATCCCTACATATATTTTATTGGCAAGCATGTATTCGAGATCCTCGAGATAATGCTTGTTTATCTCTTCATATTTTTTGTATGAGATCGCCTCCGGTTCAATATATATGCCTTTGCAGAGCCTGAAATTAAGCGATCCTTCGGGGACGTTGAGGTCTTTCAGCCCTTTTACATCATCGAGAGTTCTTTTAAGATATGCCTGGACGACCAAGCCTACTCTTTTCGGAAACTCTGTCTTGAGCCTGCGGAACAGTTCTATTTCAAGTGTCGTACAGGGAGAATCTTCCATGTCGATCCTGATGAAATTATTATATGAATCAGCTTTCACGACAAGTTCCCTGATATGTCTGTAACACACTTCCTTGTCAATGAGAAGGCCAAAGCTTGTAGGTTTTACCGAGAAGTTGCCATCGATTCCATTCTTATTGGCTATCTCCATAACATTGAGATACTCCTGCTTGTTGGCTTCTGCTTCATCGAGGTTAGTTATAAACTCACCAAGAACATCTATTGTGACTTTTATATTCTTGCCGTTCAGTTCTTTTGAAACCTTCATGGCGTCTTCCACTTTCTCACCTGAAATATATGAGCTTGAGAAGAGCCAGATAAACTTCTTGGGGAAGTACGGCATTATTGCGGCAATAAATCTGTTGAACATGGTTTAAATATAAGTTTAAATACTCCGTTTTATTGATGCTAAGTAAGCTTGTCGCTATTTATTTTTTAATGACCTTTGTCATTTACCCGGCATAATAAAAATGAAAATATTTATTTTGAATTAATTTTTCAGATAATGCAACCATTTATTTTTATGCCATGTCATAAAAATGTCCTCAGCCTATGATGAGCGACCAGCAAATAATAGAAGGATGCGCAAAGCATGAAAGGAAGGCACAGCAGTTGCTGTACGACAGATATTCCCGCTTCCTTCTTGGTGTTTGCCTGAGATATGCAACAGATAAGGCAGAAGCAGAAGATATTCTGCAGGACAGTTTTTTAAAGATATTTTTTAACATAGAAGATTATTCAGGTACGGGTTCTTTCATAGGCTGGTTAAGAAAAGTGGCAGTAAATACGGCTATCACTCATTATCATAAGAACCTGAAGTACAGGTATCATGTTGATATTGAGGATTATGTCTCCGTTGAGACAGGCATCACAAGCTTCGAGGAAGATTTCTTTACTTCCGACGAACTATACAGGGTGCTTAATGAACTGCCTGCAGGTTACAGAATGGTTTTTAACCTGTATGCTGTAGAAGGTTATAAACATAAAGAGATTGCGGCAATGTTAGGTATCGACACAAACACATCAAAATCACAGTACAGCAGGGCAAAAGCCGTTATCAGGGAGAAGCTTGAAAAACTGAGGACACTTAAAATGAAATATACCGCCGGAGAAGAAATAGATAGAATAAAAGAAAACACAGAAAACAGGTAACGTGGAAGAAGGACTTGAAGATAAGATGCTGGGCGACCTTTTCAGGCAGAAGCTTGAATATGGAGAGATTGCTCCTTCACCATCGCTGAACACAACGATCATGCGTACCGTGGCGAGAAGGGAATTCTTCCATTTCATCCCATCAAGGTTTAATATATGGTATGCAGGAGCGGTTATTGTGGCAGGTACGGCTCTTACTCTAATTCTTACCTCGCCTCCTGAACAGAAAATTGATGAACAGATTATTTCCATACCCTCAGGAAAAACTATAACCGTTACCGAATCAGGCAGAAGTGATAATTTTTCTGGTGTTCCGGAAAGCAAACCTTCCACAGCAAACCCTGTGAAATCAGGGTCGCGACAAATTGAAAGTAAGATAGCTTCTGCAGAAACCCGGTTAAGGGAGGAGCCTTCTTCGGGAAAGAGTACAAGTCAGGCATCTGATCAGGCTTCTTTAAGCCAGGTTTCCGGAACCAACGTTATCCCTGAGCTTACTGAAGATAATAACAGGCTTAAGGGAAGTATCAGGTCAGAACACTATATCAGGGCCTCAATTTCACAAGGATGTTCACCGCTAAAGGTTAGTTTCAGCTGCCTGGCTGTTCCGTGTGATTCATGTTCATGGCTGTTTGGCGACGGAGGATTCTCAAAACTCAAAAATCCTGTCTGGATTTTTGATGTTGCTGGTGAATATAAGGTAAACCTGAATGTTTTCAGCGCTGGCACCAAATCTGTCTCATCAGTTATTATTACCGTTCATCCTCAGCCTGCCGCTCGTTTCGAGATAACACCCGAAAATGCGATACTACCAGATGATGAGATTTCTTTCCATAATTATTCCGATGGTGCAGAAAAATATATCTGGGATTTTGGCGACGGCATTACGTCTGATTTACCTGAACCGCACCACTTATACCGGAAATCAGGTAATTATAATGTAAGGCTGATTGCAATTTCAGAACACGGATGTACCGATTCAGTAGTTGTCGAGAATGCATTTCCGGAATCAGGCTATTTTATAGAGTTCCCCAATGCATTCATTCCAAACGAAAATGGCCCTTCAGGCGGATTCTATTCGACAAGAAGTGATGAGTCCTCACAGATATTCCATCCTGTTTTCTCAGGAATAGGCAGCTACCAGCTGAGAATATTCAATAAGGGAGGAGCCCTTTTATTCGAGAGCAATGATATAAGCTATGGATGGGATGGTTATTACAAGGGAAGCCTGTGCGACCCCGGGGTCTATATCTGGAAGGTACGCGGTAATTACCTGAACGGAGATCCTTTTACAAAGATGGGAGATATAACTCTTCTGAAAAACTGATCTGAAAGATAATTTTTGTCCCTTTCTGCCTCTGTCTCCATTCATCAACGAAAAGAGGCTGTTCATCCTGTTTTTTCGTTTCTTCATTAAAAATTCATTTTCCAGTTATCAGTTTTAGGACAAAAATCCGTTAAGAAGTAAGGAATTGTAAAATGATTTAAGTATTTTCGTCAACGTAAACTAACCCGATCAGGATTGCTGAAGAGGATCAAATATATATTTCTGCTGGCATCTTTTATTTTTGTAGATTGTTACGGACAGGATCCCACGTTCTCACAATTCTATGCCAATCAGCTTTACCTGTCACCCTCGTTTGCCGGAGCCACAGAAGAGTACAGGCTTGCGCTGAATTACAGGAACCAGTGGCCATCGATACCTAACAGCGTTTTCCATACCTACAGCATTTCATTCGACAAGGCAATGCCCAATTTCAATTCCGGTATCGGAGTCCTTGCTACCTATGATGTTGCCGGGTCGGGAAACCTCAGCACCACAAATATCGGTCTTCTTTATTCTTACGACTTTGCCGTTACCAAAGAGTGGCATATCCGCCCGGGTGTAAACTTCAAATTCTACTACCTTGGGCTCGACATTTATAAGCTGATCTTTAACAGCCAGCTCTCCGGCAGCGGAGTGAATCCCTCAATCTATCCTCCTCCCTTTGAGAGTGTTGCTGATGTCGATTTCGCCGCATCTGCCCTTGCATATAATGACAGGATTTGGACAGGCTTCACCCTCGATCATCTCCTGGTGCCAAAAACATCATTCTATGGCGATGATGCTTCTGTGCCTATGAAATTCAACCTCTACGGCGGCGTCCAGCTCTATAAGAAAACCAGGATGAGGACAAAGCTGAGAGAGGTGCTTTCAGTGGCAGTAAATTTCCAGACCCAGGCAAAATTCAACCAGACCGACATAGGTCTTTATTATTACAGGGACCCTCTGATATTCGGGCTGTGGTACAGAGGTATTCCATTCCTTACTACCCAGGCAGGCGACGCCCTTATTGGCCTGGTCGGAATAAAAACAAGTCAGCTGCATATTGGATACAGCTACGATTTTACAGTCTCTAACCTTATTGGGAACACCGGTGGTGCACACGAAATTTCCCTCGTTTATGAGTTTACTTCTTTCACCATCGGAACAGGAAAGAAACGAATCAGGGCAATACCCTGCCCGGAATTCTGACAGACATGCTTTGCCGTAATGTTTTATTCCGTATATTTGCGGCTGAAAAATTATTTAACAACTATATCTGATCTGAAATGAAGAATCTTTCCATCGCTCTTTTTGCTGTACTGTTTCTTGCAGTGGGACTCCTTTATTTTCTGCATTTTACAGGCAAAAATGATAAAAATCCATCCGACAACCTGAATCAGAATGTCACTGCTGAAGGAATAGCCTATGTGAATATCGATTCAGTGATCTATAATTTCGATATGTTTTTTGACAGAAGGGCGGAACTGATGGAGAAGCAAAAAAAGGCTGAATCAGAGTTTGCAGCAAAAGAGAATCTGCTTAAGAAGAATGCCACATCTGCACAGGAAAAAGTAAATAAGGGCCTCGTAACACGCGCACAGGCCGCCGAAATGGAACAGGCTCTGTACCAGCAGCAACAGGAACTTGCCTCATTGAGCCAGACACTCCAGAGTACTCTCCTTGAAGAAGAACAGGTGATGAACAGGCAGATCGTAGACTATATTACAAGTTATCTCGAAGAAAATAAATCTGAGTTTAATTACCAGTATATCTTCGGCAAAAGCTTTGGAAGTGTAGTACTTTATGGTGACTCAGGCCTTGATATCACAAACAGGGTCCTCGACGCTCTCAATAAGAAATACCAGGAAGAGAAAACTTCTAAATAATGGCTTCTGCCAAGGAATGGCTCAAGTCAAGAGCCCTTTTCCCCAGGCTTTTTCCAGATCCACCTGATCCACTAACAGGTATAATAATTGTTGTTCCTGCTTTTGATGAACCGGGAATAACAACACTCCTGGACTCTCTGGCTTCATGCAGCAAGCCAGAGTGTGCCACAGAAGTCATTATTATCGTTAATGCCCCTGTAAATGCCGGCCATCAGAGCCTTCTCAATAATGAGATATGCATACAGGAAATATCAGCCTGGAATAAAGCAAATCAATCGTCATTCCTGAAAATACTGGCATATGACACAGGCCAGCCACTGATAAAAGGCTGGGGCGCCGGCCTCGCACGAAAAGCCGGGATGGATGAAGCCCTGCGAAGATTCAGTATAATCGATAAACCCGATGGAATAATCGTATCCCTCGATGCAGATTGCACTGTCGGGAAAGATTACCTTAAAGAGATCTATTCAAAACTTCAACCCGGATCTAAGGAAAATGCATGCTCGATATGGTTTGAACACCCGCTGGCAGGTAACGAATTTCCGGACCAGGTATACCGCTATGTGTCAAAATATGAGCTTCATATGAGATATTTCCTCCAGGCTGTGAGATACACTGGCTTCCCTTATGCCTTCCATACAATAGGATCTGCAATTGCCTGTAAAGCTGATGCCTACCTGAGGTCAGGCGGCATGAACAGAAGACAGGCAGGTGAAGATTTCTATTTTATTCAGAAGCTTGTGCCTCTGGGTGGATTTTTCGAGCTGAATACCACAACTGTTTATCCTTCACCAAGGATCTCGTCACGCGTACCTTTTGGTACCGGACCCGTTATATCAAAAATGATCGCTGAAAAAACAGACCTTTTTCTTACATATTGTCCCCAGGCATTTTTTGAGCTGCGCAAAGTTTTTTTAGCTTTAGGAGAGATATATTCCCTGGGTGGCATTGAAGATAAAGCATTTTATGACACCCTTCCTGAAAGTGTGAAATCATTCATAACCAGTCAGGAATGGTCGGAGAAGATCATGGAGATCATGGAAAATACTTCGAATGAAGACTCTTTCAGGAAACGATTCTGCAATTGGTTTAACATGTTCCGTATTGTGAAATACCTGAACCACGCTCATTCTGCTCTCTTTACTAAGATGCCTGTAGAGGATGCAGCCTCCAGTTTGCTGACACTGACCGGTCGGTCACACGATTCTGAAGATACTGTAAGTTTACTCAGGCGTTACAGAACAATTGAAAAGAGCAGCTAATTATTCTTTCGTGTTCTCTTTCTGTCTTCCCGGGGAGTCAGAACAATATAAAGATCCTCATCGGCTTTCTTCATGTGATACTGTTCCCTTGCGAATTTTTCGAGATTCTGATTGTCGGTCTTAAGCTCTTTCAGTTTCCTTTTGTCTTCCTCAATCTTACCCTGGTAGTATTCCCTGTCTTTCCTGAGATCCCTGAGTTCACGCATATCTCTCACCCTTGCTATCAGATTATTGCCATCGAGAAAAATTATCCACAGCAGGAAGACAAATACCGTCAGGAAATATTTATTTCTGAACGAAACGGGGATTTTATCTATGAACCTGAACCTTAGCATTATGAGTGTAAAGTTAAAACTTTTTTTTCATCCGCCACTCATGAGGTAGATCATATGTACTGTATCACCCTCCCTGATCAGCGCCGAATCATATTGGTCTTTTGGAATGAGTACACCGTTTATTTTAACGATCCTCATCCTGTAGGAGAACTTTTTCTGGATGAGCATCTCCGTTACCGTCAGCAAATCGCCGGTCAATTCTTCATCGCGGTTATTGAGTATTATTTTCATCGAAGGAAATAATCTTTGTTTTTCTTCATCAGGATTTCTATAACTGTGTTTGCCTGCATGTTTGCAACAATCCCTACCCTGGGAGCCATCGGGGGAAGATCTTCACCGGCCGTAGTCGTTTCATCGCCGCAGATATATAATGTATCATCGATTTTTCTGAATTTAATGGAATCATTGTTTCCCCAGCCTGCCAGCCCTGAGCCTGCAATAACAGGTATGCCGGGCATTTCAGCAAGAACGGTTTCAATGAGCATTACCTTCATTTCATCACTGTCGAAAGCTTCCACTATTACATCACATCCGGCAAACAGGGCAGGGATATTTGTTCTCCCAAGTTTTTCGGTATAAGCCAGAACAGTAATGTCGGGATTTATACGTGCAATATTTTCCTTAAGCGCTTTTGTCTTATACTCTCCGACCTGGCTGGTAAAATAATACTGGCGGTTAAGGTTAGCAGGTTCTACAATATCAAAATCAGAAATTACTATTGTTCCAATGCCGCTCCTTGCAAGGGCTACAGCACAGTTTGATCCGAGGCCTCCGGCTCCTGCTATTCCAACCCTGAATCCTGATAAATGATCCTTTACCGCTGAGAACCTCATTGATGCCTAAGTTTTATTATGCTTTCATCGAAGTCCAAACCTGATGCTGTCAAGCTTAATGGTCCATAAAACAGGCGTATAGCCGGGAACAATATTCCATATTCCCTCAAAACCGAATGCCAGAGACGACGGTGTCAGCAACCTGGACGTCCCTCCCTCCTTTATATAGTGCAATCCCTCGTCTACACCTTTTTCGGCATATTTAAATGACCCGAGTACATACTTATATGGAGTATTATAGGGATCGTTGCTGTCGAACTGTACGTAATCGGTGAATGCAGCTTTGTATTTGAAGAATAAAGTGTCGCCGTCAACAGGAAAGCTTCCTGTTCCGGGCTCAAGCTCAATTACATAAAGCCCGCTGGGGTATAACACATACGCCGTATCTCCAAGTGATTTTATATATTCATCGATGAGTTTTTGCTCATGTGCCTCCCATTTGTTATTCTCACAACCCGTCATGCTCAACACAAACATAAGCAGCACCCCGTATTTCAGATAATTCATCATATTAAAAATATTTTTGCGAAAGTTACAAACCTTTTTCTAATTGAAGCCATAAGGATTATGAACGATGTAAAAGGTTTTTTATTTTTAAACACCCTGACATTTCCAGTCGTTAAACCTGGTACTGCCTCCAGACTGATTTATATCATGGCGCAGCATCACAAAAAATTGTAAATTTGAGGTTTACAGCTTTTTAAGGAAAAAAACTTACTCTATGGATATAAACGCATTAAAAGCTCAACACACTCTCATTAAAAGGTGGGATTACCAGTGGACACCGTTATTAAAAGGGTATACCGACAAGATACTCTATATTAACACAGGTACTGCAGAGGTGACCGCAAAAGATGTTCCTCCGGAAATGAAAGAGAAGTTCATAGGTGGAAAAGGATACGGACTGAGACTGTTGTGGAATGCCACAAAACCAGATACAAAATGGGATGATCCTGATAATGAGATAGTTATCTCTTCAGGCCCTATTGGAGGCATAACGCAATACTCTGGAACAGGCAAATCGCTGGTAGTTAGCCTCTCTCCTCAGACCGGATCGGTGATGGACAGCAACGTGGGAGGTTTCTTCGGACCTTTCCTTAAATTTTCAGGATTCGATGCACTGGAACTACAGGGGATTGCCGTAGAAGATATAATAATATTTATCGACGGCATTAACCATAAAGTCGAGATATTTAAAGCACCACCGGAATGCCCCGACAGCCATATCCTTGCTGAACAACTCACGGAAATGTTCGCAGATACTGAAACTGAGAAGAAGAACATTGGGGTGGTGACAACAGGTACTGCTGCCAAAACCACCCTGATGGGAATGCTGAACTTTACCTTTTACGATCCAAAACGAAAAAAGGTCAGGCTGAAGCAGGCAGGCCGCGGTGGCATAGGTACTGTGTTCAGGAATAAAAAAATCAGAGCGCTCGTCTGTAAAGTGCCGGGAGTAAAAGGGAATCTTAATAACGTTGTCGACCTTGAGGCAATAATGGAGAGGGGCAGACGATTTAACCGCGAAATGCGTGAACTCGACGACAAACAATGCCAGATGAGGCAGACAGGAACGGCACACCTGATGGAAATAATGAACGACCACGACCTGCTTCCCACACATAACTACCAGTATGGCAGTCATAAGGATGCCTTTAAGATCGATTCCTCAGTTTGGAAAAGAAATTTTACACAGAATATTCCCGACGGATGCTGGATCGGATGCAATATGTCGTGCAGTAAAGGCGTCGATGACTTTGAAATAAAAACCGGACCCTACAGGGGAAACAAAGTAATTGTCGACGGACCGGAATACGAAAATGCTGCAGGCCTGGGTTCCAATGCGGGGATATTCGATCCGGACTATATTATCGAAGCAAACTTCTATTGCGATACATATGGTATTTGTACAATAACCTGGGGTACTACCGTAGCCTTCATTATGGAATGCTTCCAGAGAGGTATACTTAATAAGGAAAGAGCATCCGGGATTGAACTCCACTTCGGCGATGCTGCTGCAGCCCTTGAATTGCTCCATATGACAGCCCGGGGTGAAGGATTCGGAAAGATAGCCGGGCAGGGAGTAAGGAGAATGAAACAACTTTTTATTGAGAAAGGTTGGGGCGATTCTCAGCTTCTCTTCGATATTGCAATGGAAAACAAGGGATTAGAATACTCACAGTATATGTCGAAGGAATCCCTCGCTCAGCAGGGCGGGTATGCCATGACTAACAAGGGGCCGCAGCATGATGAAGCCTGGCTTATCTTTATGGACATGGTGAACAACCATATCCCTACCTTTGAAAATAAAGCTGAAGCGCTTCATTACTTCCCCATGTTCAGGACATGGTTCGGTCTTGTAGGTCTCTGCAAGCTTCCCTGGAACGACGTGGAACCCGAAAATAACGCAACCACCGACGAGCCTGCAAAGGTCCCGGAACATGTCGATAATTATGTAACTATATATAAGGCTGTTACTGGTCGGGAATTTGATAAGCACAGGCTGATCCAGGACTCGGAAAGAGTCTATAACTTCCAGAGGATCTTTAACCTGCGAAGAGGTTATGGGACAAGAATTCATGACCGGCAGCCATACCGCGCTGCAGGTCCTGTCACTAAAGAAGAGTATCAATCACGTGCTGAACGATACGATAAGCAGCTCCGTGAGAAACTGGGAGTTAATACTGAAGGATTGACGACTGAAGAGAAAATGAAGATACTCCGTAAGTATCGCGAAGATCAATATGAGAATCTTCTCGATGCTGTCTATAAAAGAAGAGGATGGAACAGGAACGGGGTTCCGACAATTGACTTTCTCAGGAAAATTGGAATGGATCTGCCAGAAGTTATTGAGGTCGTAAAAGATTTTCAGTAGCCGCGTAGTGTCTGATCTTCATACTTATAATTACAGCTGATCATTGATTGTTTTCAGATTATGAGGCGACTTGTTTTTTTATTTGTTCTACTTCCGGCTTTTCTTCCGGGCTGCCGCAACAATCCTGCATCAAAAACCGATCAACTAATTATTTTTCATGCCGGAAGCCTGTCGGTTCCCTTTAAAATGCTGGCAGACGATTTTGAAGAAAAGAATCCGGGATTAAAAATATTAATGGAACCGGCAGGCAGCCTTGTATGTGCAAGAAAGATAACTGAGCTGAAAAAGCCATGTGACATCATTGCTTCAGCCGATTATTTTGTTATCAACCAGCTTATTGTTCCGGAATATGCATCCTGGAGCATCCGTTTTGCCACCAATGAAATAGTAATCGCCTTCAGCGAGAAATCAAAGTATGCCGGTGAGATCAATTCACAAAACTGGATCGATATTTTGCTGAAGAAAGATGTTATCTATGCCAGGTCAGATCCCGATTCAGATCCCTGCGGCTACAGGTCGGTGCTGACATTTAAGCTGGCAGAGGATTACTATCACCGTCCGTTGCTGGCTGATGAGCTGCAGCAGAAAGACCGGTCGTTCATCCGTCCTAAGGAGGTCGATCTTGTTGCATTGATCGAATCGAATGCTGTTGATTATATGTTCCAGTACAAATCGGTTGCCATACAGCATAACCTCCTATATATTGAGCTGCCTGATGAGATTAATCTCGGGAATCCTTCTATGAATGGTATTTATAGTCTTGTTCATCACGATGTTACTGGCAGCAAGCCGGGAAGCTCGATGAGAATTACAGGGGAGTATATAAATTACAGCCTTTCTGTATTAAAAAATGCACCCAACAGCAGCAAGGCTGTTGAATTTGTGGAATTCATTATAAGCCCTGAAGGAATGGATATCTTCAGAAAATCAGGCCAGGATCCGATTATCCCTTTTTCAACCGAGCAGCCTGACCTGTTGCCTGGGAATCTCAAGAAACACCTGAAATGATCAAGAACACTCCTTTTAACTGGATAATGCTCTTCCTTTCATCGCTGGTGCTGCTCTTCATTCTGGCGCCGCTGGTTGGAATGTTCATGAAAACAGGTGGTTCTGAACTTCTTGAGACAATCAACGACAATGATGTCCGTGAAAGCATCTGGCTGACGCTCTGGGTAGCCTTTGCAGCAACCCTGATCTTTGCCATAGGATCTGTGCCACTGGCCTGGCTGCTTGCAAGGAAGAGATTCCCTTTTAAGAAAATTGTACAGGGAATAATTGACTTGCCGGTGGTCCTGCCTCATACTGCAGCCGGACTTGCCGTACTCGGATTCATTTCCCGCGACGGCTTCCTGGGTAAAGCCGCCGATGCTGTCGGACTTACACTTATTAATAATCCTGCCGGAATTGCAATAGCCATGGCCTTTGTCAGCGTTCCATTCCTTATTAACGCGGCCCGTGATGGCTTTGCCGCAGTACCTGAACGCCTCGAAAAGGCAGCCCTTACCCTGGGTGCCAGCCGTTCCAGGGTCTTCTTTACTGTGTCGCTGCCAATTGCCTGGCGCAGCATCATGACCGGATTCGTAATGATGTTTGCCCGTGGAATGAGCGAGTTCGGCGCTGTAGTGATTGTCGCCTATCATCCTATGATCGCCCCTGTGCTTATATATGAACGTTTCAGCTCCTTCGGAATTCATTATGCAAGACCGGCTTCAGTATTGTTCATACTTGTTGCCCTGGCTCTCTTCATATTACTCCGCCTGATACCTGCCAGAAAAAAAGAGATAAAACCGGTTTCCGATGCTGAAGCTTGAAAATATAAATAAGAAACTTGGAGCCTTCAGCCTGTCAGAAGTATGCATCGACATAAGAGAAGGTGAGTATTTTGTACTCCTGGGCCGTTCAGGATCCGGCAAAACACAACTACTGGAGCTTATCGCCGGACTGACAAATCCTGATTCTGGGGACATCTGGATAGATAACAGGAAGATTACAGGAACAAAAATCCAGAACCGGAATGTTGGACTGGTTTTTCAGGACTATGCTGTATTTCCGAACATGACAGTCTATGAAAATATAGCATATTCTCTGCATTCCGTAAAAGCAAAACGCAGCGAAATACATGAGAGAGTAACAGCTATCGCAGGGGAGTTTAATATAAGTCATCTTCTGAACCGATCCACGATCCACCTCTCCGGAGGTGAACTACAGCGTGTCGCCCTGGCCAGAACATTAATAAGCCATCCCAGGATCCTGCTTCTCGATGAACCTCTCGCATCAATCGATGCCAGTCTGAAAGATGATATCAGAAGATTGCTGAGGAAACTCCATAAAAAGGGGCTTACAATTGTCCATGTTACCCACGACTACCGCGAGGCAGTAAGCCTGGCAACAAGGGTTGGTGTTATCCATAATGGTCGAATCATCCAGACAGGAACACCCGATGAGGTATTCAGCAGGCCGGTAAATAAGTTCGTTGCAAGGTACTCCGGCATAAGAAATTTTTATAGGGTGAAGCTGGTTCGTGAAAACGGCATTCTTAAAGCCAGATGCGATGGAACAGGCTCATTCGTTATTAAAGAGAGTAGTTATCCTGCTGAAGGAATCATGATAATAAAAAGCAGCGACATAAAAATCCATACCTCCGAACCAACAGGAAGCTTTGCCAATTGTTTTAAAGGTATTGTAAAAGAAATCTACCCTTCGGAATATGGTATGGAAATTGTGATCGATGCCGGAGAAATTTTCTATGTCGACGTCCCTTCAGACGATTATAAACTACTGCAGATAAAAGAATTATCAGAGGTCTGGATAACCTTCCCCGCCGATGCAGGAATTGTATTGGAAGGCACAGGTTGAATGCATCGCCCCTTCAGAGGGGCCAGGGGGGTGTTCTGAAGTAAGAAAAAAGATCCCCCTGAGCCTCACGCCGAAACGGGTTAGGTCCTTCAACGGAAGAAAAGAATAAAGAAATAGTAGTGATGGAAATGATACCTTTTGAAAAAGCTTTAGAGATAGTGATGGATTCTTCATTCAGCACCGGGACTGAATCGATCCCTTTTGAAGAATCTCTTGGAAGAGTCCTGGCCTCACCCGTGATAAGCGATATGGACCTTCCCCCGTTCAACAAGTCGTCTGTTGACGGTTTTGCAGCCCGCAGAGCTGACCTGGGGAATGAGCTCTTAATAATAGAGACCATTCCCGCCGGAAAGTATCCTGAGAAAAGTATCGGCAAGAACCAGTGCTCACGGATAATGACAGGAGCACCGGTACCCAGTGGAGCCGATTGTGTAATTATGGTTGAGGATACCCGGCTGATCGACCCTGAAAAGATAAAATTTACCGGTAATTTTAAAAAGGAAAATATTGCCATAAAGGCCGAAGATGTAAAAAAAGGTGAAATAGTCATTGAAGCCGGCAGGGTGGTACGGCCCCAGGATATAGCTGTAATGGCGTCCGTCGGACATACTACTGTTACGACAGGACGCAGGCCGAGGATAGGCGTTATAAGTTCAGGCAGCGAACTCGTGGAACCTGACCAGAAACCCGGAAAGTCGCAGATCAGAAATACAAATTCATACCAGCTCATGGCCCAGATTGCCAGGGCCGGTGGTGCCGGGAATTATTACGGCATTGCAAGGGATGATGAGGAGATCACTTATTCAATGGTGAAGAAAGCTATTTCAGTGAACGACCTGGTCATTCTTACAGGTGGCGTTTCGATGGGTGACTTTGATTTCGTTCCGGCAGTCCTCGAAAAAGCAGGTGTAAGGATCCTGTTCTCGCGTGTTGCCATACAACCCGGGAAACCCACAACTTTCGGCATCCATGAGAAAGCACTGGTGGCAGGCCTGCCGGGCAATCCTGTCTCATCTTACATAATCTTTGAACTGTTAATCCGGCCCCTGATAGGAAAGATGATGGGATATAATGGTAAAACTCCGGTGCTAAGGTTACCTTTGAGGGAAAAATTTTCACGAAAATATGCAGAGAGGATGGCTTTTATTCCTGTGATCATCACTGACGATAATATGGTACAACCTGTGGAATTTCACGGATCGGCACATATCTCATCACTTCCGGGCGCTGACGGTATCATCTCGCTGCCCATAGGTGTGAATACAATCGAGAAAGGAGAGTTGGTAGGTGTTAGACAGATTTAACCGGACGATAGATTACCTGCGCATCTCAGTTACCGACAGATGTAACCTGCGATGCATTTACTGCATGCCTGAGGAAGGAATTAAGCTGCTCAGCCATGAAGATATTCTTTCGTTCGACGAGATCACCGACTTTACCCGGCTGGCTGTTAAACAGGGCGTAAAAAAAGTGAGGATAACCGGTGGAGAACCTCTTGTCAGGCGGGGAATTGTTAAACTGGTCAGCATGTTATCGGCCATTGAGGGCATAACAGATCTGTCGATGACAACAAACGGTACACTGCTGAAAGGTTTTGCCGGCGATCTGAAGAAAGCAGGCCTCCAAAGGATAAATATCAGTCTCGACACAACCGACCCGGGTAAGTTTAAGGAAATGACCCGCGGAGGAAATATCAATGATGTCTTTGAGGGGATTGAAGCAGCCGTGAATGCAGGACTCACACCAGTGAAGATTAATTGTGTCATCAGGGAAACGAGAGAAGAGGATGATGCAAGAGCGATTGCAGATTTCTGCAGAAGGAAAGAACTTCAGGTTAGGTTTATACACCAGATGGACCTTGTTAAGGGTCATTTTACTGTCGTTGATGGCGGTACAGGGGGAAATTGTCAATTATGTAACAGATTGAGGATAAGTGCGAACGGCAAACTGCGTCCCTGCCTTTTCAGCGATCTCGAATTTGATATCAGGCAGCTTGGCCCTGAGGAAGCACTAAGACAAGCCATTGAAAATAAGCCTGAATGCGGAACAAGTAATGTAACCGGAAAATTCTATAATATCGGAGGTTAGCAAAATGAAGAAATTTACACATACCGACAAAAAGGGAAAAGCAGCTATGGTCGATATCAGCGGAAAATCTGAAAGTGCGAGAATGGCAAAAGCCAGGGGGCACATAATTGTTGCCAGGGAGACAAGAAGACTTATCCGTGAAAACCTGGTTCAAAAAGGTGATGTCCTGACTGTCGCCATGATCGCCGGCATCAATGCGGCTAAGCAGACACAGAACCTGATTCCCCTTTGCCATAATATCCTCATTGAAAACATTGAGGTCTCCCTTGCTGTCGACAATACTGGCGTGACAGCCAGCAGTGTTGTCAGAAGCACCGGAAAGACAGGCGTGGAGATGGAAGCCCTGACGGCAGTATCTGTGGCCCTCCTGACGGTTTACGATATGTGCAAGGCTGTGGATAAGAAGATGAGAGTAGACAATATTGAACTGATAGAGAAAGTAAAATCATGACTCTTCCTGCTAAATATAAAATACTGATCATCACACTGAGCGACAGGGCTTACAGGGGTGAATACACCGATCTCAGCGGACCTCGTGTAAAAGAAAGGATTGAAAAGTTCATGAATCACCAGGGATGGGATTATGATGTTGAGCTGAAATTGATTCCTGATGAGGCACCGATGCTTGGCGACCTGGTAATTAATGCTTCATCGTCTACCGATATTATCATAACCACCGGCGGTACCGGGATTGGCCCCCGCGATATAACCGTGGATACAATCCGGCCGCTGCTTTCAAAGGAGATACCCGGGATAATGGATCATATCAGGTTAAAATATGGAGCTGAAAAATCTAATGCTCTTCTGAGCAGGAGTATCGCAGGTACCAGGGGGCGTTCATTGATCTACACTCTCCCCGGTTCAGTAAGGGCTGTAGATGAATATATGGATGAAATTTCCAGGTCCCTTAAGCACACACTTCTGATGCTCCATGGTATCGATACCCACGGTCATGGTCAGTAGGCTATCCTGTTAAGAGTATTCATTGTGCCGGTGCCCAATATCCTGTCGTAGCGCTCGCGCGGATTCCTGTAGTAAACGATTGCAGTATAATCGTTTTCGGTCTCATAATGGCTTCCTTCATACTTTGAGGCAACATCTGTGGATAGACCATCCCTGAGAAAAACATATTCATAATTATACCAACCCTGCTTAAGAAGCATTGTACATTCGTATTGTCTCTTGTCACTGTTGTACAACATCCGGTTCTCTTTGCCGAATTTCCAGTTGCTTAGTGCTCCGGAAACATATACATCACCGCCGGCAGCCATCTCTCCCGATTGAAGTGTGAAATAAACATTTACATAATCTGCATCGGTTGCCGGGTCGCGTCCTTCCTGTGAAGCAATAAAATATTTGCCATTGAAGTCCTGCCAGTAGAAGTATGGTTTGAATTCCCTGCTTTCCGATGGAGTGAGAAAAACATGATACTGCGGGGGGAGAAAGTCAATCCTCCTGACATTCTGATAAATGTATTTAATGCTTTTAATGTCAAAGTCCCTGTATTCATTACCTCCCGTAAATACATTCTTATCAGATAATGAGTTGAATTTTAATTCGTTGCCGCCATATATATCCGGTTTCAGGTTCGTCCTGGCATTATCCCATCTTCCGTTCTGAAGAAGTGTGCAGTATATGTTCCTGTACGGATCGATGGTCCCGGTTCCTGTCAGGTCAACTGTAAAATCAATCTGCTGGCCTTTATCCCTGTCATCGGGCAGAACAGGCCGGTGGACTGTCATATCTGTTTTTACGCGGTTTTCCTTGATCATGAAGCGGTGAACAATGACAGGGTTTTCCGGATCTTCAGGTTTAAATATGGTTATGACATAGTTTCCGGAAAGCCTTAACTGTACCCGGTCGTTCGGAAAGCTGATGCTGTAATGAAAATAATTGACAGTGGTATTGAAAGAAGCCTTCACTTCCTCTATGGGATTATCGTTAAATCCTTCGAGGTAATCATTGACGAAAATATCCGACTTCTTCCAGTCTTTATCGCAATGCACAAAAGTATAGCTGAATGTTTCGTCGCGGTCGCCAAGCAGATCAAACTGAAAAACAAGCTTTTCGTCACCGTTAATATCTATGACCGGATAGGAGAGGTTCCAGCCTTCCTTGTAACATTGGACGGTTTTAATTCGCGGATCATAAATCATGTTTGAGTATATATCCCCTGTTTCCTGCCCCGAAACCGGCAGAAAAAGATAAAATAGAAATAATATTTTTATATGTTTCAAAAGCATGTCATCTGTACTAAATTTATTGTTAACAAAAATAGTGCAAAAAAAATCTTATATCATATTTGGCATTATTAGTGAAATATGGAGAGCTATTTATAATTTTGCAGCTATTGTTAATTTATTAACAAAACTCATTTTATTAAGAAATATTTTAAAATCCTCAGATAAATGTCCAGATCCATAAAGCTAAAGAAAGGATTTGACATCCGGTTACAGGGTATTGCCGAAAAAGTAATTTCCTCATCAGGCGAAGCATTGATGTATGGTGTTAAACCAACAGATTTTCCCGGACTGACACCTAAGCTTAATGTAAAGCCTGGCGACAAAGTTATGGCAGGCACGCCTCTTTTTCACGATAAACTGAGACCGGAGATCCTTTACACAGCACCAGTCAGCGGTACCGTTACGGCTGTCGAAAGGGGCGACCGCAGAAAAATGCTGGAAGTAACAATCGAAAAAAGCGGTAACGGAAAGATCGACTTCGGGAAAGACGACCCTTCAAAATTATCGGGCGATGAGATAAAAAAGAAGCTCCTCGGCTCGGGATTGTGGCCATTGATACGTCAGCGGCCATATCATATTGTTGCAAAACCCTCTGACGTTCCAAAGTCAATATTTATCACCGGCATGGATACATCACCCCTTGCCCCTGATTATAATTTTATTATCGATAATTCCCCTGTCAATGCCTTCAGGACAGGTATTACAGCCTTGTCGAAGCTGACAGGAGGCAAGATACACCTGGTATTGAAAGGCGAAGTACCTGCCTCAGCAGTTCTTACTGAAACACCTGGAGTGGAGATCACTTATGTTTCAGGTCCACATCCGGCAGGCAATGTGGGAGTTCATATTCATCATATCGACCCCGTTAATAAAGGTGAAATTGTCTGGTTCGTTAACTTGCAGGATGTTATTTCGATAGGAACTCTTTTCACAGAAGGAATATATAAGCCGGAACGGATTGTCGCCCTTACAGGATCTGAAGTTAAGAAAACACAATATCACAGGATGCTGGCCGGGAGCTCGATAACAAATATTGTGAAGGAGAATTTAAACCAGGGAAACCTGAGGTATATAAGCGGTAATGTGCTGACGGGGACCAGGATCGCTTCCGACGGATACCTTGGCTTCTATGATACACAGGTAACTGTTATCCCTGAAGGCGATTACTATGAATTTTTCGGCTGGGCAGCCCCGGGATTGAAGAAATTCAGTTTTTACCGTGCATTCCTTTCAAAGCTCCTGCCCGAAAGGGAACAGAAGCTTGACACAAACCTGCATGGCGGCGAAAGAGCATTCGTCCTTACCGGACAGTATGAGAAAGTTGTCCCCATGGATATTTACCCAATGCAGCTGTTCAAGGCGATCATTGCTGAAGATATCGACAACATGGAAAACCTGGGGATTTATGAAGTTGCAGAAGAGGATTTTGCACTCTGCGAATTCATCTGTCCTTCTAAGATAGAAATACAGGGAATCGTGAGGAAAGGCCTCGACCTGATGGTTAAAGAAATGAGTTAATAATGTGTTAAATACAGATAATGAATTCATTACGAAAAAAGTTAGACAAGCTTAAACCTAATTTTGAGGAAGGGGGCAGGTTTGCAAAGCTGAGATCAGTATTTGAAGGATTTGAGTCTTTTATGTTCGTACCGGATAAAGTGACCTTCAGGGGGTCACATATCCGCGACAGCATCGACCTGAAGAGGACAATGACCATGGTCATCATTGCATTGCTTCCGGTGCTGCTTTTTGGCGCATGGAATACAGGCCTTCAGCATTTCAGGTCGGTAGGAATAGAGGCTGGTATCCTGAAAGCATTCTGGTTTGGTTTTGTGAAATTGCTGCCACTCATTATCGTAAGCTATCTTGTGGGGCTTGGCATTGAGTTTATCGCTGCACAGATCCGCGGACATGAGATCAACGAGGGATACCTGGTAACTGGATTGCTGATACCACTGATAGTACCTATTGATATCCCTTTATGGATGCTGGCTCTGGCAGTAGCCTTTGCCGTTATATTAGGTAAAGAGGTTTTCGGAGGTACAGGTATGAACATCTTCAACCCTGCATTGCTTGCAAGGGCATTCCTCTTCTTCAGTTACCCCGGATGGATGACAGGCGATGCTGTATGGACAGAAGGTCTTGTAAAAGGCAGTGGTATAGTAGACGGTTTTTCGGGTGCCACACCATTGTCGCTCTGTGCAGCCGGCGATACTGCCTCCCTTCCCTCGTTCCTGGAAATGTTCATAGGAATAATACCCGGATCGGTTGGCGAAACATCAACTATCGCTATTCTTATAGGTGCCCTTATCCTCATTGCAACAGGTATTGGCAGCTGGAAGATCATACTTTCAGTGTTTGCCGGAGGTGCTGCTATGGGATTGCTTCTCAACGCATTCTCAGCTAACACATATATGGAACTCCCCTTTTACTATCATTTTGTGATGGGTGGTTTTGCTTTCGGTGCAGTTTATATGGCAACCGATCCCGTAACAGGATCACAGACAGAAACAGGAAAATGGATCTATGGATTCCTAATCGGAGTGCTTTCCATCTTGTTCAGGGTTCTGAATCCGGCATATCCCGAAGGAGTTATGCTGGCAATACTCCTGATGAACCTTTTTGCACCGCTCATCGATTACTACGTTATCCAGTCACATATAAAAAGGAGGCTCAGAAGAGCCCGCCCGGCTATTAATACCATAAAAAGATGAAGCATTTCAGTAACAGGTATATCTTCATTTTCTCGACAGTAATGGTTGTCGCCGTTGCCGCACTGCTTTCACTTGCCGCAACACTGCTTCAGCCTGCACAGGAAAAGAACCTCGAAATAGAGAAGAAGAAAAACATGCTTGAATCGATAGGTATTACTTCAACACGTGAGAATACCGTCGAACTCTATTCAAAGTATATTACCGAAAGTTTTGTACTTAACTCAGCAGGTCAACCTGTTCAGGGTGTCGATGCATTTACTGTGGTTCTGAGAAATGAACTGAAAAAACCTATCGATCAGCAATACCTTCCCGTTTTCAGGGCTTTCCCCGACGATGGCGAGAAGGTGATAATAATCCCGGTAGAAGGTAAAGGACTCTGGGGCCCCATTTTCGGATATGTCTCACTGAAGTCCGACATGAATACCATCTATGGGGTGAACTTCGACCATAAGGGTGAAACACCTGGCCTCGGAGCCGAGATCAATACCTCAGAATTTGAGGGTATGTTCCCGGGTAAGAAACTCTTTGAGAACGAGAGTTTCGTTTCGGTGAAAGTTAATAAGGGAGGGTCCGATCCGGCCGACCTGCATGGCGTGGATGCAATCTCAGGAGGCACCATAACCAGCAAGGGACTAGAGAAAATGCTCTTCGACTGCCTGGCCAAATACAATGACTATCTTCTAAAAAACAGAATATAAGATATGAGTAACAATACCAGAGAGCCGTTGTTCTCGGCTAAGAATCTGAAGTTTCTGACAGCACCACTGGCAGATAATAATCCTATTACCGTCCAGGTGCTGGGTATCTGTTCTGCCCTGGCAGTAACGGTAAAGCTTAAGCCTGCAATTGTAATGGCATTATCCGTTACCATCGTTACAGCGATCTCAAACCTTGTTATTTCGGCGATGAGAAAGTCAATACCTGACAGGATAAGGATCATCGTTCAGCTGGTAGTGATAGCTACTATGGTCATACTCGTCGATCAGTTCCTCAAAGCCTTTGTTTTTGATGTCAGCAAGCAGCTCTCTGTATTTGTGGGACTGATAATCACAAACTGCATACTCATGGGCAGGCTCGAGGCTTTTGCCATGTCTAATAAGCCCTGGCCTTCATTCATCGACGGCCTGGGTAACGGAGCAGGCTATGGAATTATCCTTATTGTCGTGGCATTTTGCAGGGAACTGTTCGGCTCAGGCACTATTTATGGCTTCCCTGTAATGGAAAAGATCGGAGCCTACCGGATCGGGTACGAAAACAATGGCATGATAATCCTTCCGCCGATGGCGCTAATACTTGTGGGACTAATAATATGGTTCCATCGCAGCAGGAATAAAAGTCTTATTGAGAAATAGTAAGGAAGAAAGCTATGGAACATTATCTGAATATTTTCATCAAGTCGATCTTTATCGACAATATGATCTTCGCCTTTTTCCTGGGAATGTGTTCATTCCTGGCTGTTTCGAAAAATGTAAAGACAGCTGTAGGCCTGGGAGTAGCGGTGATCTTCGTCCTGTTCATTACAGTACCGGTTAACTTTCTTCTTGAGAAATACCTGCTCAAGAAAGGGGCAATGCTGTGGCTGGGTGAAGGATTTGCAGATGTCGACCTGGGATTCCTTACATTCATGGTTTTTATCGCTGTGATAGCTGCAATGGTTCAGCTTGTAGAAATGGTGGTCGAAAAATTCAGCCCTTCTTTGTACAACTCGCTGGGGATCTTTCTCCCTCTTATAGCAGTGAACTGTGCCATTCTCGGTGCTGCGCTATTTATGCAGGAACGTGAATATGAGAATGTTATCGAAGCTACAGTGTTCGGGGTAGGCTCAGGAGTAGGATGGATGCTCGCTATCGTAGGCCTGGCAGCTATCCGGGAGAAAATGAAATACAGCAACGTCCCGGCACCATTGCGAGGTCTGGGAATAACCTTCATCCTCACCGGACTGATGGCAATAGCTTTCATGGGATTCATGGGTATTAAATTGTAAAAGAAATTGTTATATCATGATATTAGGTTTTTCTACCGTCGTCACAACACTGCTGAGTATCACGGTCTTTCTTGTTATAATCCTTCTGCTTGTAGCTATGCTCCTGTATGCCAGGGATAAACTCTCACCAAAAGGAGATGTTAAACTTGAGATCAACGACCGTGAGATTACCGTAACACCAGGCTCCAACCTCCTGATGACCTTGTCGCAAAACGGTGTATTTCTGCCTTCCGCATGCGGCGGAGGTGGAACATGCGGCATGTGTAAATGCCAGGTAATGGAAGGCGGCGGATCAATACTACCCACCGAGACAGGTTTCTTTAACAGGAAAGAACAACAAAATAACTGGAGACTGGGATGCCAGGTAAAGGTAAGGGAACCTCTTAAGATTAAACTTCCCGAATCGGTTCTCGGAATCAGGAAATGGGACTGCGAGGTAGTCTCGAACAGAAATGTCGCAACATTTATCAAGGAATTTGTTGTAAGGCTGCCTGAAGGAGAAGAACTGAATTTTGAGCCGGGTGGTTATATCCAGATAGATGTTCCTAAATACCAGGCTTCATTTCGTGATTTTAACATTGAAGAAGAATACAGATCCGACTGGGATGCTTATAAAATGTGGGATCTCTCAATCAAAAACTCTGAAGAGACTTTCAGAGCCTATTCCATGGCAAACTATCCGGCAGAGAAAAACCTTATCAAGCTTAATATCAGGATAGCTACTCCGCCATGGAACAACGCGAAGAAAGAATTCTTAAACGTGCCTCCGGGTATTTGCTCATCATATATCTTCTCCAGGAAACCGGGAGATAAGGTTACCATGTCAGGCCCTTATGGCGAGTTCCATATAAAAGATACCGACGCTGAAATGATCTATATCGGAGGAGGTGCAGGAATGGCCCCGCTGAGATCACATATCTTCCATCTCTTCAGGACACTTGCTACAAATCGCAAAGTATCGTACTGGTATGGAGCACGCTCCCTCAGAGAAGTTTTTTATGAGGAAGAGTTCAGGGCGATAGAGAAACAGTTCCCGAATTTCACATTTAACCTGGCACTTTCAGAACCACTGCCCGAAGATAACTGGAAAGGCTATACCGGGTTTATTCACCAGGTACTGCTCGATAATTACCTGTCCAAAAAGGACGATCCCGAGGATATTGAATACTACTTCTGCGGCCCTCCTGTAATGAATAACGCTGTCGTGAAAATGATTGACAGCCTTGGTGTGCACCAGTAAAACATCTCCTTCGACGATTTCGGAATATGAGGAGCTGTATTTATCTTTTCAGCATTGTCATTCTTTTTACTTCAGCTTGCAGGGAGAAGCCGGAATTCTCAAATTTTGCAGGGACAGCACAGGGAACAACCTATAGCATCGTATTTGAAAATTCACCAAAGCTGGATCCTTTCGCCCTGAAAGCAGAAATTGAAAAGATCCTGGACGATTTCGATATGTCATTGTCGCTTTATAAAGATTCCTCTATTCTGTCCAGAATAAACCGTAACGAAGATGTAATGCCCGATGAATACTTCATGGAAGTCTTCAGACGATCAGTCGAAATCTCATACCTGACAAAGGGGGCATTTGATATCACCGTTGGTCCGCTGGTGAGAGCCTGGGGTTTCGGGCCCGATGAACATAAGGATGTGTCGGCACAAAAAGTCGACAGCCTTCTCCGCCTGGTGGGAATTGATAAATTGAAACTGACTGACGGAAAGATTGTTAAGTCGGATCCGCGGGTAAAGCTCGATTTCAATGCAATAGCCCAGGGTTATTCGGTCGATGTATTAAGCAATTACCTGCTTGAGAAAGGGATTAAGAACAGCCTCGTAGAGATAGGTGGTGAAGTACGTGCCAGAGGAAATAAAAACGGAAATCCCTGGAGAATAGGCATCGACAGGCCTGAAGATAATAACATGATCCCCGGACAGAACCTTTCAGCAGTCATTGAGATGGAGGACCGTTCATTGGCCACTTCAGGTAATTACAGAAAATTCTATGTCGAAAACGGGATTAAATATTCACATACCATTAATCCTTTTTCGGGGTATCCTGCAAAAAACAGGCTGCTTAGCGCTACGATCCTTGCATCAGATTGTGCAACAGCCGACGGAATTGCAACAGC
>ERZ1645192.71-NODE-71-length-60449-cov-12.918932_pt1 | contig 60449 bp, 58 predicted proteins | sample MGYA00575354_ERZ1645192 | MGnify/ENA primary metagenome ERZ1645192 (study PRJEB40844, sample SAMN11349763) | freshwater sediment metagenome | isolation source: river sediment | host: Sediment | place: India: Faizupur Khadar , New Delhi | collected 2017-02-21 ... | reverse complement strand
TATCGGCGCGCCCCGCTGGCCAACGGTCAGCTACACCACCTCACGGGACACGATCCGCCTCAATGTCGACCGACGCGTCGGAGTGAACCGGGGTCGGGCGGATAGCGACGACGACATCTCCCTTGCCGGAACGCCGCGACCGCGTGGACCCGACGATGCGACCACACATGCCGCATCGTATCACCGGCGCGGTGAGATCGATCCGAGATTGCGCGACAGGTCGGCCGCCAACGTGCGCAACCGCTCGCCGATCTTTTCGACCACGTCCACCGTCATCCGGGTCGACGGGCCGTAGACCACCAGCGAGCCGGCCACCCGGTCCGTCCGGTCGTAGAAGGGAACCGCCACCGCCACCGCACCCTGGATCATCTCGCTGCGGCTGGAGGCATAACCCAGGGCGTCGATGGTGGCGAGTTCGTCCGCGAGCGCGCGTGGATCGACGCCGGAGCCGTCGAGTAGGCGCGACAGCTCGTCCATCGACAGATGCATGCCGCACAGGATGGCCTTGCCGCTCGCGCCGCGCCACAGCCGATCGTGATGGCCGGCGCCGCGGCGGAAACTGAGCGGCTCGGGACTGGACATCTCATAGAGACACAGCCGGTCCTTCCCGTCGGGAACGTAGAGCGCCACCGTCTCGCGGGTCTCCTCCCAGATCGCCTTCATGAAACCCTGCGCCGATCGTTCGAGATCCAGGCTCGACAGCCACGAATGGGCGAGCTTGCCGATCGCCGGTCCGAGCCGGAACCGCAGCGGCTCCCCCTCCGACACGATGAAGTCGAACGATTCCAACGTGTAGAGCAGGCGATAGAGGGTCGGCTTCGACAGATCGACCCGCTCGAGCAGTTCGGCCGCCGACAGTTCCCGCTTCGAATCGAACGCCATCAGGATCTCGAGCGCCCGCGTCACCGCTCGGACGCCGCCGCCACCGCCCACTCCGTCCTCGTCCTTCACGCGACCCCTCTCGCCTCCCGGTGTCGTGCCGCTCCGTCTCTCCCTTCGATCCATAGCACGAACGCCGAAATCCGCTCTCGCCAACCGATGCCGAGCATGACCGTAAAAATCCGTACACCCCCTTGCAAAGAGTCGATGAAAGACCGTACAGTGGACTCAAGTCCATAGAATGGACCATTCGAGAACGGCACCGTCCTCGGCGAGCGGCTCTCGAAGGTGCTCGACGACGACGACCACACGGGTGGATACGGGGGAGGGCGCATGAGCGCGGCGCAGGTCACTTTTCTCTTCGCGGATGGTCTCGGGCGGACGGAAACCGCCCCCGCTGGAGAACGCCTGACCGAGGTCGCCGAGCGCGCCGGCCTTCTTCTCCTCATGGATTGCTCGGCTGGTCAGTGCGGCACCTGTGTCGCCCATCTCGTTTCGGGAACCGTCGTTCTCGAAGATTACGACCGGGCCGTCCTGCCGGACTCGGATCGACTCGACGGGATGATCCTGACCTGCGTGGCGCGGACGCAGGGTTCCTGCGTGGTCGAATTCTCCTACGACTCGGTCGATGCGAGTGCCGATCCGGCGCCGGCCTTCCCTGGGCGAGTCATCGCCTGTGAGCCGGTCGCCGACGAGATCTGGACCCTGCGGCTGCAAGTCGACGCGCCTTTCGAGTTCCTACCGGGACAGTACGTCCGCCTGCGGCCGGAGATCGACGCGCCGTGGCGCTCCTATTCGATGGCCAACGCGCCGGGAGAGTCGGAACTCACCTTCTATGTACGGATCGTGCCGGGGGGCGCCTTCTCGACCTGGCTCACCGAACGGGCGAGGCCGGGCGCCATCGTCGACATCGACGGGCCGCGCGGTGTCTTCTTCCTGCGCGACGAGCCGCGTCCTCGCCTCTTCGTGGCCGGCGGCAGCGGGCTCGCCCCCTTCCTGTCGATGCTGAAGGCGAGCCGACCGGGGGCGAAGCACGGCCCGACCACGCTCCTCGTCGGAGCCCGGAGCGGTGCTCACCTCTTCGCCGCCGAGGATCTGCGGGCGGCGCAGGCCGCCGACCCCGATCTCGTGGTGCGCCGGTTCGTCGAGCGCGGCGACCGGTCGGATTGCGAGGCCGGTTTCCCGACCGCCGGGCTCACGGCCGGTGCCGTCGACCCCGCGGCGCGGGTCTACGTCTGCGGACCTCCGCCGATGGTGGATGCGGCGCGAGAGGCCGTCGAACGCGCCGGTCTGAGCCGGTCCGATCTGCTCTTCGAGCGCTTCAGCTGATCACCCGTTGCGGCATCGGACCGGTTCCGATCCGCACGCAAATTGCCAACGGAAGAACGACGTGGGAGAAGACCGTGAGCGCGACAGGTAATACGGCACCTCTGATCGACATCGAACGGGGAATGATCGCCCGGGAGATCTTCTCGAGCGAGAGCATCTTCCAGCAAGAACTGGAAACGATCTTCACGCGGGCCTGGCTCTTCGTCGGGCACGAGAGTCAGATCCCCAATCCCGGCGACTTCTTCATGTCGCGTATGGGACAGGAATCGGTCATTGTCGCCCGCGACAAGCGCTCGAAGGTGCACGTCTTCCTGAACTCCTGCCGCCATCGCGGCATGCGCCTGTGTTCCGCCGACCACGGCAACACGTCGCTGTTCACCTGTCCCTATCACTCCTGGAGCTTCACCACCGACGGCAAGCTCTTCGGTGTGCCCCAGTTCAAGAACCTCTACGAGGGTTGCCTCGACCGCGCCGAATGGTCACTGGTCGAGGTGGCGCAGTTGGAAGTCTACAAGGGTACGATCTGGGCGACCTGGGATCCGGCAGCGCCGCTGCTCGCCACCTATCTCGGCGACGCCAAGCTCCATCTCGACATGACGCTCGACTGCCGCGACGGCCGCGAAGGCGGTTCCGAGGTGCTGCTCGGCGTCCACAAATGGATCATCCCCTGCAACTGGAAGATCGCCGCCGAGAACTTCCTCGGCGACTCCTATCACAACCCCAGCCACCGCTCGGTCGACTTGATCGGCATCGGTCCCAGCGCCGAATACGGCGTGAAGGGCCGTCGCGACAACGAACTCGAGACCGCCCAGCACCTGTGGATCAGCTTCCCCGCCGGCCACGGCGTGCACTCCGCCCAGATGCAGGCGGACATGGCGGAGCCCGAGACCTACCAGAACAACTCGGTGGTGGCGGAGTACTTCCGCGAGGCCAACCGCCGGCGCAAGGAGCGCCTCGGCGCCGAAGCCAACCGCCTGCTGCCCTTCGTCGGCACGCTCTATCCGAACACCTCCTTCCACGGCCGTCAGCCGCGCAACCTCTGTGTCTGGCATCCGCACGGGCCGGAACAGACCGAAGCCTGGCGCTTCTTCCTCGTCGACGCCGACGCGCCGCAGGAGGTCAAGGATTTCCTGCGCACCTACTACATGCGCTACTCCGGCCCGGCCGGCATGACCGAGCAGGACGACATGGAAAACTGGAACTCCGCCACCGCCGCCAGCCGCGGCGTCATCGCTCGCCGCCATCCCTACAACTACCAGCAATCGATGGGTCGTTCGACCAGGAACGGCCCGACGCCAGGCAACACCGCGCTGCAGATGAGCGAGGAGAACGCGCGGCAATACTACCGGCGCTGGTCGGACTACATGGGCGGCGCCGATTGGGACACGCTCCTCGGCAAGAAGGACTGAGGGCGAGCGATGCCGACCACCATCGTCAGCGGCGGGACGTACGGTCTCGGCCGGGAGATCGTCCTGGAACTGGCCCGGCGTGGACATGACGTCGTCGCCTTCGGCCTGTCGACGCCACAGCCGTCGAGCATCGCGGTCGGCCTGGGCGACATCGAAGAGACGCTCGCGGCGGAGGGGCTACGGGCTTCGGTGCTGGACGCCGACGTCTCCGTCGCCGACGACGTGCAACGGGTCGTCGATCATGCGCTGGCGACCACCGGGCGGATCGACAATCTCGTCAACAACGCCGCCATCGGTCCGCTCGGCACCATCCTGTCGACCGACGAAGAGATGTGGGACCGTGTCATGCGGGTCAATCTCAAGGGCGCCTATCTCTGCAGCCGGGCGGTCATCCCTCGGATGGAGAAGGTCGGCGGCGGCGCCATCGTCAACGTCGGCTCGGGTGCCGGCTGGGGTAAACCCGACATGGCGGCCTACGCCGCAAGCAAGGGCGGGCTCGTCGCTCTGTCGGCGGCCATGGCCTACGACCACTTCCACGCCCGGATCCGAGTCAACGTGGTCATCCCCGGCGGGGGGGGGATCGTCTCGGGCATGAGCGTCGGTCGGGTCGGCGGCGACGTCGAGACCGTCCTGCGCCGAACCGTCCCCGGTACCGCTGCGGGCCGGACGGCCACCGGTCGCGACCTCGCCCACGCCGTCGCGTTCCTTCTGTCCGACGAGGCGGCGACGATTTCCGGCACCGTTCTCGACGTCGGTTGCTTCGCCCATCAGGGCGGCCCCGTCCCGCCGCGCCCGGTCGCCGCGAAAGGCCCTTGATCCTCTCACACCGTGTTGGAGACTCCCATGAGCGACGTCCAGACCGCGCAGAAGCTGCGCCCCTCCGCCGACTACTTCACGCTCCGCGGTGAAGTAGAGGAATTCCTCTACGACGAGGCGGAGATCCTCGATACGCGTGACTTCAAGGGTTGGCTCGATCTTCTCGCCGACGATATCCGCTATTTCATGCCGATCACCTTCAACGTGAAGTTCGGCGAACACGGCGACAAAGAGCGGACCCGAACAGAGAAGGACATGAGTTGGTTCAACGAGGGAAAGTGGTCCCTCACGAAGCGTGTCGAGCAGATCCTCACCGGCGTCCATTGGGCGGAAGAGCCGCTTTCCCGCTGTACGCGCCTGGTCACAAACGTCCAGGTCACCGGGGTCCGCGACTCCGAGGGTGTCGAGGAGTTGTCGGCGCGCAGCCGCCTGCTCCTCTACCAGAACCGTTGTGAGTACGAGCAGACCTATTTCGCAGTGCGCCGCTACGACAAGCTGCGGAGGGTCAATGGCGGCCTGAAGGTCTGCGAGCGAAAGATCATCCTCGAACAGACCGTGCTGTTGGCGAAGAACTTGACGGTCTTCTTCTGATTGGAGGCTACCATGTACGTACAGCTGTTGGACCTCGTGGTCGGCGATCGCGTGCGCCTGCACGACGGATCCATCCACGAGGTCGTCGCCAACCCGCGCGACGGTATCTGGATCGAAACGCGGCCGATCGACGACTTGTCGGCCGATACGGCGGTTATGACCCACTGTCAGGAGGTCAAGGAGGTCGAACGGACGGTCGCCTGATCGTGCTTCTCGATCCATCGCCCGGTCGAAGAGGCGAATTTCTCGAAATCGAAGGGAGGTCCCATGTTCGGAAACACTGTTCGCCGCATCCTGCGGTTCGCGATCGTCGGTCAGATCGCCTGCGCCTCCGCCGCCCTGGCGGCGGAACCGTTGAAGATCGGAGTGATCCTGCCCTTCACCGGCCCCTACGCGATCTACGGCACCAAGATCCTGAACGGCGCCAAGCTCTACCTGTCCCAGCACGGCGGCAGGATCGGCGACCGTGAAGTCGAACTGGTGACCGCCGACGACACCGGTGTCGCCCCCGAGCTGTCGAAGCGGCTTGCCCAACAGCTCCTGATCAAGGACAAGGTGTCGTTCCTCGTCGGCTTCGGGCTCACCCCGTCGGCTCTGACCGTGGCGCCGCTGGCCACCCAGGCCAAGGTGCCGATGATCGTGATGAACGCTTCCACCACCGGCCTGACCCGAAAGTCCCCCTTCATCATCCGCGTGTCGCAGACCCAGCCGCAGGTCACCGAACCGATGGCGAAATGGGCGATCGAAAACGGCGTCCGCAAGGTCTACACGCTGGTCGCGGACTACTCCCCCGGCCACGATTCCGAGAAGCAGTTCACAGAGACCTTCACCAAGGCCGGTGGCGAGATCGTCGGCAGCGTCCGCTATCCGCTGAACAATGCCGACCCTTCACCCTATCTCGAGAAGATCAAGGACGCCAATCCACAGGCGGTGTTCGTCTTCCTGCCGCCGGGCGAACTCTCGATCGCCTTCATCAAGGGCTTCAAGTCACGAGGCCTCGAAGCCGCGGGCATGAAACTGTTCGGCACCAGCCTTACGGAGGAGGCGGTGATCGACGCCACCGGTGATGCGGCGATCGGCGTGATCACCGCGTCGAACTATTCCGAACCACATCGCTCGCCCGAGAACGACGCCTACGTCGCGGCCTATCGCAAGGCCTACGGCGAAGATCGCCCGAACTACATGTCCGTCGCAGGCTACGACGGCATCGCGCTGATCGCCCGTGTCGCCGAAACCAAAGGCACGGTGGTCACCGGGCAAGCGTTCATGGACGCGGTCAAGGGCATCTCCTGGGCGAGCCCGCGTGGCCCGGTCCAGATCGATCCAGAGACCCGCGACATCGTCCAGTCGGTGTACATCCGCAAGACGGAGAAGGTCGACGGTCGGCTCGAGAACGTCGAGTTCGCCACTTATCCCGGTGTTCGGGATCCGCAGGATCGTTGAGCTTCGTCGCCCGACCAGATCTTCGCCCGTTGTCTGTGAAACGGTGACGACATGACCATTGTCTTCGACGGCATCGCGCTCGGGATGCTGCTCTTTCTGATCAGCGTCGGCCTATCGGTGACGCTCGGCCTGATGAATTTCGTCAACCTGGCCAACGGCGCGTTCGCGATGCTGGGTGGGTATGTCGGAGTTCTGCTGGTCAATCGGTGGGGGGTTCCGTTCCTCGGGGCCCTCGCCCTTTCCACCCTGTGCAGTCTGGTCGTGGGCGCGACCCTCGAGAGGCTGCTCTATCGGCGGCTCTATGCGGCGTCGCACATGGATCACGTGCTGTTCACGGTCGGTCTCATCTTCGTCTCGATCTCGCTGGCGGCCTATTTCTTCGGATCCGGCGTCCAGGTGATCGAACTGCCGGCCTTCCTCCAGGGGCGAATCGAAGCCTTCGGCGTCGGATTCGACAGCTACCGGTCGTTTCTGATCGTCGTCGCCATCGCCATCGCCGCCGCGCTGCAGAGGATACTCACCTCGACTCGGTTCGGAGCGAGCCTGCGGGCCGCCGTCGACAATCCGCGGACGGCCCGCGGCGTCGGCATCGAGGTCGATCGCATCTTCACCATCACTTTTGCGGTCGGTTCGGCGCTCGCCGGTCTCGGCGGGGCGCTCGGAACTCAGATGCTCGGGCTCGATCCGGTCTTCGCGATCAAATACGTCGTCTACTTCTTGATCGTCGTCATCATGGGTGGTCCCGGTAGCATTCGCGGGTCGTTCCTCGCCTCCATGTCGATCGGCGTATTCGACGTCGTCGGTAAATACTACGTCCCGGAATTGGGCGCCTTCGTCATCTACGTCCTGATGCTGGCCGTATTGGTGGCCCGTTCGCGGGGATTGCTGCCGAAATTCGGAGGAAGATCATGACCCCGTCCTGGGAAGCGGCCGCCGTCCGCCTTCGCGAGCGGGAGCGTTGGAAATCGCCCGAAACGGTCTTCTGGTGTGCCGCGCTCGTCGCTCCCTTCGTCTTGCCCGATGATCACCTGTTCCTGTCGCAGATCGCGATTCTCGGGCTCTTCTGCCTCTCGCTCGACCTGGTCCTCGGTATCGCCGGCATCCTGTCGCTCGGCCAGGCCGCCTTCTTCGGCCTGGGAGGCTACACCGCCGGGCTCTTCGCCATCCACGTCGACGGCGATCCGTTGCTCGGACTGGTGGTCGCCATGGTCGCCACGTCCCTGCTCGGTGTCCTCGCCGCGCCGCTGCTGCTCGGCGGACGTGATCTCACCCGCCTCCTCATCACCGTCGCGGTGGCCGGCATCCTCTACGAGGCGGCCAACAAGTGGAGCGCGGTGACCGGCGGCGTCGACGGCCTGCAGGGTATCGTCATCGCGCCCCTGTTCGGGAAGATCGAGTTCGATCTCGGCGGCACCGTCGCCTATTGGTATGCCCTCGCCGTGTTGTTTCTGGTCTTCCTCGGGTTGCGCCGGCTGAAGAGCAGCCCCTTCGGCCTTGCGCTGGCCGGTATCCGGCTCAATCCGCAACGCATGCCGGCGCTCGGGGTTCCCGTCGACCGCCGACTGACCGTCGCCTATGCGATCGGCGGTGCGGTGGCGGGGATCGCCGGCGCGCTGCTCGCCCAGACCACCCAGTTCGTTTCGCTCGACGCACTGTCGTTCCACCGCTCCGCCGAATTGATGCTCATCCTGGTCCTCGGCGGTGCCGGCAACCTCTACGGTGCGCTGCTCGGCGCCATCGTCTTCTCGGTCGCCCATCACCTGCTGTCCGAGATCAACCCGATGTACTGGCAATTCTGGATGGGCACGTTGCTGATCCTCATCGTGCTCTTCGCCAAAGATGGGCTGACCGGTGGTCTGAGCCGGCTGCGCGACCATCTGTGGAAGGGAGGAACGGCGCCATGACCACGCCAGCCATCCGGACCGTGGGGCTGACCAAGCGCTTCGGATCCTTCGTCGTCACCAACGATGTCGGCCTGACCGTCGAAACCGGGGCCCGCCAAGCGATCATCGGCCCCAACGGCGCCGGCAAGACGACGCTGATCAACCTGCTGACCGGGTTCCTCGAACCTTCGGCGGGGCGGATCGAGCTGAACGGGGCCGACATCACACGCCTCGGACAACACGAGCGGGTGGGGCGCGGGCTCGTCCGCACCTTCCAGATCAATCGGTTGTTCAACGACCTGACCGTTCTCGAATCCGTTCTTCTGGCCACCAACGAACGGCTCGGCCTGGGTGCGGTCTCCTGGCGGCGCCGGTCGGCCTGTGGTGGTTCGATCGCAGAGGCATGGAACGTCGTCGAACTGCTCGGGCTCGCGGAGGTCGCGCATCTGCCGACGAAGGCACTCTCCTACGGCCGCCAGCGCCTGTTGGAGATCGCGCTCGCCCTCGCAGCCAAGCCCACCGTGCTGCTGCTCGACGAGCCGGCCGCCGGTGTACCGCAGGGGGAGAGCGGTGAGCTCTTCCGGACCATCTCGGCTCTGCCGCGCGACGTGACGGTTCTGCTCATCGAGCACGACATGGAGCTGGTGTTCGGCTTCGCCGATCGGATCACCGTCCTGGTGAACGGTGGTGTCCTGACCGAAGGCTCGCCGGAGCAGATCGCGAAAGATCCGCGGGTTCGCGAAGTCTATCTCGGGGAGGCGATCGTTGTCTGAACTGTTGAAGTTGACCGGCGTCCGATCCGGTTACGGCGACGCGGTCGTCATCGACGACATGAGTTTCTCTCTCGACGAGGGGGAATGCCTGGCGCTTCTCGGGCGCAACGGCGTCGGCAAGACGACCTTGCTCGCGACGTTGATCGGCGCCGCCGATCTGCACGCCGGCGAGTTGGTCTTCCGCGGCCGCGACATCGCCCGCGTCCGCTCTCAACGTCGCGCCCAGCTCGGCATCGGTTGGGTGCCGCAGGAGCGCGACGTGTTTCCCTCCCTGACCGTCGAGGAGAATCTGACGGTCGTCGCCGTCGACGGCCCCTGGACGCTACGCCGGGTCTACGACATCTTCCCTCGACTCGAGGAACGGCGCCAGAACCTGGGCAACCAACTCTCCGGAGGCGAACAGCAGATGCTGTCGATGGGACGGGCGCTGATGCTCAACCCCAAACTTCTGCTGCTCGACGAACCGCTCGAGGGGCTGGCGCCGATCATCGTCCAGGAACTGCTCAACGTCATCCGCAGCCTGGTCGCCGATGGCGGTATGAGCGTCGTCCTGGTCGAGCAACACGCGAACAAGATTCTGCCGCTCGCCCACCGCGCGCTCGTGCTCGAACGCGGCAGGACCGTCTATTGGGGCGCCGCCGGCACGTTGCGCGACGAGCCGGAACGTCTCGAACGGTGGCTCGGTGTGCGGAACCATCAGGACGTGAGACCGTGAACACACTCGATACCATTCACGAAGAACATGCGACCATGCTGGCGATCTATCAGGCGCTCGGTCACCTTCTCGACGAGATCAAGGCGGGTGCCACGCCGGATTGGAAGCTCCTGGCGACACTGCTCGACTATGTGCTCCGCGAACCCGAGGAGCTCCACCATCCGCGCGAGGACCGGTATCTCTTCCCGATGCTGTCGGAGCGCGAACCGGCGTCTCGTGCGCTGGTGGAACGCCTGTCTTCGCAACACGACGAGGGACGCGAGCAGATGGGCGCTCTGGCGGCGGCCTTCATCCGGTATCAGAGTCGCGGTGGGGAGGGTTTCGAAACCTTCGAACGGACCGCCCGGCGCTATGCCGAGGCGGCCGTCGCCCACATCGCCCTCGAGGAGCACGACCTCCTGCCGCTCGCCCGAAAGGTGCTGACCGCCACCGATCTCGCCGAACTCGACCGACTCTATCGCGAGGACGGTGCCCAGCCGGCGGGCGAATTCCGAGAGCTCTTCAAGAAGCTGGCTCATCGGCTGCCGTCTCCCTACGGTTTCGGGGGACGGCCGCGCTGACGGCAGCCGGCCGCGGCGCGCCACTCGTCGGCGGCGACGTCGCGAGATCGCGCGGTCGACCGCAGGCCGTTGCTCATCGCCGCCGCGACCGACCGGAATCGTGTCGGGCGACGGGGGTCGGCCGACGTCATCGGATGCCCGGCTGACGCGCGGAACTGGCGAACCACGGGGGTGGCCGAAGCGACGTCGCGATGCCAGCACGGCGGCGTCGGACCACCACCGGTTCGCGGCCGCCGCTGTCACGCTGCCCGGCTCATTGCGGCGGTGTCGACGGTCGGACGCACCTCCGCATCGGCTCCGACGGCGAATCCTGCGTCTCGAGAGCCGAGGGGCCGCGCCGGCTCCCGTCGTGTTCAATGGTATCGCAGAACTTCGGGATCGAAGGAGCGACGCAGGCGGACGGCTCCGGCGCGAACATGCGATCCGGCCTCTCGTAGGATCCGCCGGTGCTCATGACGCCAGCGGTGATGTCGCGGTCCCGTGGGAAAATGGGGCGACCGAAGCGACGGTCGCTTCGGTCGCCCCAGGCGAGCGCAGGGAGACGCGCTCGAAGAGGAAGGGCGAGGTGCACGTCGACGTGGCGCGTCAACGCCAGTCGAGGCCGATGTCGACGGCCGGAGCCGATTGGGTGATGCGGCCGACCGAGACATAGTCGACCCCGGTCTCGGCGATGGCGCGGATGGTTTCGCGGGTGACGCCGCCGGACGCTTCGAGCCGGCAGCGTCCGGCGACCAGACGGACGGCGTCGCGCAGCATCGGGATGGTCATGTTGTCGAGGAGGATGGTGTCGGGACCTGCCGCCACCGCTTCGGCGACCTGTTCCAGCCGGTCGCATTCGACCTCGATCGCCGGCAGCTCCGCGGCGCGGCAGCGGCGCACCGCCTCGCCGACGCCGCCGCACACCGCGACGTGGTTGTCCTTGATCAGCACCGCGTCATAGAGGCCGATGCGGTGATTGACCGCGCCGCCGAGGCGCGAGGCATATTTCGCCAGATGACGCAGGCCGGGGATGGTCTTGCGGGTGTCGAGCAGGGTGCAGCCGGTGCCGGCGATCAGATCGGCGTAGGTGCGGGTCGCCGTGGCGATGCCGGAGAGATGCTGCAGGAGATTGAGGGCGGTGCGCTCGGCGGTCAGCAGACCGCGAGCCGGGCCGTCGATGGTGCAGAGAATCCGACCGGCTTCGACCCGATCGCCGTCGGCGACTTCGGTCAGCACCCAGGCCGTCGGCGCAAGGCGGCGGACGATGTCGCGGACGAAGTCGAGCCCGGCGACCACCAGTTCCTGGCGGGCGACCATCGCGCCGGAGAAGCGGAGGTCCGCCGGGATGACGGTCTCGGAGGTGATGTCGCCGGAGCCGACATCCTCGACGAGTGCCGCCTCGATGGTGCGGTTCAGTTCTGCGGCGAGGAGATGGGGCGGGACGCGGTGGTCGATCACGGAGCGGTCCTCCGGGGATGGCGTTTCGAAGGGGAGCGGTGCGGATACGGGCGGTCACCGAGCGGCGGCGTTCCGTGAGACCGGGAGTGGAGTCGGGACGATCGAGGGAGCCGGCCGCCGCTAGCGGTCGGCTTCGGCGCGGTCGATCAGGCGGGCGAATTCTCGTGTCGACAGGATGCGGCGATCCTGCTTGGCCGCCTCGATCTCGTCGACGGAGAGGTTGCGGACCATGGCGAGCAGGGTGCGCCGGGTGGCGGCGATGTCGTCTTCGCTGACCCCGGCGACGGCGAGTTCGTTGACCTCGACCGCCAACGGCACCAGCACGTCCTTCAGCGCTCGCCCGGCGTCGGTCAGATGGACGAAGACCTTGCGGCCGCCGCCTTCGGGGGCGTGGATGCGGTCGACGTAGCCGAGCTTCTCCATCGCCACGAGCGCGGTGAAGGCCGTCGGTTCCATCAGGCCCGCCCTTTCGGCCAACTCGCGCTGGGTCAGACCGTCGCGGTTCCACAGGATGCGCAGGAAGGTCCAGTGGCCGAAGGAGACCGAGTGTTCGGCGAGGCGGCGCTGCAGGCTGCGGGTGAGGCCGCGGGTCGCGTCCTTGATCAGATGGGCGAGGCGATCATCGGGGACGTCCTCGAGCCAGTGCTTGAGGGTCGCTTCGGCCGCGGCCGCCTCGATCGCCGGCTTGGCGGCGGCCGAGCCCTTGCTGCCGGGCAGCTTCGCGCGGGTGTCGGAGGTCTTCTTGGTCATCGCCGGTCCCCTGGAACGACCTGGTGGTGGAGGACGACCTCGCGATCTTCGGCGGCAGACTGGAGGATCGCCCCGCAGACTTCAAGCGTCGCCATGCCCCAGGCGCCGTCGTGGATCGGGGGCACACCCTCGACCGCCGCCGCCCAGAGTTCGTCGATCACTTCGGCGCGCGCTACCACCGGCGGCGGCAGCGCCTCGAAGCGTCGGCCGTGGTCGGCGTAGATGTGCACACCGTCGGCCGTCGGCCTCAGATCGGCGTGATCGCAAGAGGCGACGACGAAGCCGAAGTGGTTGTGGGCGACGGGCGGCGTCGCGTCGCCACCGGCGCCGGCACCATAGGTGCGCGCCGCCTTGAGAGCGATCTCGTCGGCTTCGCTGCGGCCGGCCAGCCGGGCCCGGGCGCGGCCGTGCTCGGCCGGGTCGCGGCGCTGGCCGAGTTCGCCGATCCAACCACAGAGCTCGTCGGTGTCGAAATGGCCGGCGCCGCTGTAGGTGAGCGTCGCCGAGGCGCCGTCGGTGAAGGTGAGAAGGGCATTGTAGGCGGTCTCGCTGCGGCGTGACGGATCCCAGACCGCGGCGGTGGCGCGGACGGTCTTCACAAGTCCGCCGCCGAGGAGGCGGACGACGTCGACCTGATGCGCCGCCTGGCTCCACACCACGCCGCCGCCCTGGGCGGTGTCGAGTTCTTCCGGTCGGCGCGGCCGATAGAGGAAATCGGTGAAGTTCAGGGCGGTGATCATCCTCAGCCGGCCGTGCGTGCCGGCATCGATCGCCCGGCGGGCGTGGAGAACGGGCGCGTCGAAGCTGTGGCTGTGTCCGACCAGGAGATGGACGCCCACCCTTTCCGCCGCCGCGACCATCGCCATGCAGGAGGCGAGGTCGAGCGCCATCGGCTTCTCGACCAGGACGTGGCGGCCGGCCTCGAGCGCCGCGATCACCTGCTCGCGGTGGAAGCCGTGCGGCGAGGCGACGTAGATCGCCTCGACCTCCGGGTCGGCGCAGAGCGCCGCGACCGTCGTATGAGCGCGGCCGCCGAACTCGGCGACGAAGCGGTCGCGCGCCTCGGGGCGCGGATCCATCGCGGCGACGAGGCGTAGCGCCGGATGGGCGCGCAGCGTCGGCAGCATCAGCACGAAGGCGCGACCGAGGCCGATCACCCCGAGACGCAACGGCCGGCGCGGTGGGGGCGAGGTGGGCGCGGTCACAGGTCGAGGACCAGTTCGCCGCCGCACGAACGCGAGACGCAGACCATGATCGCCGACCGCTTCTCGTCGTCGTTCAGCGCCATGTCGCGGTGATCGACGTCGCCGGCGAGGAGGTCGACGCGGCAGGAGCCGCAGGTGCCGCTCTCGCAGGAGCTGGAGACGTGGATCCCGGCGCCGCGCAGCGCGTCGAGGATGGTGACGTTGGCGGCGACCGGCACGACCCGGTCGCTGCGAGCGAGGCGGACGTCGAAGGCGACGTCGTCGGGGCGCGGCGCGGCGGAGACGCCGCCGAAGTCCTCGAAGTGGACGGCGGAGGTCGACCAGTGACCGGTCATGTCGCGCACCGCGTCCATCAGGAAGCGCGGGCCGCAGCAGTAGACCTGCCCCTTCGGGCGCTCGAGCAGCGGCCAGAGGTCGAAGGCGCGGGCCGGATCTCCGCCGTCGTGATGGAGGGTGACCCGACCGCGGAAGCCCTCGCCCGCCAGTTCGTCTCGGAAGGCGGTCGTCTCCGGCGAGCGTGTCAGATAGACGAACCGGAACGGTCCGCCGTCGGTCTCGATCAGGTGACGCGCCATCGACAGCAGGGGGGTGACGCCGATGCCGCCGGCGATGAACAGCACGCCGCCGGGACGCGGCTCGAAGGGAAAGGCGTTGTGCGGCTCGGACACGGCGATCTCGTCGCCGACCTTCGCCTCGTCGATCAGGCTCATCGAACCGCCGCGACCGCTCGCGTCGCGCTTGACGGCGACGACGTAGCGGTCGCGCTCGGAGGGCGCGTTGCACAGCGAATAGCAGCGAACGAGACCGTTGGGGGTGCGCAGCCGCAGATGCGAACCGGCGGTGAAGGCCGGCAGTTCGCTGCCGTCGTCCTGGGCGAGAACGAACTCGTGGATGTCATCGGCGATGCGGCGACGCGACACGATGCGCAACGGCGTGAGATCGGACTCTGGGGCGACGGTCATGCGCGAGGTCTCTTTCGATGTTTCTAATTAGATATCTAAATCACTTTTTTTGGAATGCAACAGGAAAGTCATACGGCACCATCAACCCAAGAGTGCCAGTTCATCCCAATAGACTCGCGCATGATGGCCATTCAATTTGTGCATCGCGAAAATCAAAATACGTATAGTTTGAATTTCCCTCTGGACAGGGAGCCGCCCCTTCAACTAGGTAAATTAGAGAGCTAAGTTGGTCTCTCGAGCAGGCCGGCGAAGCCGTATGACCGAGGGAGGAGCCGTACATGCTCACGAATGAGGAAAACGATCTGCTCTGTCGCGTCGAGGGCGATGCCCCGATGGGACAGATCTTCCGCCGCCACTGGATCCCCGCCTGTCTTTCCGAAGAGGTGCCCGAACCCGATGGAGCTCCGCTCAAGGTTCGGCTACTCGGCGAGGACCTCGTCGTCTTCCGCGACACCGATGGACGTCTCGGGGTGCTGGACGAATACTGCCCGCACCGGCGCGCCTCGCTGGCCTTCGGCCGCAACGAGGAATGCGGTCTGCGCTGCCTCTATCACGGCTGGAAGTTCGACGTGGACGGCAATGCCGTCGAGATGTCGTCCGAGCCCAAGGAGTCCGGGCTGGTCGAGAAGGTGAAGCACAAGGCCTATCCGACCCACGAGGCGGCCGGCTTCGTCTGGGTCTACATGGGACCGGCGGCCGAAAAGCCCGAATTCCGCATGCCGGTCTACGTGCCGACCGAGGACACCCAGTTCTCGATCGCCAAGATCGTCATCGACTGCAATTGGGCGCAGATCCTCGAGGGCGCGATCGACTCGGCCCACTCGTCGAGCCTGCACTCTTCCGACATGGTGCCGTCACGGGTCACCCGCGCCATGGCGACCGACAAGAACTGGCTGCGGCCGTCGACCGACAAGTCGCCGCGCCTCGTCGTCCAGCGCACGCCCTTCGGCTTCCGCTATGCGGCGATCCGTCGGCCGACCTTCAACGGCGATACCCACGACTACGTGCGCACCACGCTGTTCATCGCGCCCTATACGGTTCAGATCCCGCGCAACGACCGCTACAACGTGGCGATTCTGCACATTCCGATCGACGACACCCACACCGCCTTCCACTTCATCGGCTGGGGTCACGGCGACGACGAGGTCCCGGAGGTCGCCACCTGGCGCAAGTTCCTCGGTGCCGAAGTCGGCACCGACGTCGATCACCGGTTCCGTAAGATCCGCAACCGCGACAACGACTACCTCCAGGACCGCACCCTGATGAAGCTCGGCAACTTCACCGGCATCAAGGGCATTCCCAACCAGGACATCGCGATGTGGGAGACGATGGGTCCGATCGCCGACCGTTCGCTCGACCGGCTCGGGGCCTCCGACCTGGCGATCGTCGAATTCCGCCGTCGTATGGTCGAGGCGGCGCAGGCCTTCGCCGCCACAGGTGCGGTGGTCGGCCGTGGCGCCGACGTGGTGCCGCAGGTCCACCTCAAGTCGTTCGAGGGTGTCGTGCCCAAGGGATCCGATTGGCGGACGCTCGGCGTCTCCGCCGAGGAGGCGGCGATGTCGGCCCCATCGGCCGCGGAATGAAGACGAAGCGGGCGGTGGGACGGACCGCCCGCCGACACCATCAGAGGGAGGGAAGACACATGCGACATTTCCGTGAGACGGCGGCAGGGCTCCTCGGGGCGGCGCTCGCCCTCGCCACGCCCGCCGCAGCCGAAGACACGACGATCCACGTGGTGCTGCCGCTGACCGGCGGAGCGTCCTTCCTCGGCAAAGCCGAGCAGAAGGCGCTCGAAGTGGCCGAGAAGACGGTCGCCGACAGCGGCGGTATCCACGGGCGCAGGCTGAAGTTCGTCTTCCACGACGACCAGACCAAGCCGCAGGTCGCGGTGCAGACCACCAACGAGATCCTGGCGACCAAGCCGACGGTGATCCTCGGCTCGGCGCTGGTCGCCACCTGCAACGCCATGGCGCCGGCGCTGCGCCGCGCCACGGTGATGTACTGCCTGTCGCCGGGCGTGCGGCCCGCCGCCGGCGACTTCATGTTCACCTCGAGCTCGTCGACCGCCGATCTCGCCGCCGCCCAGATCCGCTACTGGCGGTCGCGCGGCATCACCAAACTGGCGCTGATCACCTCCACCGACGCCTCCGGCCAGGACGCGGTACGCAACATCCGCGAGGTGCTGGCGCAGGCCGAGAACGCCGACGTCAAACTGGTCGCCGAAGTGACCTTCAATCCGGGCGACGTCTCGGTCGCGGCGCAGATCCAGCGCATCGCCGCCGCCGAGCCGCAGGCGATCGTCGCGTGGTCGACCGGCGCGGCGATCGGCACGGTGTTCAAGGGTATCGTCGATGCCGGCCTCGATCTGCCGGTGGCGACGACCGACGGCAACATGACCTACGAGCAGATGGCGCAATACGCCTCGATCCTGCCGAAGCAGCTCTACATCCCCTCGCCGCTGTGGCCGCGCCACGCCGGGGTGAAGCTTCCGGAGGGCGTCGAGGCGGCGCAGAAGACCTTCTTCGCCGCCTTCGATGCCGCCGGCGTCAAGCCCGACATCGCCGCCGCCCTCTCCTGGGATCCGGCGATGCTGGTGGTCCATGCCCTGCGCACCCTGCCGGACGGGGCGAGCGCCGAACAGGTCCGCGCCTTCCTCGCCGACCTCCAGGGCCATGCGCTCACCAGCGGCGTCTACGACTTCCGCAAGGTGCCGCAGCGCGGCCTCGACGACACTTCCGTGGTCGTGACCCGATGGGAGCCGACGAAGCAGACCTGGGACGTGATCAGCCGGCCGCGCGGGCTGCCGCTGGATTGATCGATCCCCGGTTCGCCGACTGTCCGCCGATCGGGAGAGGTGCGGAGCATGACGAATTTCATCCAACTTCTGATCGGCGGTGTCCTCACCGGATGCATCTACGCGCTGATCGCCCTGGGCTTCTCGCTCATCTTCCGGGTGACCGGGGTGGTCAATCTGGCGCAGGGGGCATTCTGCATTCTCGCGGCTCTCGCCTGCGCCAGTTTCGAGATGCAATTCGGGTGGTCGATTCTCGCTGCCTCGCTCGGCGCGGTGGCGGTGGCGGTGGCGGTCGGGGCGGTGGTCGGAGCGACCAGCTTCGTCCCCGGCCTGACCCGGCTGTCCAACGCCAACATGTTGATGCTGACGGCCGGTCTCCTCACCGTCTTCGAGGGCGCCATGCAGCTGATCTGGGGCAGCCAGCCCTATGCGCTGGAACCGTTCTCGGGTCAGGAGCCGCTCGCCTTCGCCGGTATCACCGTTCCCACCCAGGGTCTGTGGATGCTCGGGATCACCGGCGTTCTGGTCCTCGCCCTGTGGGTGCTCCTCACCCGCACCCGCCTCGGACAGGCGTTGCGCGCCTGTTCCGAAAACCCGACGGCGGCGCGGCTGATGGGCGTCAGCGTGCCGCGGATGACGCTCTTCAGCTTCTGCCTCTCGGCTCTGATCGCGGCGATCGCCGGTGTGGTGATCGCCCCGGCGACCTCGCTGCAGTTCGACAGCGGCCGGCTCTTCACCGTCTCCGGCTTCATCGCCGCGGTGATCGGCGGCATCGCCTCGCTGCCGGGCGCGATCGTCGGCGGTCTGGTGCTCGGCGTCGTCAATACACTGGCGACCGCCTATCTCTCCTCGCTCTATTCCAACGCCATCGCCCTCGGGCTGCTGCTCATGGTGTTGGTGTGGCGGCCGAGCGGCCTGATGGCCGGTGGTCCGGCTCGTCGCCAGGACGTGCGCGACGAGGCGCGGGTGTGGAAGCGGGTGCATCGGCTGTCGCCGGCGGCCGGACGCTTCGCCGCAGTCGCGGCGCTGATCGGGGCGGTCGCCCTGCCCCATGTGATGCCGTCCGAGGCGATCCTCGGCAGTCTGGTGATCGTCGGCATCCTGTTCGTCGCGCTGATCGGTCTCGATCTGCTGATGGGTTGGTGCGGGCAGGTGGCGCTCGGGCACGCCGGCTTCATGGCGATCGGCGGCTACACCGCCGCAGGGCTGGCGATCGACCATCAGGTGTCGCCGCTCCTCGGCATCTTCGCCGGCATGGGCCTGTCGCTCGTCTGTGCCCTCGTCCTCTCGGTGGTGACGCTCCGCCTGCGCGGCCTCTATCTGGCGCTCGCCACCCTGTCCTTCGGTCTGCTCGTCACCTCCTTCGCCGTCGGCCTCACCGAACTGACCGGTGGTCCCTCCGGCATGGTCGGCATCCCGTCGCTGGAGATCGCCGGCTGGGCCTTCGACACCACCGAGTCGATGTACCATCTGGTGCTCGTTCTCGACGTGGTGCTGGTGGTGGTGTCGCAAGGGGTGATGCGCTCCTCCTTCGGCCGGGCGATCCAGGCGATCCGCACCGACCAGATGGCGGCGGCGGCGCTCGGGGTGAACGTGCTGCGCACCAAGTTGGTGGTCTTCGCCGTCAGCGCCATGCTCGCCTCGCTCTCCGGCAGCCTCTACGCCTTCAATTTCCACTTCCTCTCCCCCGACATGGTCGACGCGACACGTTCGCTGGAGCTGGTCGCCATGCTGGTGATCGGCGGCGAGGGCACGCTGATCGGGCCGCTGCTCGGCGGCCTGCTGCTCACGCTCTTGCCGACCGTCTTCGCGCCGCTCGCCTCGGCCAAGACGCTGGTCTCGGGCCTGCTTCTCGTCGGCTGCTTCCTGTGGCTGCCGCACGGCCTCTACGGCCTCGTCGTCGACGGCCTCAACGGCATCTTCCGCCGCTTCGGCGAGACCGCCCGCCCCGGCGCGGTGAGCGAGGAGGCCGCGCGATGAACGCTCCCCTCGTCCACTCTCGCCCGGGCCTCGAGGTACGCAACCTCTGCCGCTCCTTCGGCGGCCTGCAGGCCACCGCCGACGTCTCCTTCTCGGTGCCCTTCGGCACGGTGACGGCACTCGTCGGCCCCAACGGCGCCGGCAAGACGACGCTCTTCAATCTCGTCACCGGCATCGTCCGGCCGCAGAGCGGCGAGGTGTTCTTCGACGGCGAGCGCATCACCGGCGCCTCGGCCGGCAGGATCGCCGCGCTCGGGCTGATCCGCACCTTCCAGACCGCCCGGGTCTTCCCCGGCCTGACGGTTCTGGAGAACGCCATGGTCGGCGGCCATCGTCGTGTCCGGACTTCGCCCTTCGCCCACATGATCTCGCTGCCCTCGGCGCGCCGCGAAGAACGGGCGCTCAGGGAACGGGCCGAGGCGATGCTCGACATCGTCGGCCTCGGCCGGGTCCGCGACACCCATGCGGTGGAACTGCCGATGGGCTCGCAGAAGCTGCTCGAGGTGGTGCGGGCGCTGATGGCGGCGCCGCGCATGCTGCTGCTCGACGAGCCGGCCGCCGGCCTCAACGACAGCGAGACCGCCGATCTCGCCGCCCTCTTGCGGGCGATCCGCGACACCGGCGTCACCGTGCTCGTCGTCGAACACAACATGGCGTTGGTGATGTCGGTGGCCGAGCAGGTGGTGGTGCTGGAGGCCGGGGCGGTGATCGCCTGCGGCGATCCGGACGCTGTTCGCGCCGATCCGCGGGTGATCCGCGCCTATCTCGGCGCCGAAGCCGACAACCAGGGAGGACGGCCGTGATCCTGACTCTCGCCGGCCTGACCGTCGGCTACGACTCGAACCCCGTGCTCACCGGCATCGATCTCGACGTCGCTCCGGGCGAGATCGTCACTCTGGTCGGCGCCAACGGTGCCGGCAAGTCGACGATGGTGCGCACCATCGCCGGGCTGATGCGGCCGGCCGCAGGCGACGTCGTCTACGAGGGACGTTCGATCACCCGCGCCACCCCGGCCGAGCGCCTGCGCCTCGGCGTCGCCCTCGTCCCCGAAGGCCGGCAGGTGTTCGCCGGCCTGACGGTACGGGAGAACCTGGCGCTCGGCACCCATGCCGTCCACGGCTCGATCGACGCGGCGGAGCGCCGCCGCCGGCTCGACGAGGTGCTCGACCTCTTCCCGGTCCTGGCGCAACGGCTCGACAGCCCGGCCGGCAACTTCTCCGGCGGCCAACAGCAGATGCTGGCGATCGGCCGCGGGCTGATGTCGGGTCCGCGTCTGCTGATGCTCGACGAGCCGTCGCTGGGGCTGTCGCCGCTGCTCGTCTCGGAGATCTTCCGGCTGATCTGCCGGCTGCGCGATCGCGGCCTGTCGATCCTGCTCGCCGAGCAGAACGCCCGCTCCGCCCTCGCCGTCGCCGATCGCGGCTACGTGCTGGAGAACGGCCGGGTCGCCCTCGCGGGGTCGGCGGACGACCTCCTCGCCTCGTCCGAGATCGCCGAACGCTACCTCGGAGCCGGCGCCGTCGCCGCCGGCTCTTCCACCGCGGAACGCGCCATGACAGAGCGCCTCCGCCAGCTCCTCTGATCCCGTCGGAACCAGATCCCATGTCCACGAACCTCTCCCTCTCCGTCGCAGTGGGCGACTACGACCGGACCCGACCGCTGGTCGACGGCACCGTCCGCATCGATGGCGTCGACCCGGTGTTCATGCTCCTGGAGCCGGAGGAGATCTTCTTCCGCGCCTTCCGCCATGCCGAGTTCGACGTCTGTGAGCTGTCACTGTCGAGCTACACGGTGAAGACGGCGCGCGGCGACAGCCCCTATGTCGGTGTCCCGGTGTTTCCGTCACGGGCCTTCCGCCACACCTCGATCTATGTCCGTACCGATCGCAGCATCGACACGCCCGCCGACCTGAAAGGCCGCCGCATCGGCGTGCCGGAGTACCAGCTCACTGCCAATGTCTGGGCTCGGATGATCCTCGCCGATCACGGCGTGGAACCCCGCGACGTGCAGTGGCTGCGCGGCGGTTACGACGATCCCGGCCGGGTCGAGAAGATCGCCCTCGACCTGCCGCCGGACGTGCGGCTGGAATCGATTCCCGAGGGGACGACGCTGTCGGGACTGCTCGCCGCCGGTGAGATCGACGCGGTGATCGGTCCGCGCGCGCCGTCGTGTTTCGAGGCCGGGCATCCGCACGTCGGCCGGCTGTGGGCCGACCCGGTCGCCGCCGCCTCCGACTGGTACCGGCGCCACGGCCATTTCCCGATCATGCATCTGGTCGGCGTCCGGCGTGACCTCGTCGAACGTCACGGCTGGCTGCCGGCGGCTGTCGCCAAGGCTTTCACCAAGGCCAAGGCGGTCGGCCTCGCCCGTCTCGGCGACACGTCGGCGACCAAGGTGACGCTGCCCTTCGTCGAAGAGCGACTGCAGGAGGCCCGCGAGCTCCTCGGCGAGGACCATTGGTCCTACGGCTTCGAGGCCAACCGACGGACGCTCGACGCCTTCCTCGACGCCCACCACGCGCAGGGCCTGTCGGTCCGCCGCCTCGCACCCGAGGAGCTGTTCCACCCGACCACGCTCGAGTCGCACCGGATCTGAACGGGGAGCCGAACCATGACCGGGATCATCGAAATCATCCGTCGTTGGCGCGAGCGCTGGGAACTCGATCGGACCGTCCCAGAGGAACTCGATCGGATGTTGAGCGAGGTCGGGCTGACGCCTCACGACCTGACGGCGGCGGCGGACGGTGGCGAGCACGTCGGCCGCCTCCTGCCGGCGATGCTGGCGCTGAACGGGCTCGAGGCCGACGAGGTTCGGCGGGAGCTCGGCCTGCTCTTCCACGACCTGCAACGGGTCTGCAACGGCTGCACCGAGGTGAAGCGTTGCAGCCACCTGATGGAGGAGGGCGCGCCGGTCGAGCGCCTCGCCGAGATCTGTCCGAACGCCGCGACGATGGCGAGCCTGAAGACCGTTCCCACGGAATGAGCCGAGATGCGGTATCCGACCTCCGGCGCCGGCGCCTTCGTCTCTCCGAGCCGATGGGGTGAGAGGCCGTCGGCCGTCGGCGGGAGCCGGGGAGCCGCATCCAGATTCCCCGGCTCTGTCGCAAGCCTTCGCATCACCCCTCGAGGCCGCGATCGCCGTCGACTCTCGGGCTCGAATACACGCGGAGCCCAGGCGATGTCGAGCGACTGCGGGGGCCAATGGATCGTGTCTGCGCGAGTTCGTGCCGGAGACGTGCGACCTGCGTCCCGGATGGCGCCGTCGGGGGTATCCTTTCCGTCGGGACGCCGATCGGTCGATGCGTGCGACCCGGATCCGCTCGGCTCGGGCGGCCGACATCTCCTCGAAGCGGGCACCGGAGCCGGCCGGTTCGTCCGCCTGCGTTTCGGCACACCGCCGATCGGCCTCCTTATGAAATCCCTATGTCCGATCCCCCTCTTCCCGATCGATCCCTGATGGGGTTCGGGAGGAGAGTCCACGGTGAAGAACCCGTCTCGAGGAGCTTCGCCATGTCGGACTTCGCCTGTTTCGCCATCGCCTTCTCGCTCTTCACCGGTGCCGCGCTCTATGCGCGGGCCTGCGGCCAGTTGTGAGCCCGGCCATGAGCGAACCGATTCTCGCGCTGATCGTCGCCGTCCTGCTCGGCGCCTATCTCGTCCACACGCTCGTGCGCCCCGAGAAGTACTGAGCGGACCGCCCCACATCCCCGTTTCGAGGTGACGCCATGACCGTTTTCGGCTGGCTGCAGATCCTGTTCGTCCTCGCCCTCGTCCTCGCCTCCGTGGTGCCGCTCGGCCGGCACATGGCAAGGGTCTTCGCCGGCGAGCGCACCTTCTTCTCCCCCGCGGTCGGGTCGATCGAGCGGGGCCTGCTGGCGGCGGCCGGCCGGTCGTCGCTCGGCCCCCAGACGTGGCTCGGCTACACGCTCGCCATGATGGCCTTCAACGCCGCCGGCTTCGTGCTGCTCTACGCCATCCTGCGGCTCCAGGGCGTCCTGCCGGGAAACCCGCAGGGCTTCGCCGGGGTCGAGCCGTGGCTCGCCTTCAACACCGCGATCAGCTTCGTCACCAACACCAACTGGCAGGCCTACGGCGGCGAGACGACGATGAGCCATCTCTCGCAGATGGCCGGGCTGACGGTGCAGAACTTCCTCTCCGCCGCCACCGGCATGGCGCTGGCCGCGGTGATGATCCGCGGCTTCGCCTCGTCCGGCAGCGATCGGGTCGGCAATTTCTGGGTCGACGTGACGCGCGTGACGCTGCATGTCCTCCTGCCGGGGTCGATCGTGTTGGCGCTGATCTTCGTCGCCCTCGGCATCCCGCAGACGCTCCTCGCTTCGGTCGATGCGACGACGCTGGAGGGCGCGAAGCAGACCATCGCCCTCGGTCCGGTCGCGAGCCAGGAGGCGATCAAGCTCCTCGGCACCAACGGCGGCGGCTTCTTCAACGCCAATGCCGCTCACCCGTTCGAGAACCCGACGGCGATCACCAATGCGCTGGAGATCTGGGCGTTGCTGGCGATCTCCTTCGCGCTGACCCACACTTTCGGCCGCATGGTCGGTGACACCCGCCAGGGCTGGGCGATCCTGACGGTGATGGCGATCATTCTCTCGGGCTGCCTCGTCGTCGCCTACTGGGCCGAGGCCGGCGGCAATCCGCTCCTGACCGCCCTCGGCGTCGATCCGTCGCTCGGCAACATGGAGGGCAAGGAGGTCCGCTTCGGCTCGGCCGCCTCGGCATTCTACGCGGTGGCGACGACCGCCACTTCGACCGGCTCGGTCGACGCCATGCACGAGAGCTTCATGCCGCTCGGCGGGTTCATGCCGCTGCTCCTCATCAAGCTCGGCGAGATCGTCCCCGGCGGCGTCGGCTCCGGCCTCTTCGGCATCCTGGTGATCGCGGTCGTCACCGTCTTCGTCGCCGGGCTGATGGTCGGGCGGACGCCGGAGTATCTCGGCAAGAAGATCGAGGCGCGGGAGATGAAGCTCGCCATGCTCGCCCAGCTCATCCTGCCGGCGACGATCCTCGGCTTCACCGCGGTGGCGGCGCTCCTGCCGACGGCGCTGGCGAGCCTCGCCAATGCCGGGCCGCACGGGCTCACCGAACTCCTCTACGCCTATGCCTCGGCGACCGGCAACAACGGCTCGGCCTTCGCCGGGCTCTCGGCCGACACGCCGTGGTTCGACGCGACGCTCGGCATCGCCATGTTCCTCGGGCGCTTCGGCTACGTCGTGCCGGTCATGGCGATCGCCGGATCACTCGCCGCCAAGCCGCGCGCCGTGGCTTCCGCCGGCACCTTCCCGACCCACGGGCCGCTGTTCGTCGGCCTCGTCGTGGCGGTGATCCTGATCCTCGGCGGTCTGCAATTCTTTCCCGCCTTCGCGCTCGGACCGATCGCGGAGCACCTGCTGATCCCGACCGGTCGCACCTTCTGACCCTCGTCTCATCTCGAGGATACGCACCCATGTCGCATCATCCGATCGCCGCCGCCCCGTCGCTCTTCGACCGCGGCATCCTCACCCGCGCGACGTTCGACGCCTTCCTCAAGCTCGATCCCCGCCGGCTCGTCCGCAACCCGGTGATCTTCGTCACCGAAGTGGTGGCGCTGGTCGTCACCCTGGTCTTCGCCGAGGACGTCGTGACCGGCTCCGGCGCGCCGGCCTTCGACGGGCAGATCGCCGCTTGGCTGTGGTTCACCGTGCTCTTCGCCAACTTCGCCGAAGCCGTCGCCGAGGGACGCGGCAAGGCGCAGGCCGACGCGCTCAGGAAGACCCGTTCCGACACGCTGGCCAAGCGGTTGCTCTTCGACGATCCCGAAGATTCCGCCCATTCGGTCGTTTCCTCGCTCGAACTCGAGCTCGACGATCTGGTTCTGGTCGAGGCCGGCGACGTCATCCCCGCCGACGGCGAGGTGGTGCGCGGCGTCGCCTCGGTCAACGAGAGCGCCATCACCGGCGAATCCGCCCCGGTGATCCGTGAATCCGGCGGCGATCGCTCGGCGGTCACGGGCGGGACCACCGTGCTCTCCGACCGGATCGTGGTGCGGATCACCGCCGCGCCCGGCTCGACCTTCATCGATCGTATGATCGCCCTCGTCGAAGGCGCCGAGCGACAGAAGACGCCGAACGAACTGGCGCTCTCCATCCTGCTCTCCGGCCTCACCCTGATCTTCCTGATCACCGTGGTGACGCTGTGGGGCATCGCCGGCTACTCGGGCGCCACCGTCACGGTGCCGGTGCTGATCGCGCTGCTCGTCACCCTGATCCCCACCACCATCGGCGGTCTCCTGTCGGCGATCGGTATCGCCGGCATGGATCGTCTCATCCGTTTCAACGTCATCGCCACCTCGGGGCGGGCCGTCGAGGCGGCGGGTGACGTCGACACGCTGCTCCTCGACAAGACCGGCACCATCACCTTCGGCAACCGCTTGGCGACCGAGTTCCTCCCCGTCCCCGGCATCACCGCCGAAGCGTTCGCCGAGGCAGCGCTGGTCGCCAGTCACGCCGACGAGACACCGGAGGGCCGGTCGATCGTGGCGCTGGCCAATGGCCACCACGGCGTCGTCGAGCCGGCGGGGGTCGAGGGCGCGAGCTTCGTGCCCTTCACCGCCCAGACGCGGCTGTCGGGAGCCGACTTCGCCGGTCGCTCGATCCGCAAGGGTGCCGTCGATGCGGTGTTGCGTCACGTCGGCATCGGGCTCGACCGCGCGCCGGCCGCCTTCCGCGACGCCGTCGACCGCATCGCGCGGGCCGGCGGCACGCCGCTCGCGGTGTGCGAAGCGGGCCGCTTGATCGGCGCCATTCATCTGAAGGACGTGGTCAAGCCCGACATCAAGGAGCGCTTCGCCGAGTTGCGCGCCATGGGCATCCGTACCGTGATGGTCACCGGTGACAACCCGGTCACCGCCGCGGCGATCGCCTCGGAAGCCGGTGTCGACGACTTCATCGCCGAGGCCACGCCGCAGGACAAGCTCGCCTACATCCGCTCCGAGCAGCGGCACGGCCGGCTCATCGCCATGTGCGGCGACGGCACCAACGACGCGCCGGCGCTGGCCCAGGCGGACGTCGGGGTCGCCATGCAGTCGGGCACGCAAGCCGCCCGCGAGGCCGGCAACATGGTCGATCTCGACAGCAATCCGACCAAGCTCATCGAGGTGGTGGCGATCGGCAAGCAGTTGCTGATGACCCGGGGCTCGCTCACCACCTTCTCGATCGCCAACGACGTGGCGAAGTATTTCGCCATCGTTCCGGCGCTGTTCGTCGCGACCTACCCGGAACTCGGGGCGCTCGACGTCATGGGCCTCGCCTCACCCGAGAGCGCCATCCTGTCGGCGGTGATCTTCAACGCGCTGATCATCGTGGCGCTGATCCCGCTGGCACTGAAGGGCATCGCCTATCGCCCGGTCGGCGCGGCGGCGCTGCTCCGGCGCAACCTCCTCGTCTACGGCGTCGGCGGCCTCGCTCTGCCCTTCGTCGGCATCAAGGCGATCGACCTCTTGGTCGCCGCCCTCCATCTCGCCTGAGGTGAAGACCATGATCGAACATCTCCGCCCCACACTCGTCCTCCTCGGCAGCCTGACGCTTCTCACCGGCGTCGCCTATCCACTGGCGATCACCGGTGTCGCGCGGGTCCTCCTGCCCGGCGCGGCGAACGGCAGCCTCGTCGAGGTCGACGGCCGGATCGTCGGCTCGCGGCTGATCGGCCAGACCTTCACCGAGGCGAAGTGGTTCCACGGCCGACCGTCGGCGACCTCCGCGACGCCCTACGACGCCACCGCCTCGTCGGGCTCCAACCTCGGTCCGCTGTCGGCGAAGCTGGTCGAGCGGGTGAGGGCCGACGTCGACGCCGCGAAGACCGAGACCGGGGCGGCGAGCGTCCCGGCCGACGCGGTGACCACTTCGGCGAGCGGCCTCGATCCACACATCTCCCCGGCCAACGCCCGCTCGCAGGTCGGCCGCATCGCCGTCACCCGCGGTCTCACGCCGGAGAGACTGGAGGCGCTGATCGCCGCCGCGACCCGGGGACGTGACCTCGGTTTCCTCGGTGAGCCGCGGGTGAACGTGCTCGAACTCAATCTCGCTCTTGCGCGTCTCGGCGCTTCGTGAACGGATGACGGCGATGAACGACGCCCGCCCCCGCGACGGTCGGCCTTCCCCGGAAGCGCTTCTGGCGCTCGCCGAACGGGAGGGGCGTGGGCGGCTCAAGATCCACTTCGGGGCCGCACCGGGGGTCGGCAAGACCTTCGCCATGCTGTCGAACGCGCGCCGCCTCGCCGGTGAGGGTGTCGACGTGGTGGTCGGCCTGGTCGAGACCCACGGTCGCGCCGACACCGCGGCGTTGATCGACGGGCTCGAGGTGCTGCCGCGCCGGCCGGTGATCCACCGCGGCCGCACCCTCATGGAATTCGACATCGACGCGGCGCTGGCCCGCCGGCCGGGGCTCCTGATCGTCGACGAACTGGCACACTCCAACATGCCGGGGTCGCGCCATCCCAAACGCTTCCAGGACGTCGACGAGTTGCTCGACGCCGGGATCGACGTGTGGACGGCGCTCAACATCCAGCATCTCGAGAGCCTCTCCGACGTCGTCGGCCGCATCACCGGAGTCACCATCCGCGAGACCGTGCCGGATCGCATGTTGGAGCGCGCCGACGAGGTGATCCTGGTCGATCTGACGCCGGACGAGCTGATCGAGCGGCTGAAGGACGGCAAGGTCTACGTGCCCGAGAACGCGGCGCGGGCGATCGACAACTTCTTCAAGCCGTCGAACCTCACCGCTCTGCGCGAACTGGCGCTGAGGCGCACCGCCGCCCATGTCGACGACGAGATGCTCGCCTATCTCAGGCAGAGCGCCATCGAGGGACCCTGGCCGACGGCCGAGCGGCTGCTCGTCTGCGTCGGTGCAGACGAGCGCTCCGAGGACGTCATCCGCATCGCTGCGCGTCAGGCCGGTGCCCTCAACGCGCCATGGACGGCATTGCACGTCGACCGGCCGGACGTCGCCCGCACCGATGAGGCCTCGATCCGCCGCATCGACGCCAACCTCCATCTCGCCGAACGGCTCGGCGCCGAGCGTGTCCGCGTCATCGGTTCGGACATCGTCGCCGAGATCCTGCGCTGGGCGCGGCGCGAGAACGTCTCGCAGATCGTCGTCGGCCGGTCGGCCCGCCACGGCCGGTTCCGCCGCCTCTTCGGCCGGTCGCTCTCCGACGATCTGGTGAGCCGTGCCTCCGACATCTCGGTCCAGGTGGTGACCGGGGAGGCGGACGCGGTGCCGCCGACGCGGATGGCGCGACGGTCGATCGATCGGCGGGATCTCGCGGCCGGCTTCGCCGCCGCGGTGATCGCCGTCGCGGTGTCGGTCGGGCTCGGCATGGGGCTCATCCGCTTCGTCGACCTGCCGAACGTCTCGATGGTCTTCCTCGCCGGGGTGGTGCTGTGTGCCCTGCGTTTCGGTCGGAATTCGGCGCTCGCTGCCGCCCTCCTGTCGTTCTTCGCCTACAATTTCTTCTTCATCGAGCCGGTGCACACCTTCACCGTCGCCAAACCGCACGAATTCTTCTCGTTGATCGTTTTCCTCTTCGTCGCGACGGCGGTCGGCGGGCTCGCCGGACGGGCCCGAGAACAGGCCGCCGCCGTCCTCGCCCGAGCGCGGACCACGCGCGCCCTCTACGAATATTCGCGCAAGATCGCCGGCGTCGCGGCGCTGGAGCCGCTGATGTGGACGGCGGTCTCGCAGGTCGCCGGTGCGGTGCAGGGGCGGGCGGTGGCGCTGCTCGCCGACGGCGGCGATCTCCGCCTCGCCGGGGCCTTCCCGCCCGACGTCGAACTCGGAGTGACCGAGATGGGTGCAGCGCGATGGGCCTTCGAACGCGGTGAGCCGGCGGGGCGGCGCTCACCGACGCTGCCGGCGGCCGAGTTGCAGTTCCGGCCGCTGGTGACGGCGAGCGGCATGGTCGGGGTCATCGGCTTCGCGCCCGGCGATCCGCAGGCGCATCTCTCGGAGGACGCGGAGCGCTTCCTCGTCGCGCTCTGCGACCAGACGGCGATCGCCGCCGAGCGCATCCAACTCGGGACCCGCGCCACCGAGGCGGCGGCGAGTGCCGAGAGCGAGCGGTTGCGATCGGCGCTGCTCTCCTCGATCTCGCACGACCTGCGGACGCCGCTCGCCTCGATCCTCGGTTCGGTGACCAGTCTCAAGGACTTCGGCGATCGGCTCGACGAGGCGACGCGCAAGGATCTGCTCGCCGCGATCGAGGAGGAGACCCGACGCCTGTCGCAGTTCGTGGTCAACCTGCTCGACATGACCCGGCTGGAGGCCGGCAATCTCGAGATCGCCACCGATTGGGTCGATCTCGCCGACGTGGTCCACGGCGCCGTCGCGCGGGCCGAGCGTCTCCATCCGGGGCGCCGCATCAGGCTCGAGGACGCCGGCGTTCCGTTGGTGCTCGAGGGCAATGCGACGCTGCTCGAGCAGGTGATGTTCAATCTTCTCGACAACGCCATCAAGTTCTCCGACGACGCGATCGCCGTGCGTCTCGCGCTCGACGGGCGCGGCGCCCGGATCGAGGTCGAAGACACCGGCATCGGCATTCCGGCCGAGGAACTCGAACGGGTCTTCGACAAGTTCCATCGCGTCGCCCGCGGCGACGGTCGAGCCGCCGGCACCGGACTGGGTCTCTCCATCTGTCGCGGTGTCGTCATCGCGATGGGTGGATCGATCACCGCCATGAGCCCGATCCACGGTGACCGAGGGACACGGATGACCGTCCACCTGCCGCTGCCGCCTCATCCGCCCGCAGAGCCGAAGGGAGAGGCCGAATGACCGCGATCCGGATCCTCGTCGTCGACGACGAGCCGCAGATCCATCGCTTCCTCAGGCCGGCGCTGGTCGCTTCCGGTCACGATGTCGAATGCGTCGAGGACGGCGCCACGGCGATCCGTCGGGCCGCGACCTGGGGGCCGGATCTGATCCTGCTCGATCTCGGCCTGCCCGACATGGACGGCAAGGACGTGCTCCGCTCGATCCGCGAGTGGTCGAAGACGCCGATCGTCGTGCTCTCCGCCCGCGACCGCGAGAGCGAGAAGATCGCCGCCCTCGATCTCGGCGCCGACGACTACGTCGACAAGCCTTTCGGCGTCGGCGAACTCCTCGCCCGGCTGCGCGCCGCGTTGCGCCATGCTGCCCAGCGTGACGGCGAGGAGCCGGTGGTGACGACCGGCGGTCTCGTCGTCGACACCGTCCGCCGCATCGTCACCCGCGACGGCGAACGGGTGCACCTGACGCCGAAGGAATACGATCTCCTGCACGTGCTGGCCCGAAACGTCGGCAAGGTCGTGACCCAGAAGATGCTGACCTCGGCGATCTGGGGCGCGAGCCTGACGGCGGACGCCCAGTACCTGCGCGTCCTCGTCAGCCAGTTGCGTCAGAAGATCGACCCGCCGCCGCCCACCCCGTCGCTGGTCGAGACCGAGACCGGCGTCGGCTATCGCCTGCGCGAGCAGGATGTCGTCTGAAGCGATCCCATCGGTGGTCATCATGACATCGACGAACCCGATCCGCCTCGATGCGGTCCTGCTCGCACTTCCTGCGCGGACCAAGATCGAGGTTCTCCGAGCATCGGCGGCGCGCGCCGCCGAGATCAGCGGCAGCGACCCGCTCACCGTCTTCCGCGCTCTCGCGGATCGCGAAAAGCTCGGCTCGACCGGCGTCGGTTCCGGCGTGGCGCTGCCGCACGCCGCCGTCGACGGCCTCGTCGAACCGGTCGCGTTGTTCGCGCGCCTCGAAAAGCCGGTCGACTGGGAGGCGATCGACGAGCAACCGGTCGATCTGGTCGTGGTGGTCCTGTCGCCGACGACCGGCGGCGAGGGGGCTCCGAATCCGTTGGCCCGGTCCGCCCGCCTTCTGCGAAGCGCGGAAGTGCGACGTCGTCTGGTGACCTGCCGGGCCGCCGAACAGGTTCTCGAGATCTTCGCAGGCGGTGTCTGATCCCACCGCATCGATCGTGAGTCGGCTTCGGCCCGACGGAACGGGTCTCGCAGGGTGGCGATCCGGCGGGGCCGACCGGGCGTCTCGGTCGGAGATCCGGTCGACGGCGAGATGTGATGCCGTGGGGTCAGCGGGCGCGGCAGATGACCAGGGCGGAGAAGGTCTTGGCGATCTCGGCGACGTCGGCGATCGACTTCTCGGCCGCTGTCGCTTCCTGGGTGTAGGGGACCTGGTTGGCGTCGAGGAAGAGCGACAACACGCTCGACTTGATCGCGAAGTTGACGTTCTGCAGTACCTCGACGCCGCCAGCGGTCCGCGACTTGATGTCGGTCTTGGCGACGACGACGCCGACCACTCGACCCGATTGGTCGACCACCGCGCCGCCGGAATTGCCGGATTGGACCGGGGCGGAGATCTGCATGCGGGTGACGTCCTCACGCGGGCCGGCGAGGGCGGAGATCAGGCCGGTCGAGAGATTGCCGGTGACGGTCAGTTCGCCGACCAGGGGATAGCCGAACAGGACGATGCTGTCGCCGAGGCGGGCCGGTGCACCTCCGCGCAGCAGGGCGACGCCGGCGGGCTTCGCCGCGGCCTGCAGCACGGCGAGATCGTTCTGGGGGGAGCGTGCCTTGACCGTGGCGGCGACGACGTTGCCGTCGGGCAGCTTGAGCCGCGTCTCGGCACAGGCCTCCACCACATGGGCGTTGGTGACGACATGGCCGGCATCGGAGACGAAGAAGCCGGTGCCGGTGGAAAGCGACGGCCGCTTCTCCGGTTCCGGCTTCGTCGGCGTCGGGGCGGGTGTGGCGGCGGCGTCGGCCGGAGCGCGGGGCGGTTCGGCGGGAGCGGTGCCGAGTGCGAGACGGCCGTCGCGGACGTCGGTGGTGCAGGAGAGGACGGCGCTGACCGCGGCCCGGGTTCCCGAAAGGTTGAACCCGTCGAGGCGGCGGCCGCGGAAGTCGATCCTGACGGTGGAGTAGTTGGCGAAGTCGATGACGAACTCCGACTTGATCTTCTCGAGCGCCAGACCGGGGAGGGTGCCGGCGCGCACGCCGAGGGCCGTGCCCTTCCAGCGCTTGCTGCCGTCGAAGGTCAGGGCGATCTCGTAGCGCTCGCCGGCCTCGAGGAAGGTCCAGTCGCGGTTGGCGTAGAGCATGAAGGCGCTGTCGCTGCGCCGGTCGAAGCCGACCTCGATCACCGTGCCCGACTGGTAGGAGGCGGCGGCGAGGCAGCCGCGGCGGATCTCGTTGGCGGCGACGCGCCAGCCGCGCACGCTGTCGACCTCGCGATCGAGGCTGTATTCGTTCTTCGCCGCGGCCGGCACGACGATCGCGGCGAGAAGGACCGCCCCGGCGACGAGATGGGCGAGGCAGCGCGACAGGGCGATCCGAAGCGACACGCACACCTCCCTCGAAGACGTCCTTCGGGAGAGGTCGCTCGTCGGATCCGCGATCCCCGTCCCTTTGCCGAGAACGAGGCTACGCGCCGGCTCGCCGAGGTTCAAGCGTCGTCGCATCCGCCGATCCTCGGCGACCGCCGCCACGTCGGCGGCCGGTCGCCGAAAGGTGGACGGGTCAACCGGTCTTCGGCAGCGACAGGGATTCCTGCAACTGTTTGCGGCGGATGGCGGCGTCGGCGCCGCTCGTCTCGGTGAAGAGACCGAGTTCGGCGAATTCCTCGGCCGTCGGCGGGGTGAGGGCAACGTCGGTGTAGGCGCGCCGGTTCGGGTCGGCATGGACGCGGCGGTGGATGAGGGCGGCGCGGCCGTAGTACCAGGCGAAGCGGGCCATCTTCACCACCGTTTCGATGGCGTAGGCGGGGTAGAAGAGCAGCGGATTGGCGAGGGGCATGCCGGGACGGCGGTCGCGGCGATGGCGCTTGCGCAGGATACCGCCCTCGAGCGGGTGGAGCCGCTCGACCGCGTACATCGAGTAGAACTCGATGATCTCGTCGATGTTCATGCCCTTCTTCGGAGACGCGGCACCGCGGCGACTCATCGTCTCGATGTGGTCCCAGTCGTAGAAGGTGCGCCAGGCGGCGTGATAGGCCTCCTCCCATTCGCGATCCGACATCACCGGGTGGTGGACCATGCGGTGGAAGAGATCGAGCTTGTTGAGATCCGGGTCCATCCAGCGACCGCCCTCGACATGGGCCTTGTGGTCGGCGGAGCCGGGGAGCGGCGTCAGGAAGAAGAACTCCAGGACGTTGACCGGCAACTCGCGTTTGATGATCTCGATGTCGCGGAGGATCTTCTCCTTGGTGTCCGCCGGAAAACCGATGATGTAGCCGGCGTAGATGGCGATGCCGTGTCGCCACCACTGCTGCAGCATGGCGCGGTAATCGGTGATCTTGTTGTGGCGCTTGGCGACGTGGAGCAGGTTGTCGGGGTTGATGTTCTCGAGGCCGATGAACACCCGGGTGACGCCGGCCGCCACCGCCTTGTCGATGAAACCGGGGATGCGGTGGCAGCCGGTGTCGACTTGGACGAAGATCTCCAGGCGGACGTTCAGTTCCTTCCTGAGCTCGATCATCCGATCGAAGAAGGCCTCCCAGTTCTTGTTGCGGGCGAGGTCGTCGTCGGTGATGAAGAACTTGCGGATGCCCTGGGCCCAGTTGCTGCGGATGATCTTCTCCAGGTCGTCGGCGGTCCGGAAGCGGCTCTTGCGGCCCTGGACGTTGATGATGGTGCAGAACGAGCACTGGAACGGGCAGCCGCGACCGAGATCGAAGCTCGAGAACTCGTTGCGGGTGCCTTTCAGGGTGTCGACGGGGAGGAAGGGTGTCGGCGCGCCTTCGAGCGACGGCAGATCGGCCATGTGGTCGTAGAGCGGCTTCAGCCGCCCGGCATAGGCGTCGCGCAACACCTCGTCGAGGCGGCCCTCCTCGGCCTCGCCGGCGAAGAGCGAGATGCCCATCTCCTGAGCCGCGACGAGTTCGGCCGGACGTTCCTTCAGCATCGCCAGACAGCCGGAGACGTGGAAACCGCCGATCACGACGGGGAACCCCGCGGCGAGGAAGGGGCGGGCGAGATCGACGGCGCGGGGGAACTGGTTCGATTGGACACCGACGAAGGCGATCGCCGCGCGGCCGCCGGCGGCCTTCAATTCACGGATCAACCTGTCCGGGCGGATACGGGTGTTCGGCTCGTCGATGGCCATGCCGCGGATCTCGACGTTCGGCCCCAACACCTGCCTCTGCGCCGCGTCGAGCAGGAGGCCGTTGATCGCGGCGAGGGAGTTCGAGGGGATGAGCGAACGCCACCACAGAACCGGATAGCCGTCGTCGTCGTAGTGCGTCGGCTTGATCATCACGAAACGGAAGATTTCGTGCGGGGCAGGGTTGATCTGGTCCATCGTGGTGCGGCCCTCCGCCTCGAACTTACGGCGGAACAGCGGTGGGGGAAATCTCTTTCGGCGTCACGATCGATCCGCGGCCGTGGGCAGGGCGGGCCATCGACGACGGCTCGCGACCCGGAAGGCGTCACGGGCCGCGCCTCGGGGTCGACACGATCTCGACTCCTCGGCCGCTTCTGCTACCCTCGGATGCAGAATGGCGATCGGTGGGTGTGAGATGCGAGCCGTCGTGGTGTTGTGTGTCGGTCTGATGCTCGCCGGCTGTGCGACGCGCTATCAGGAGATGGGAGCGACCGGTGGGGTGAACGCGGCGCAGATGACCGACGATCTGTGGCGGATCTCGGTGCGCGGCAATCTCTACACGGACGAAACGACGATCCAGGACTACGTCCTGCTCAAGGCGGCGGAGACGACGGTCGGTGCCGGGCGGACGCATTTCGCCATCGTCGGCAAGCACGACGCCGGGCACGGCCGTTCGGCCGGGCTCTACACCATGCAGGCGCTCGGCGCCTCGCAGGAGCAGGCCGGTTTCGGGCTGCTCCATCACCGCAAGAATCCCGGCGAGGACCTGATGATCCGCATCCTGCCGGCCGACGCGCCGGCGCAGGACAAGGCGGAGGCGATCGACGCCCGCCAGATCATCGCCAACGTCGGGCGGCGGGTGAAACGCCCGGAGCCGTGATGTCGGATCCGCTCCGTCGAGAGCGTGTCCCGGCGCGTCCGGCGGCTCATGCCGCCGAGGGGACGGGGGCGGCGGCCGCATGGCAGGCGGTGAGATGGCCGCTCGTCCCGGTGATCGCCGGCTTCTCGACCCGACAACGGTCGAAGGCGATCGGGCAGCGCGGGTGGAAGACGCAGCCCGACGGCGGATCGAAGGGCGAGGGCAGTTCGCCGGTCAGCACGATGCGCTCCTTCTTGCGGCCGGGATCGGCCATCGGCGTCGCCGACAGAAGGGCGCGGGTGTAGGGATGGCGCGGCTCGGAGAACAGCGCCTCCTTGGCGGCATGTTCGGCGACGGCGCCGAGATACATCACCAGCACCTCGTCGGCGATGTGGCGCACCACCGAGAGGTCGTGGCTGACGAAGACGTAGGCCAGCGCGAACTCCTGCTGCAGGTCGGAGAGCAGGTTGAGCACCTGGGCGCGGACCGAGACGTCGAGCGCGGAGACCGGCTCGTCGAGGACGATGATCTTCGGGCGCAGCATCAGGGCGCGGGCGATGGCGATGCGCTGGCGCTGGCCACCGGAGAACATGTGGGGATAGCGGTCGGCGTATTCGGGGCGCAGTCCGACGCGGGCGAGCATGTCCTCGGCCTCGCGGCGACGGCGGTCGGCCGGCATGTCGGTGTTGACCAGCAGCGGCTCCTCCAGCGTCCTGCGGATGGTCTGGCGCGGATTGAGCGAGCCGTAGGGGTTCTGGAAGACCATCTGCACCACCGAGCGCAGCGCCTTCAGTTCGGCGCCCGAGGCACCGGTGACATCCTTGCCGGCGATCGACAGCCGGCCGGAGGTCGGTGGTTCGATCAGGGTCAGCATGCGGGCGAGCGTCGATTTGCCCGAGCCGGATTCGCCGACGACGGCGAGCGTCTTCTTCTCCTCGAGGGTGAAGGAGATGCCGGCCACCGCCTTGACCGTGCCGGGGGGCGCGAACATGCCGCGGCTGACCAGGTAGTGCCGGACCAGATCGTGGGCTTCGAGGATCGGCGCGGTCATCGGGCGGCTCCGGCGGTCGCGAGGTCGAGGCGCGGACGGCCGCCGACGAGGGGGAAGTGACAGAGCGCGCGGCCGAGGTCGGCGCCGCAGGGCGCCGGCGCCCGGGTGTGGCAGATCTCGGCGGCGAAGGTACAGCGCGGCGCGAACAGGCAGCCGGCCGGCCGATCCCACTGGCCGGGAACCATGCCTGGGATCGACGGCAGGCGCTTCTCGGTCGCCCGTTCGGGCAGCGCCGAGAGCAGGGCGGCGGTGTAGGGGTGGTGCGGGTCGTCGAAGAGGGCGACGGTCTCGGCGAGTTCGACCTGTTGACCGGCGTATTGCACCACGACACGTTCGGCGGTCTCGGCGACGACGCCCATGTCGTGGGTGATCAGTACCAGACCCATGTCCTTCTCGTCGCGAAGCCGCACCAGGAGATCGAGGATCTGTGCCTGGATGGTGACGTCGAGGGCGGTCGAGGGTTCGTCGGCGATGAGGAGCTTGGGGGAGCAGGCGATCGCCATGGCGATCATCACGCGCTGGCTCATGCCGCCGGAGAGTTGATGCGGGAAGGCGCGAAGCCGGGCCTCGGGCTCCGGGATGCCGACCTGCTCGAGCAGTTCGATCGACCGGGTGTGGCGGGCGGCGCGGCCGAGGCCGAGATGAGTCTCGAGCGACTCGCCGATCTGGAAGCCGACGGTGAAGCACGGGTTCAGCGACGACATCGGCTCCTGGAAGATCATGGCGATGTCTTTGCCGACGAGCTTGCGGCGGGCGGCGGGGGAGATGCCGAGCAGGTTCTCGCCACCGAAGGTCAGACGGTCGGCGGTGACGCGGGCGGTCTTGGGCAGGAGGCCCATGACCGCGAGCATCGCCACCGACTTGCCGGAGCCCGATTCGCCGACGATCGACACGATCTCGCGTGGTGCGACGGTGAGCGACACGCGGTCGACGGCGCGGAAGAGGCCCGAACGGGTCTCGAAGTCGACCGACAGGTTCTCGATCTCGAGAAGGTTCATGGCGCCGCCTCAGCTCCGCTTCAGTTTCGGGTCGAAGGCGTCGCGCAGGCCGTCGCCCATCAGATTGATCGAGACGACGGTGAACAGGATGGCGAGGCCGGGGAGCGTGACGATCCACGGATCGGAGCGGATGAACTCGCGGCTGTCGGCGAGCATCGAGCCCCACTCGGGGATCGGCGGCTGGGCGCCGAGACCGAGGAAGCCCAGCGCCGCAGCTTCGAGGATGGCGTCGGAGACGCCGAGGGCGGCCTGGACGATCAGCGGGGCGAGGCAGTTGGGCAGGACGGTGACGAACATCAGCCGTATCCGGCCGACGCCGACGGTACGGGCGGCGGTGACGTAGTCCTTGCCGATCTCGGCCAGCGCCGAGGCGCGCACCAGACGGACGTAGCGCGGCAGATAGACGACGGTCACCGCGACGATGGTGTTGGTGAGGGAGGGCCCGAGGATGGCGACGACCAGGATGGCGAGCACCAGCGAAGGGACCGCGATGATCAGGTCCATGATGCGCATGACGATGGTGTCGAACAGCCCGCCGGCGAAGGCTGCGGCGAGGCCGAGGACGATGCCGATGGTCACCGACACCACCATCACCGAGAGGCCGATGAACAGCGACACCCGGGCGCCGTGGATCAGGCGGGAGAGCATGTCGCGGCCGAGCGCATCGGTCCCGAGGACGAAACGCCAGGTACCGCCGTCCTCCCACACCGGTGGGGCCTTGGAGAACTCACGGAACTGTTCGATCGGCGAATAGGGGGCGACGAGGTCGGCGAAGATCGCCAGGAGCGCGATCAGGACCAGAAGCACCAACCCGGCGACGGCGCCGCGGTTCTCGGAGAAACTGTCCCAGAAGTCGGCGAGCGGCCCCTTCGGGCCGGCCATCGCCGGGGGCGCGGCGGAAGCGTCAGCGGCCATGGCGCAGCCTCGGATTGATGGCGCCGTAGAGCACGTCGACGCCGAGATTGACGAAGATGACGATGGACGAGATCAGCATGATGCCGCCCTGCAGCGCCGGATAGTCGCGCCGGCCGATGCCCTCGATCAGCCATTTGCCGACGCCGGGCCAGGAGAAGATGGTCTCGGTCAGCACCGCGCCGGCGAGCAACGTTCCGATCTGCAGGCCGATCGAGGTGATGACCGGGATCAGCGCGTTCCTCAGCGCATGGAGGCCGATCACCCGCAACGGCGACAGACCTTTGGCGCGCGCGGTGCGGACGTAGTCCTCGTTCAGCACCTCGAGCATCGAGGAGCGCGTGATACGGGCGATGACGGCGAGCGGGATGGTGCCGAGCACGATGGTCGGTAGCACCAGATGATGCAGTGCCGAGAGGAAGGCGCCCTTCTGGTCCGACATCCAGCTGTCGATCAACAGGAAGCCGGTGGTCGGCTCGAAGTAGTACTTGATCAGATCGAGGCGGCCGGAGACCGGGGTCAGCCCCCAGCGCTCGGAGACCAGCATGATCAGCAACAGGCCCCACCAGAAGATCGGCATCGAGAACCCGATGACCGAGGCGCCCATCACGGTGTGGTCGAAGGGCGAGCCGCGCTTGACCGCGGCGATGGTGCCGGCGGGCACGCCGATCAGCACGGCGAAGAGCATGGCGGAGAGCGAGAGCTCGATGGTCGCCGGGAAGAGCGTGGCGAATTCGTTCAGCACCTTCGCGTTGGTGACCAGCGAGGTGCCGAAATCGCCGTGGAGGATGCCCCAGACATAGTCGAGGAACTGTTTCCACACCGGCTGGTCGAGACCGAGTTCGTGGCGGAACTGGGCGAGGCGCTCCGGCGAGATGCCGCGTTCGCCGGTCCGGACCTCGACCGGATCGCCGGGGACGAGGCGGATGGCGACGAAGGTGATGAACATCAGCGCGACGAAGGTCGGCAACGTCAGCGCGGCGCGTCGCAGCAGGTAGCGGAACATCGAGTGCCCTCAAAGGATCGCCGGCGGGGCCCGGCGGGTCGGTCGACCCGCCGCGTGATCATACCCGTGATCGAAACAATCCGACGCTCGCTGCGCGCGAGCGTCGGATTTCGATCACGAAGGCTCCGCCGGCTTGGTGTTCACCGGATCCCGTCGGATCACTTCAGGTCGATGCCGTGGAACTCGTGGCGGCCGAAGGGCGAGATCTTCCAGCCCTCGACTTCCTTACGGGTCGGTTCGAACACCACCGAGTGGGCGATGGTGAACTGCGGCACCTCTTCGCGGGCGATGACCTGCATCTCCTCGTAGAGCTTGGTGCGCTCCTTGATGTCGGAGAGCGAGCGGGCCTTGGCGAGCTTGTCGTTGAAGTCCTTGTTGCACCACTTCGACAGGTTCTGGCCCGCCGGCTTACCCTCGGCGTTGCAGCCGATGAGGAAGAAGAAGTTGTCCGGGTCGCCGTTGTCGCCGGTCCACCCGAGCTGGCCGGTGATGTGCTCACCCGCCTGCATGCGCTTGCGATACTCGCCCCACTCGTAGGACTTGAGCTCGGCGGTGACGCCGATCTTGGCGAGGTCGGCCTGCATCATCTCGGCGATGCGCTTGGCGTTCGGGTTGTAGGGACGCTGCACCGGCATCCACCACAGATCGATCTTGATCGGGGTGGCGACGCCGGATTCGGCGATCAGCTTCTTCGCCGCTTCCGGATCGTACTTGTAGTCCTCGACCTTGTCGTTCCACGACCAGATGGTCGGCGGGATCAGGTTCTTGGCCGACTGGCCGGCGCCCTGATAGACCTCCTTGAGGATCGCCGCCTTGTCGATGGCGGCGGCGAAGGCCTGACGGACCTTCTTGTTGTCCATCGGCGGCTTGGTCAGATTGAAGGCCCAGTAGGCGATGTTGAGGCCGGGGGCGCTCATCAGGTTGAGCGCCGGGTCGGCCTTGATCTCGGCGAGGTCGGCCGGGCGCGGGGCGATCATGACGTGGCACTCGCCCTTCTTGAGCTTGGCGAGGCGGGCGGTCGGATCCGGCGTGATGGCGAAGACGAGATCGTCGATCTTGGCCTTCTCGGCGCCGAAATAGGCCGGGTTGGCCTTGTAGCGGATGACCGCGTCCTTCTGGTAGGCGACGAACTGGAACGGTCCGGTGCCGACCGGGAACTGGTCGAACTGCTCGGGCTTGCCGGCCTTGAGCAGCATGTCGGCGTATTCGGCCGATTGGATGGTGCCGAAGTCCATGGCGAGGTTGGCCATGATCGGCGCGTTCGCCTCCTTGAGCTTCATGACGACGGTGTAGTCGTCCTTCTTCTCGATCGACTCGAGCAGCGTCGGCATCTCCATGTCGGCGAAGTAGTCGTACTTGCCGCCGGAAATCTTGTGGTAGGGGTGATCCTCCTTCCATTGACGATTGAAGGAGAAGAGCACGTCGTCGGCATTGAAGTCACGGGTCGGCTTGAAATTGTTGACGCCCGAATGCCACTTCACGCCCTTGCGCAGATTGAAGGTGATGGTCTTGCCGTCGGCGGAGACCTCCCACTTCTCGGCGAGGCCGGCGACGACGGTGGTGGTGCCGCGGGCGAATTCGACGAGCTGGTTGTAGACGGGTCGCGCGGCGTCGAAGGTGGTGCCGGTGGTGTTGAGCGCCGGGGTGAAGTTCTCAGGGCTGCCTTCCGAGCAATAGACCAGTGTCTTGGCCTCGACGGCCGTGACGCCGAGGGCGAGCATCGCCAAGAGGGTGGCAGCGCCCGTGGTGAGGGTCCGTTTCATCGAGATCGCTCCTTCTCGTGCTTTCAGTGCAGATGAGCCGTTTCGAAAGGTGGTCCGGGAGGCATGGTCGATCGGGAGGAAGATCCTTCCCAGAGATGTGGTTTCCCCGTTTCGACGCTTCCCTTCGGCCCGCCATGATGGGAAGGCCGATCCCGAAGACGCCGTCGTCGAGGACCGATCGACCGCTTCCTGATCGGGCGATCAAATCCCAATGAGCGAGCTTTAGCAACGGGGTATCGGCACGATTCGTGTGCGATTCGAAATCGGCCGGAGCGAAGCGGCGGGCTGTCCCGAGGTCACTGCAGATCGGCGGCCAGAGCCGGCCAACGCCGGTCCGCCTCGGCGAGGAGGCGGTCGGGGTCCTCGAGAAAGGCGATGCGCGAGGTGGCGTCGGCGAAGAGCAGCAATCGACCCCGCCAGACGAGATGATGGAGCGGCGAGCCCTCGGCCGGTCTCCCCTGCGCCACCGCGAAGGCGCAACGCCCGGCGAAGCGTGGGGTGTAGACCTCGGGAGCGGCGCGGAAGGCGGCGAGATCGCCTTCGTTGCGGAACCACCAGGTGGCGCCGCTCCAGTCGAACTGGAAGCGGACGTCGCCGCGGATCGCCCGGTTCTCCAGGAAATAGAGGACGGGGTCGTAGCCGCCCAGCGCCAGACCGGTCGTGGCGTCCGAGAGGACGCGGACCCGTGTCCTGGGCACCGGCGCGGCGATCGGCCCGTCGATCGGCGGGCGGACGTCGGGTGGCGGCCGGCGCGGTGGCGGCGGGGGGGGCGGTTCGGGCGGTGCGGCGGGCGCGGCGGCGGGGGGCGGTGGGTCGTGACCACCGGAAGCGAGGGCGGGGGCGGGAAGTGCCGCGACGAGGAGAAGGGCGATCCGGGCGAGAGCGAGAGATCGCGCGGCGGATCGATCGTCCGCACCGTGGTTCCGCCGCGTCTTCGCCCGAATTCCGCTAAACTGGTCCATGTACGATTCGATCCGTCGCGGCACCGTCGTCCGCGTCGAGGGGCCGGTGACGAGCCGGCGGTCCCGCGAGAAGAGGAAGTCCCGAATCGCGGACGCCCGCCTGTTGGTGAAGACAAGCTGGGAAGAGGCCAGATGCGCAAGATCGTCGTTCCGAATTTCGCCTTCGTCGTCGCCGTGATGGCGATGATCGTCGGGTTCGTCGCCGCGCCGGCCTCGGCGCAGGACCGTGGCGGCACCTATTCGACTCAGGAACTGGTCAACACCGGCCACAAGTTCTTCGGCACGGTGTCGGGCGGCCTCGCCACGGTGATCGAGCAGGCGGTGTCGCGCTACGGCCAGCCCAACGGCTACATCCTCGGCGAGGAGGGCTCGGGCGCCATCGTCGGCGGCCTGCGCTACGGCGAGGGCCAACTCAACACCCGCGACCGCGGCCGCACCAAGGTCTACTGGCAGGGCCCGTCGATCGGCTGGGACTTCGGCGGCGAGGGCTCGCGCACGATGATGCTGGTCTACAACCTGCCCTCCGTCGACGCGCTCTATCAGCGCTTCGGCGGGGTCGACGGGTCGGCCTATTTCATCGGCGGCTTCGGCATGACGGCACTGGTCGCCGATCGCATCTACGTGGTGCCGGTGCGCGCCGGCGTCGGGCTCCGGCTCGGCGTCAATCTCGGCTATCTGAAGTTCACCCCGACCGCCACCTGGAACCCCTTCTGAGGGGGCGCGGCGACGCCGGTGCCTCCGAGCGTCGAACGGCGTAGGCTTCTCGTCCGCCGCCGCGGCGCGAGGGCCACGAACGGCTCGCCATCGATCGGTTCGGAGGCTCGGCGACAGGAGCGGCGGTCGTCCCGTGACCCCGGTTCACGTCGTCGCGAGCGCCGGTCGCGTCGGCGCGTGGAAGATGTTATCGAGACGGGCGGTAGGGTCGACGCGGGACGAGTGGGGCGAGACGGCCGATGACGATCGAGTGGGCGATGTGGTTCGCGCTCGGCTTTCTCGTGGCCGCGGTGCTGGCGCTCGTCGTGATGGCCGCCTCGTGGCGGCGCGCGGTGCGGCTGACCACGCGACGGATCGCGGCGAGTGTGCCGGCCGATGCGGCGGCAGCGTTGGCCGAGAAGGATCTTCAATCGGCCCGCTTCGCCCGTGACGTGCGCCGCTTCGAACTGACACTCTCCGATCTGCGCCGGCGCAACACCGAGGAACGGGTGGCGGTGGGTCGTCAGACCATCGCTCTCGACGAGATGCGGCAGGCCCGTGACGCGGAGGTCGCGCGGGTGGAGGCGGGGCTGGCGCGCGAAGCCGCTCTCGGCGCCGAGATCGTGGTGCGGGACACCATGCTGGCCGAACGCGCCGAGGATCTGGTAGCGCGCGACGCGACGATCGCCCGACACGAGGAGACCATCGCCGATCACGAGGCGACGATCGCCTCGTTGCACGGCACGATCGGAGGCCGAGACGTCGAACTCGCGACGCGCAGACTGGACATCGACGCCAAGCAGACGCGGATCGAGGCACTGGAATCGGAGGTCCGGCAGAAGAACGGGCGCATCGACGAGTTGCGCAAGACGTTGGGTCTGGCCGAGACCGTGGTGGCGCAGGAGAAGGACCGGGCCGATCGACTCGATCGTCGGATCGAACGGCTGGTCGCCGACGTCGCCGATCGCGAGGAGATCGCCGACCGCCGGCAGCGCGAACTGGAACGGTCGCGCCAGGCGTTGACCTCGGCCAATGCCCGGATCGCGGCACTGTCGCAGAAGCTCGAGAGCGGCGATGGCGCGCCGCGCCCCGGCGACAACGTCGAACACAGCGTCGAACTGCTGGAGAACCGGACCCGCGATCTCGAGAGCCGCCTGGAGGCGGCCGAGCGCGAACGCGATCGCCTCGCCGCGGCGCTGCGGGAAACCGAGACCGGTCCGGCCGGCGGTTCGGCGACGCGGGCGAAGTTGCGCGAAGACATCGCCGATCTCGCCGCCGAGATGGTGCGGCTGACCGGTGCGGTGGAGAACGGCGACGGCAAGATCGCCGAGATCCTCGCGACTTCGTCCGGGGTCGATGGTCCGCGGCCGAGCCTGGCGGATCGGATCCGGGCGCTCCGAGCCGCTCAGAAGCCGACGACCGGTGCACCGGGGCGTGCGAGCTGACGCGCCTGCGTCTCGCGGCCGGTTTGAAAAGCGCCGCGCACCTCTGTAACCCTCGAAGGCATCCGCCGCGGTCGATTCGGCCGCGATCGGCGCTCGCCCGTCGCTCGTTTCCGAGGAGCTCTCCGTCCATGGCCGACACGTCGGACATCGTCGCTCTCGATCTCGCCGCGCTCATCGCCAGCCGCGTCTGTCACGACATCATCTCGCCGGTCGGTGCGATCACCAACGGGCTCGAGGTGCTGGAGGAGGACACCAACGAGGACATGCGCACCTTCGCCATGGACCTGATCCACAAGAGTGCGCGTCAGGCCTCGGCCAAGCTGCAGTTCGCCCGCCTCGCCTTCGGGGCGGCGGGATCGGCCGGTGCCTCGATCGATCTCGGCGATGCCGAAACCGTCGCCAAGGGTTTCATGGCGGGTGAGAAGGCGACGCTGTCGTGGACCGCGACGCGGGTGCTGATGCCGAAGAATCTGGTCAAGCTGCTGCTCAACCTCATTCTCATCGCCGGCCATGCGATCCCGCGCGGCGGTGTCATCAAGGTGGTGGTGACCGGGGCGGCCGAGGCGCCGACCTTCACCCTGACCTGCGAGGGCACCAATGCCCGCATTCCGGCGAACGTCGAGGGCTTCCTTACCGGCGACATGGGCGACCACGTCCCCGATGCGCACATGATCCAGCCGATCTATGCCGGTCTCCTGGCGCGGGCCGCCGGCATGGAGGTGAGCGTCACCAAGGACGGAGACACGGTGGTGTTCCGCGCCTCACCTCGCAGCGTCGCCGACGCTGCACCGAGCGATGTCGCCGGATGAACCATCGGTGGTCGTCGCCGACCCCGATCACGGCGCGCTCCGCCGCCACGTGACACCACTCGATCATGGTCGAATGCTTCGCTTCGGGGCCGGCATCTCGTCGCCGCGCCGAGTAGGACGACCGGATTCACTCGATTTCTACTTGCGTTCGTCATGGGCATGGGACGCCACGTCCTGGGCGGTCGAGAAGTCGTGTCGGTGCGTCGACCGCATCTCGCAGGGGAAGCCGCTGGAATCCTAGCGAGTTCTTTACATCCGGCTCGAATGGGAGAGGTTCCGGCAATCCTCTCTTAACGCTTTGTCTCGATACTCGATCCATGACCCGGGGGAGACCCCGCCCGACGACCCCGTCGACGACCGGATGAAGGTAGGGGCCATGGACGATCTGCTGCGCGAATTCCTCACGGAAACGAACGAGAGCCTCGACGTCGTCGACGTCGAACTGGTCAAGTTCGAGCAGGACCCGAACAACGAGAAGATTCTCGGCAACATCTTCCGTCTGGTCCACACAATCAAGGGAACCTGCGGCTTCCTCGGGCTGCCGCGGCTCGAAGCCATCGCCCACGCGGCCGAAACGCTGATGGGCAAGTTCCGCGACGGCGTACCGGTCACCGAAGCTGCGGTGACCCTGGTTCTCCAGTCGATCGACCGGATCAAACAACTCGTCGCCGACCTCGAGGCGACCGAGCAGGAACCGTCGGGCTCCGACGAGGACCTGATCTCCCAGCTTGAGCACATGGCCGAGGCGGGCAAGGTCCCCGAGCCGGTGGCGGAGGTGCCGAAACACACCGAGGGAGCGCTGATCTATCAGGTGCTGGAGCGCCAGCTGCGTCCGGGCGAGGTGTCGCTCGACGAGCTCGAGCGCGCCTTCCGCGAGACCGCAGCGGAACCGACGGCCACCGCCGAGCCGGCCGCCGCCGAACCGGCACCGGCCGCCGCCCCTCCGGCGCGTGCCGCCAAGGCCGCCGCATCCAAGGTCGAGGCCAAGGAGAAGGAAGGCGACGGCGAGGCCAAGGCCGGCGGTGTCGCGGCCCAGACCATCCGCGTCGCGGTCGACACTCTCGAACATCTGATGACCATGGTCTCGGAACTGGTGCTGACCCGTAACCAGCTGCTCGAGATCGTCCGCCGTCACGAGGACAGCGAGTTCAAGGTGCCGCTGCAGCGGCTCTCCAACGTCACCGCCGAGCTGCAGGAAGGGGTGATGAAGACCCGGATGCAGCCGATCGGCAACGCCTGGCAGAAGCTGCCGCGCATCGTGCGCGATCTCTCGGCGGAACTCGGCAAGCAGATCGAGCTCGAGATGATCGGTCAGGAGACCGAACTCGATCGCCAGGTGTTGGAGCTGATCAAGGATCCGCTCACCCACATGGTGCGCAATTCGGCCGATCACGGTCTCGAGGGACCCGACCAGCGCAAAGCCGCCGGCAAGTCGGAGAGGGGCACGATCCGCCTCTCCGCCTATCACGAGGGCGGCCACATCATCATCGAGATCGCCGACGACGGTCGCGGCCTCGACATGGAGAAGATCCGGCAGAAGATCGTCGACAACGGGCTCGCCAGCGAGTTCGAGCTCGAGAAGATGTCGGAAGCGCAGATCTACAAGTACGTCTTCGCGCCCGGCTTCTCGACCGCCGCCAAGGTCACCAACGTCTCCGGCCGCGGCGTCGGCATGGACGTGGTCAAGACCAACATCGATGCGATCGGCGGCACCGTCGATCTGAAGAGCGTGCCGGGCAAGGGAACCACCTTCACCATCAAGATCCCGCTGACGCTGGCCATCGTCTCGACGCTGATCGTCGAGTCGGCCGGCGACCGCTTCGCCATCCCGCAGCTGTCGGTGGTCGAACTGGTCAGGGCCCAACAGAATTCCGAGCATCGCATCGAGCGCATCCGCGACACGCCGGTGCTGCGCCTGCGGAACAAGTTGCTGCCGCTCGTCCACCTTTCCAAGCTGCTCGACATCACGACGATCGGCGGCGAGGCCAAGGAGCCGGTCTCCGAGGAGGACGGCTTCATCGTCGTCATGCAGGTCGGTCAGCAGACCTTCGGTGTGGTGGTCGACGCGGTCTTCCACACGGAAGAGATCGTGGTCAAGCCGATGTCGACGATGCTGCGTCACATCAACATGTTCTCCGGCAACACCATCCTCGGTGACGGCTCGGTGATCATGATCGTCGACCCCAACGGCATCGCCCAGGCGATCGGCCCGAGCCAGTCGGCCGGGACCACCGAGGAGGTCGATCACGAGGAGGAGCGGGCCCGCGACACGGCGCAGATGGTGTCGCTGCTGTTGTTCCGTGCCGGCTCGCACGAGCCCAAGGCGGTGCCGCTGTCGTTGGTCACCCGGCTCGAGGAATTCTCGGTCGACAAGGTCGAGCGCTCGAACGGGCGTGACCTCGTCCAGTACCGCGGCTCGCTGATGCCGCTGGTCTACTTCGACGAATACGCCCAGCGCAAGACCGAGGGCAGCCTGCCGATGCTGGTGTTCTCCGACGCCGGTCGTTCGATGGGTCTGGTCGTCGACGAGATCATCGACATCGTCGAGGATCGGCTCGACATCGAGGTCGGCTCGGAGCGCGCCGGGATGCTCGGCTCGGCGGTGGTCAAGGGCAAGGCGACGGAAGTGGTCGACATCGGTCACTTCCTGCCGCAGGCCTTCGAGGACTGGTTCCGCCGCAAGGAGATCTCCAGCGAGGCGCTGACCCGCTCGCTGCTGTTCGTCGACGACGCGCCGTTCTTCCGCAACATGCTCGGCCCGGTGCTCAAGGCCGCCGGCTATCAGGTCACCGTCTGCGCCTCGGCGCCGGAAGCCCTCGACATGCTCGAGCACGGCCGCCGCTTCGACGTCATCGTCTCCGACATCGAGATGCCCGAGATGAACGGCTTCGAATTCGCCGAAGCGGTGAAGCGTCATCCGCGCCTCAGGCAGATCCCGATCCTGGCGTTGTCGTCGATGTGCACGCCGGCCTCGATCGAGCGTGGCCGCCAGTCGGGTTTCGACGACTACATCGCCAAGTTCGACCGGCCGGGTCTGATCGCCGCGCTCAAGGAAGTCACCACCCACGAACTCGGAGTTGCCGCATGAGCGACGACGTCAACGGTCTCAACGAGTCCATCCAGTACGTCACGGTGGTGATCGGTGGACAGCTGTTCGGCCTGCCGATCGAGCGCGTCCACGACGTCTTCGTGCCGGAGTCGATCACCCGCGTACCGCTGTCGCGGCCGGAGATCGCCGGCGTGCTCAACCTGCGCGGTCGCATCGTCACGGCGATCGACATGCGTCGGCGGCTGCATCTGCCGCCGCGCCAGGACGGCGGCACCGCGATGGCGGTCGGTATCGAATCGAAGGGCGAGAGCTACGGTCTCCTGATCGACAACGTCGGCGAAGTGCTCGACCTGCCGACCGCGGGTCGCGAACCCAACCCGGTCAATCTCGACGCCCGGTGGGCGGCGATCTCGGGCGGCGTGCACCGTCTCAACGGTCAATTGATGGTGATCCTCGACGTGGATCGCGTCCTCGGCGGCATGGCCGAGGCGATCGCCGCCTGACGCAGCGAATTCTCTGGAGTGTTCACGATGAAGAACTGCCTGGTCGTCGACGATTCGAGTGTCATCCGAAAGGTCGCGCGACGTATTCTCGAGGATCTCTCCTTCGAGATCGCCGAGGCCGAAGACGGCATGAAGGCTCTCGAGGCGTGCCGAAAAGGTATGCCCGAGGCCATCCTGCTCGACTGGAACATGCCGGTGATGGACGGGCTGGAGTTCCTGGCACAGCTCAGGCGCGAGCCGGGCGGCGAGAAGCCGAAGGTGGTGTTCTGCACCACCGAGAACGACGTCGCCCACATCGCCAAGGCGATGCGAGCCGGTGCCGACGAATACATCATGAAGCCGTTCGACCGCGAGATCGTGGAAGCGAAGTTCGCCGAAGTCGGTCTGATCTGAGGAGGTCGGCATGGCTTTCGGTTCGAGCGCGGCCGTCGACAGGCCCAACGCGACGGTCACGGATCCGGTTCGCGTCATGGTCGTCGACGATTCGGTCGTGGTGCGTGGCCTGATCAGCCGTTGGATCGACGAGGATCCGGCGCTGGCGGTGGTGGCCAGTCACCGCAACGGCAAACTCGCGGTCGACGACGTCGCTCGCTCCAACCCGGACGTGGTGGTGCTCGACGTCGAGATGCCGGAGATGGACGGCATCACGGCGCTGCCGTTGATGCTGCGCGCCAAGCCCGGCCTCGTCGTGGTGATGGCCTCGACGTTGACCCGGCGCAACGCCGAGATCTCGCTCAAATGCCTGTCGCTCGGTGCCGCGGATTACGTGCCGAAACCGGAATCGAACTCCGGTGTCACCACCTCGGCCGATTTCCGCAACGAGGTGATCCAGAAGGTCAGGACGCTCGGCCAGCGGGCGCAGATGCGCGCCGGGCGGTCGGGGGCGTTCCCGACGGCGCGAGCTCCGGCGCCGACCTCCGGGACGGCTCACGCGACCCAACCGTCGGCCGCCGCGCCGGCACGCTCCTTCGCGCCGTCGCAGCCACGCGTCGCGCCGACCGCGGCGGCGCCGCAACTGCGCTCCTATTCTTCGGTCGCGCCGCGGGTGCTGTTGATCGGCTCTTCGACCGGTGGGCCACAGGCGTTGACCAAGCTCTTCGCCGAGATCGGCCCGGCGATCGCCAACCTGCCGGTGCTGATCACCCAGCACATGCCGGCGACCTTCACCTCGATCCTGGCCGAGCACATCACCAAGGCGGCGGGGCGCCGCGCGGCGGAAGGCGTGCACGGCGAGCCGCTGATGCCCGGCCGCATCTACGTCGCGCCCGGCGGCCGCCACATGGTGATCGGCAAGCAGGGCACGGAGACCGTGGTGCTGCTCAACGATCTGCCGCCGGTCAACTTCTGCAAGCCGGCGGTCGATCCGCTGTTCGACAGTGCCGTGCCGATCTTCGGCTCGGCGATCCTGGCCTGTGTCCTGACAGGCATGGGTCACGACGGTGCCGCCGGCGCCAAGCGCATCGCCGACGGCGGTGGCTCGGTGATCGCGCAGGACGAGGAATCGAGTGTGGTCTGGGGCATGCCGGGCGCCGTGGCGCAGGCGGGTGCCGCGGCCGAGATCCTGCCGCTCGATCAGATCGGCGGCAAGATCGTGCGTATCCTGGGGGGTAGGCGATGACGCCGAACGAGTACGACTATCTGAGGGGCTATCTCAAGCAGCAGTCGGGTCTCGTTCTGACCGCGGAGAAGCAGTACCTGATCGAGAGCCGGCTCCTGCCGGTGGCGCGCAAGGCCGGCCTCGCTTCGATCTCGGCGCTGGTCGCCAAGATGAAGGAGCCGGGGCAGAGCCGGATCTGCGAGGCGGTGGTCGAGGCGATGACCACCAACGAATCCTTCTTCTTCCGCGACAAGACGCCGTTCGAGCACTTCGTCGACACGATGTTGCCGAAGATGCTGGAGGCGCGGGCGCGCGAGCGCCGGCTGCGGATCTGGTGTGCCGCGGCCTCGACCGGCCAGGAGCCCTATTCGCTCGCCATGTGCCTGAAGGAGGCCGAGGCCAAGCTCGCCGGTTGGCGCATCGAGATCATCGGCACCGACCTCTCCAACGAGGTGTTGGACAAGGCCAGGGCCGGGGTCTATTCGCAGTTCGAGGTGCAGCGCGGACTGCCGATCAATCACCTGCTCAAGTACTTCACCCAGAACGGCGACACTTGGCAGATCTCTTCGACGCTGCGGTCGATGGTGCAGTATCGCAAGCTGAACCTGCTGGAGAACTTCTCCACGCTCGGCCAGTTCGACATCGTCTTCTGTCGCAACGTGCTGATCTATTTCGACAACCCGACCAAGGTGGACATCCTCGGGCGGATCTCGAAGATGATGCCGGCGGACGGCTTCCTGGTACTCGGTGCGGCCGAGACGGTGGTCGGGCTCACCGACGCCTTCAAGCCGATGACCGAGAAACGCGGCCTCTACCAGCTCGGCGGCGCTGCGGCGGCCGCGACGCCGCCGCGTGGGCTCGCCACCGGGACGCTCGGCACGACGGCGCCCACGGGGGCGGCCGGTGCACTCCGTCCGGCGATCGCGCCACGACTCTCGGTCGTTCGTCCCTGAAAACGATCGTAAAAATATACAATGTGATAAATCAGCAGCGCGGGCCATGCCCGCGCTGAATTCTTTTTGATTCCGCCCGCTTCATGTATTCACGGGCGGCGGGCATTTGACCTATGGGCAGCATTTGGTTAACGTCTCGGTTGCGGCAAGTAGGAGGTCATGTCGAGGGGAGTAGAGATATGAAACGAATTGTGATCGCCTCTGCGATTTTCGGAGTATTCGCCGTCACTGGCGCCGCTCAGGCGGAAACTTACGCGGTGAAGCAGGGTGTCTCCCAATATATCGCCTGCTACAAGAAGGAATACGTACCGGCCACCTTCGTGGTGAATACCCGCGGGAAACTCGTCCAGAAGTCGTCGACCGGCTGGGCTATCACCGGCGATCGTTGGGATCGCATGCGCTACCCGGCGGTCTACATCGAAACCCGACGCATGGTCGAACCGGACCACTACAAGTTGGTCGGCACGTCCTGCCAGTGAGACAGGCCGTTTCCAACGGCTCGATCGCTGCGGATCACGAGAACCTCGCCGGTTTCGGCGGGGTTCTTCGTTTCGGTGAGAGACCGACAGCTTCGCTCAGCCGGGGCGGTGATGACGTTGGTACTGCGACGGGGTGAGGCCGACGGATTTGCGGAATTGGCGGGTGAAGGCGGCCTGATCGGCATATCCGCAGTCCAGCGCGATGGCGGCGATCGTCCGGTCGGTCGTCCTGAGCAGCGAGCGAGCCGCCTCGATGCGGGCGCGCGTCAGATATTGACCGGCGGAGAGACCGAAGAGGGCCCGAAGGCGCTGATCGAGACGGAAGGCGGTGAGGCCGGCGCGGCGCGCGAGGTCGGCGACGCGCAGCGGCCGGTCGAGGTGGGTATGGACGTGCTCGATCACGGCTTGGAGGCCGGCGAGGTCGGCTCGCTCGTCGGAGGGCGCCTGGAGGTCGCGGGAGATACCGGAAAGGCCGACGATGGAACCGGCGGCGTCGAGGATCGGTTCCTTCCAGGTCAGGCACCAACCCTCCTCGCCGTCGGGGTAGAGGTGCAGCTCCAGCCGGCCGTGGATGGGGCGGCCATTCGTCAGGACGGCGGCGTCCTGGCGGGCGATCTCGACGCCGAGCGCACCGGGGAAGACCGCTTCGGCGGTGCGACCGAGGAGATCGTCCTTGCCGCGACGACCGGTGCGGGTGACGAGCGTGCGGTTGACCGCGACATAGCGGCCGGCGGCGTCCTTGACGAAGAAGACGATGTCGGGGACGGCGTCGAACAGATCCTCACAGAACAGCGGGCGACCGACGGCGGCGAGGAAACGGGCGCGGACGTCGCGCGCGGCCGTCTCGATCGCTTCGCCGGCGGAGTTGTGCCGATCGCCCATTTCCCACTCCCACTTCCGACAAGACACGGTGGCCGGTTCGGGTGATGCTGGCGGTTCGTCCCTGATCTCCACCGACGGAGTCCGCCATGTCGAAACCACTGTTCGCCGGCACCATGCCCGCCCTGATGACCCCGTGCACGCCGGAGCGCAAGCCCGATTTCGACGCACTGGTGCGGATGGGGCGGCATCTGATCGATGTCGGCATGTCGGCGGTGGTCTACTGCGGCTCGATGGGCGACTGGCCGCTCCTCACCGACGAGGAGCGCATGGAGGGCGTCGAGCGGCTGGTGAAGTCCGGGCTGCCGGTGGTGGTCGGAACCGGGGCGCAGAACACCGCCCGTGCGGCGGCGATCGCGGCGCATGCCAAGAAGGTGGGAGCGGCCGGTTTGATGCTGATCCCGCGTGTGCTGTCGCGCGGCTCGTCGATCGCGGCGCAGCGGGCGCATTTCGACGCGGTGCTCGCCGCCGGCGTCGACCTGCCGTCGGTGATCTACAACAGCCCCTACTACGGTTTCGAGACCAAGGCCGATCTGTTCTTCGACCTGCGCTCGCGCGCCCCGCATCTCGTCGGCTTCAAGGAGTTCGGCGGTGCGGCCTCGCTCACCTATGCGGCGCAACACATCACCTCGGGTCATCCCGAGCTCACCCTGATGGTCGGCGTCGACACCCAGGTGGTCCACGGCTACGTCGACTGCGGCGCCACCGGCGCGATCACCGGTATCGGCAACGTGCTGCCGAAAGAGATCCTGCATCTCGTCGCGTTGTGTGAGGCGGCGGCGGTGGGTGATGCGGTGGCGCGGCGGCGGGCGCGGGAACTCGACGAGGCGCTCGCGGTGCTCTCCTCCTTCGACGAGGGGGCGGATCTCGTCCTCTACTACAAGCACCTGATGGTGGCGGTCGGACACGCCGAATATGCGCTGCACTTCAACCCGGCCGATGCCCTGTCGCCGGCGCAGGCGGCGCATGCGGATCGGGCGCTCGCCCAGTTTCGGGCGTGGTACGACACCTGGGACGGCCGCTGAGGAGGGCGCCATGCGGGTCATCGACAGCCACACGGAAGGTGAGCCGACGCGGGTGATCATCGAGGGCGGGCCGGACCTCGGCGCGGGGACACTCGCCGAGCGGCGGGCGATCTTCGCCCGCGACTTCGACCACGTCCGCCGTTTCACCATGAACGAGCCGCGTGGCTTCGATGCGCTGGTCGGCGCCCTGCTGGTGCCGGCGGTCGATCCCATGGCGGTCACCGGCATCATCTTCTTCAACAACGTCGGATATCTCGGCATGTGCGGCCACGGCACCATCGGCGTCGCCGTGACGCTCGCTCATCTCGGCCGGATCGGGCTCGGCACCCATCGCTTCGAGACGCCGGTCGGAACCGTGGAGGTGACGCTCGAGACGAAGAACCGGGTAGCGGTGGAGAACGTGCCGGCGCGGGTGCATCGCGCCGACGTGAGTGTCGAGGTGCCGGGGCTCGGGCGGGTGATCGGCGACGTCGCCTGGGGCGGCAACTGGTTCTTCCTGACCGACAGCGTGAAGACGCCGATCGATCTCGCTCACCGCACGCAGTTGACGGTCGAGGCCGAGGCGGTGAAGGCGGCGCTGGTGGCGGCCGGCATCACCGGCGAGGGTGGGGCGGAGATCGACCACGTCGAGCTCTTCGGCCCGCCGCAGACCGAGGGCGGCATGGGGCGGAACTTCGTGCTCTGCCCGGGCGGCGAATACGACCGCTCGCCCTGCGGAACGGGCACGAGCGCCAAACTCGCCTGTCTCGCCGCCCACGGGAAGCTGGGGCCGGGCGAGACCTGGGTGCAGGAGAGCGTCGTCGGCTCGCGCTTCACCGGCCGCTATCGGCTGGAGGAGGGTGGCGCGCTGATCCCGACCATCACCGGTTCGGCCTGGGTGACGGCCGACGCGCGGCTGCTGCTCGACCGGCAAGATCCGTTCCCGCACGGGCTGGGGTGAGGCGTCCGGTCGCGGTCCCCGGTCGCACGCCATCGTTCCGGTCGCCTCGCGATGACCCATTTGGGGGATGGCGGTCGGACGATCTCTCGAAGAATGGTCCGGCGCCGTCACTTCATCTCCAATCGAGCGCCGAGGAAACAGCCCCATGAATCGAAGATTCTTCTTCACTTCCGCTTTCGCCGGTGGTCTCGCTCTCGCCCTCTCGTCGGCTTCGGCCAAGGATGCGGGCTGGGACGGGACGTGGGCGGGCGTCACCCAGAAGGGCGGAGACGTCGTCGTCACGGTTTCCGGCGATCGGGTGACCTACCAATTCCGCGGATCTTCGGTCCCGGTGAACACGGCCGCCGTGTCGGGCTCCGCCGTCACTCTCGGCGTCGGCTCACTGAACGGTCAGGTCCGACTGAAGAAGACCGGTGCCGACACCGCCTCCTACAGCTATTCGGACTCCTCCGGCGGTAGCGCCTCCGCGACGTTGAAGCGGCGCTGAGACGGGAGGCGATGCGACGGCTGGACGGCGATGCCGCATCTCGGCCGTCATGATCACCGGTGCCGCGAACGAAGAACCCCGCCGAGGCGATCGGCGGGGTCTCGCGTAGTCCGGGGATGGCGTCGGGGGAACGCTCAGGCGATGTCCTGGTAGACGTCGTTCTCGTCGGGCTCGCGCAGCACGTAGCCGCGGCCCCACACCGTCTCGATGTAGTTCTTGCCGCCGGTCGCCGAGGCGAGCTTCTTGCGCAGCTTGCAGATGAAGACGTCGATGATCTTCAGTTCGGGCTCGTCCATGCCGCCGTAGAGATGGTTGAGGAACATCTCCTTGGTCAGGGTGGTGCCCTTGCGCAGCGAGAGCAGCTCCAGCATCTGATATTCCTTGCCGGTCAGATGCACGCGCTGGGAATTCACTTCCACCGTCTTGGTGTCGAGGTTCACCACCAGATCGCCGGTGGTGATGACCGACTGGGCATGGCCCTTGGAGCGGCGGACGATGGCGTGGATGCGGGCGACCAATTCGTCCTTGTGGAAGGGCTTGGTCATGTAGTCATCGGCGCCGAAGCCGAGACCGCGCACCTTGTCCTCGATGCCGGCCAGACCCGACAGGATGAGGATGGGGGTCTTCACCTTCGACACGCGGAGCGTCCGGAGGACCTCGTAACCCGACATGTCGGGGAGGTTCAGGTCCAGAAGAATGATGTCGTAGTCGTAGAGCTTACCGAGGTCGATGCCCTCTTCGCCCAGATCCGTGGTGTAGACGTTGAAGTTCTCCGACTTGAGCATCAACTCGATGCTCTGCGCGGTGGCGCTGTCGTCTTCGATGAGCAGTACGCGCATGCCAATCCCCTTTGTCGCCTTCACCCGGGCTTGGCGCATCGGCCCCCGACAGCCGCTGCGATCGACACCCCATCAACCCCGACTCGGTAGCGTACCGGACAATGGTTAACAGAATCTGATTCGCCTCGGCAAGCGCCGTCTCGAGTCTGATCGGCAAAACTCGTCAGCGCCCTGATTCAAAAGAGGAATCTGAGAAGATCCGAATTAAGGCGTCACTTTAAGTGATACCGCTAACCGACTCTCTCGAATCACCTCTTGGAGGTCTTCCGACGGAGCTTCGCGCGCGACCCCACATCGCCCGCTCGTTCATATTGTTTGACGAAGGCCGTTAACAACGCGTTACTGGCGAGGCTCGTCCCACGTCCTTTCGGGAGACCGATTCGTCACCATGGACTCGTTGATCCGCGAGATCGCCGAACTGCCCGCGACGACGACCTTCGGCCGTGTCGTCGGGGTGCGCGGTCTGTTGATCGAGGTCGCGGGGCCGGTGCACGAGATGAGCGTCGGGTCGCGACTGGCGATCGACGCCGCCTCCGGCCGCTCGGTGCCGGCCGAGGTCATCGGTTTCGAGGGTGCGAAGGCGCTTTGCCTACCGTTCGGAGCGCTCGAGGGGGTGCGGATGGGCTGCCGCGCCGTGGTGGTGGCCGCCGATGGGTCGGTCAGACCGTCGGAGGCGTGGCTCGGCCGGGTGGTCAATGCGCTCGGTGAACCGCTCGATGGCAAGGGGCCGCTGCCGCAGGGCGCCGAAGCGCGACACTTGCGCGCACCGCCGCCGCCGGCGGGAGAGCGGGCGCGGGTGGGTCGGCCGATCGATCTCGGCGTCCGTGCGCTCAACACCTTCGTCACCTGCTGCCGTGGCCAGCGCATGGGCATCTTCGCCGGCTCGGGTGTCGGCAAGTCGGTGTTGCTCTCCATGCTGGCGCGTTACACCTCGGCCGACGTGGCGGTGATCGGGCTGGTCGGCGAGCGCGGCCGCGAGGTGCAGGAGTTCATCGAGGACGACCTCGGCGAGGCGGGGCTCGCCCGCTCGGTGGTGGTGGTGGCGACTTCGGACGAGCCGGCGCTGATGCGCCGCCAGGCGGCCTATCTCACCCTCTCGGTCGCCGAGTATTTCCGCGACCAGGGTGCCGACGTGCTGTGCCTGATGGACTCGGTCACCCGCTTCGCCATGGCGCAGCGCGAGATCGGGTTGGCGGCCGGCGAGCCGCCCGCCTCCAAGGGCTACACGCCGACGGTCTTCACCGAGTTGCCGCGCCTGCTCGAACGGGCCGGACCGGGCCGGGTCGGGTCGGGATCGATCACCGGGCTCTTCACCGTGCTGGTGGAGGGCGACAACCACAACGAGCCGGTCGCCGATGCGGTCAGAGGCATTCTCGACGGGCACATCGTGATGGAACGGCAGATCGCCGAGCGTGGGCGCTATCCGGCGATCAACGTGCTGAAGAGCGTGTCGCGCACCATGCCGCGCTCGGTGCCGGAGGCCGAGCGGCCGGCGATCCTCGAAGCCAAGCGGCTGATGTCCACCTACGCCGACATGGAGGAGTTGATCCGCCTCGGTGCCTATCGGGCGGGGTCGAGCCCGGAGGTCGACGCGGCGATCCGGCTCAATCCGGCCTTCGAGGCCTTCCTGACGCAGGGCAAAGAGGAATCGACCTCGCTCGCCCACGGCTACGAACGGCTGAGGGCGATCCTGTCATGAGGCGCGGCGCGACTCACCTTTCGGCAACTGTTGTCCCCTATGATCGATCCTCGAACATGGGGAGTATCGAGTCATGAAGTCCCGGGACAGTCTGATCCGCCTGAAGCGTTTCCAGGTCGACGAGAAACGTCGACAGGTGACGCAGATCGAAATGATGATCGCCGATTTCAATCGCATGGTCTCCGATCTCGACGATCAGATCGTCGCCGAACAGAATCGTGTCGGCATCCACGACGTCGCCCATTTCGCCTATCCGACCTTCGCCAAGGCCGCGATCCAGCGGCGCGACAATCTCAAGGTGTCGATCCACGACCTCGAGGTGAAGCTCGCCGGCGCGCGCGACGAGTTGTCGTCGGCGGTCGAGGACCTGAAGAAGATCGAGCTGATCGAGGAGCGCGATCAGTTGCGCGAACGCGCCGAGCGCGATGCGGCCGAACAGGAGAGCCTCGACGAGATCGCCGGACGCCGCCACGCCTTCGGGCGCTGAAGCGCGGCCCGACCGGGTCCACTCCCCGACCCGGGGCCGAGACCGGCGCATCCGACCGTGTGAATCACGAGACGGCCGCCTTCGGGGCGGCCGGTTTCGTTTCGCCGTCGCGCCACCGCGGCTCAGCCCGCGATCAACGGCACATGCGGGCCGGCGCTTCGCGGCAGATGGCCGGTGAGGCGCGGGTCGTCGGCGATCTCGATCGATCGCGCATAGGGCACGAAGCCGGAACGGATGTAGAAGTCGAGCGCCTGCGGGTGATCGAGATTGCAGGTGTGGACGTGGACGCGGGTGGGCTCGCGAGCCCAGGCCTTGTCCAGCGCGCGGTTCATCGCCCAGCGGCCGAGGCCGGCGCCGAGCGCCGTTGGCACCAGGCCGAAATAGGCGAGTTCGACCTCTCCCACCGTGCGGGCGTCGATTTCGAGGAGGCCGACGTCGACGCGGTCACGCGTCACCGCGAAGGCCTCGACCGCCGCGTCGGCGAGGATGGCGGCGAGAGTGGCGCGGGGGATGATCCGCCGGCCGAACCACAGCCAGGGTTCGCCGACGGCGGCGAAGAGGGCGAGGTAGCGATCGATGTCGGCGTCGGTGAGGCGTTCGAGGGCGACGTCGGCGAGCGCCGGCGCGGGGCGTGGGGCGGGCCGGGTGCGTTGTTCTAGATGGATCACCGCGGCGGCGAGCTTGCCGGGCGGCAGCTCGGTATAACCGTTCAGGGCGGTGTCGAGGACGGCCACGGTCGGCTCAGCGCCAACCGACGCCGATCGAGAACTGCTCGCGATTGCCCTCGGCGCGCATGATCGGCGACTTGGCGATCGCGTCGGAGAGGTGCGTCCACGACGTCTCGCCGCGCACCAGCCAGTTGCGGTCGATGTCCCAGGTGGCGTGTGCCGCCAGACCGGCACCGCGATAGCCGCCGCCGGGCGCGTAGGGCGCGGTGCCGACGACGACCGCATCGGCCGGGGAGATGCCGTAATAGGTGCGCATGTAGTCCGAGGTGGCGAAGGAGATGCGCGGCCCCGCCTCGAGCGTCAGCTTCGCCATCGGGTGGAGGATGCCGTCGAGGCCGAGCTCGAAGATCTGGCCGTGATGGCCGCCGAAGCCCTGGCGGGCGGTGACGAAGGCGCGCCAGTTGCGATCGGTGTAGTCGACCGTCAGGCCGGCCTCGAAGGCGGTGGCGACGTCGGGCAGGCCGGCCATCGTCGAGGCGGCGCCGAAGTGGCGCTTCTCCAGATAGCGGAACGACGGCGCGACGCCGAAGCCGGTGTCGGTGGTCGGCTCGCCGGTCAGCGGCGAGCGCAGGAAGCGCAGGCCGATGATCGGGAAGGGCGACAGCACGTAGGACTTCGAGCCGTCCCAGCCCGGTTCCACCTTCGGACCACCGCCGAGGGTGACGATCATGTCCTCGGCGTGAGCGGAGCCGAGACCGGCGGCGAGAAGGACCAGAGCGAGGGAGAGACGGCGGAACATCGAAGAACCTCGGACGCGACGGCCGGTGCGGCCCGGAACTTTCCCGAGCATGGCTCGAGATGGTTAGGCGAAGATGACCAGCCGTCGATCGGCTCGCAAGCATCTCGTCCGAATCGGCGCCGGTTCGGGCGCCGGTGTGACCGATCCGCCTCATCCGACGCGGAGCCGCGACCGGTGGGCACTCCGCCTCGGCCGAGGTGACGTGGACGCGGTGCCGGACCGGCCGGGCGCCGGGTCCCGCCCGGAACCGCCGGACCACGTCGTGGTCAGATCGAGCCCACCGTCTTCAACCGCATGCGCGGGTGGACTTCGGCCTGGCTCATGATCACCGTGTGGGGGCGGAAGCGCTCGACGATGGAGCGGACGTGGGCGCGGATGCCGGGGCTGGTCAACAGTACCGGGATCTCGCCGATGCGGGCGGCGTCCTCGAAGCCGTCGCGCACGGCGTTGACGAACTCTCCCAGCTTGGACGGCGCCATGGCGAGGCTCCGCTGTTCGCCCTCGCCGACCAGCGCCTCGGCGAAGGCGACCTCCCAGGCCGGCGACATGGCGAGGATCGGCAGGTAACCCATCGGCGACAGGTTCGCCGCCGAGATCTGGCGGGCGAGACGACCGCGGACGTGTTCGGTGATGATCTGTACCGAGCGCGAATAGGCGACCGCCTCGGCGACGCCCTCGAGGATGGTGCCGAGATCGCGGATCGACACCCGCTCGGCGAGCAGGCCCTGGAGGACGCGCTGGATGCCGGACAGGTTGATCTGCGACGGGACGATGTCCTCGTAGAGCTTGTGCTGCTCCTTGGGCAGGTCGGCGACCAGCTTGGCGACGTCGGCGTAGGAGAGCAGATCGGCGACGTTGGCCTTGAGGATCTCGGTCAGG